>Ga0268278_1001489_pt1 | contig 13566 bp, 15 predicted proteins | sample saktaG_3_FD_190135 | JGI IMG/M metagenome (GOLD analysis project Ga0268278, IMG submission 190135) | Saline water microbial communities from Sakinaw Lake, British Columbia, Canada - sak_2010_1_5_55m | ecosystem: Environmental > Aquatic > Non-marine Saline and Alkaline > Saline ... | reverse complement strand
TGGTGACCCCTGATGACTATGTATCGCAGATGGGCGCGGATGCGGTGCGGGTCTACCTCATGTTCGTGGGACCCTGGGAACAGGGTGGAGATTGGAACGATAACGGCATCGTGGGGATGAGCAGGTGGTTGAACCGGGTGTGGAACCTGGTAACTGCAGATTACGAGGAGAAAAACATCGATGCCGAAACAACCAAAGAATGCCTGAGGATCATGCATAAAACGATTAAAAAGGCTACCGGCGACATCGAGCGGTTCCGTTTCAATACCATGCTGGCGGCCCTGATGGAATATACCAATATATTGCACAAGGTGCTGGAGGCCGGCAGTATCCCCCCGGCACAATGGGAGGAGGCTATCAAGATGTTGCTGATTCTGATAGCGCCTTCCGCTCCCCATATGGCGGAGGAGCTATGGGTTGAACTGGGATATCCCTACAGCATTCACCGGCAGGCATGGCCCGCCTGGGATAAGGAGCTGGCAGCTGATGAAGAGGTCACACTGGTGGTCCAGGTCAACGGCAGGTTGAGGGATAAGCTGACGGTGGCTATCGACATCAGCGAGGATGAGGCTATTAAACTGGCCTGCGCCCAGGAGCGTATCCAGGGATATCTTGCAGGCAAAAGTATCGCTAAAACGATTTATGTGCCGGGTAAACTGCTCAACATCGTGCTGAAATAGTAGTTGCACGTTTTTAAAAATCCAATGATGTTAAAAGGAGTGAGAGGATGCTGGAACCGCTGTTAACGGATAAACAAAAAGAGTTGAGGGAGGAAGTACGGAAGTTCGTAAAATCCGTGCCCAGGCAACTTCTTCAGGACATGGATGCTGATAAGGTGCGTTACCCCCGGGAATACGTAGTTAACCTGGCGAAGAACAACCTGCTGGGTCTCCGCTTCAACCCTGCCTATGGAGGCAGGGGATTGAAATGGGTGGAAGAGGCCATTGCATTGGAGGAGATCGGTGTCATGGGCATGTCGCTGGGATGTCTTTTCTCGCTTGTCAGCATCGTGGGTGAGGCTCTGGACGTCTTCGGTACCGAGGAGCAGAAAAAGAAATACCTTGCTCCGTTGTTGAAGGGCAAGATCTTCTGCGCGGAAGCGCTGACCGAGCCCAGGGGAGGGTCGGATTTCTTCGGTGCCACTACTGCGGCGGTTCAGAAAGGCGATTATTATATTCTGAACGGGCAGAAGAGGTTTGTGGTGGGGGCGGATGGGGCCGACATATTTCTTGTATACGCCAGGACCGAGGGGGCGCCCGGGAAGTCCATCAGCGCATTCATCGTTGAGCGGGATATGGGTGTGGAAGCCAAGTACATCTACGGCCTGCTTGGCACGAGGGGTGGTGGAGCGGGACGCCTTGTATTTAAGGACACCAAGGTCCCTAAACAGAATCTGGTTCTCGGCCTGAACAGAGGTGCCGATGTATTTAACCAGATGATGATACCTGAGAGAATGACCTCCGCCGCCGGGGCTGTGGGGTTGGCCAGGGCTGCGCTGGAACTGGCTACCAGGTACAGCGATAAGCGCAAGGCTTTCGGACGCAAGATACGTCAATTTGAGGGCGTCAGTTTCAGGATAGCCGACAGCATAACCAAGCTCGATGCCGCCAGCATGCTGGTCTACGGGGCGTCGGTGGCGGTCGACAACCTGGGCAGCACCGGCTACACGCGCCGCCTGGTATCGGAGGCCAAGAGGTTCGCCACCGAGGCCTGCTGGGAGATCATTAACAATGCCATGCAGGTGGTGGGCGGGATAGGATATACCAACGTATATCCTATTGAAAAGATGCTGAGGGATGCCCGGCTGTCCATTATCTGGACGGGCACCAGCGAGATTATGAACCTCATAATCCAGCACGAGTACTACCGGGAGACGCTGGCGCCGTCGGCCGGTGTGCGCAATGTAGAGGACGATGCACAGGAAGCCCATGCTGCCGATGAGAAGATCTACGAATAGAGAGGGACTATGAGAGCAGAGCAGGATGGGCCGGTGTTGCAGGAAAGCATCGGGCGTAACATCCAGGTCCTGCGCGGCCGCATTGAAAAGGCCTGCGGCAAGAGCAAGCGGGACGTATCGGGAGTTAAGCTCATAGCAGTAACCAAAAACTGCGCTCCCACTATTATCCGCGCAGCGTACGATTGCGGGTTGAGGGATTTCGGGGAGAACAGGATACAGGAATCCACTGCCAAATACGTTGAATTGGCCGATATAAGGCAGAAGTTGACGCTGCATTTTATGGGGCACCTGCAGACCAACAAGGCCCGGGATGCCATTCAGATAGTTGACATAATACATAGTATCGATACGGTGCGTTTAGCCTCATTGTTGAATGAAAAAGCGAGCCGGCCGTTGCCCGCATTTTTGCAGGTTAACCTCGCGGGGGAGCAAACCAAATACGGGTTTTCCCGCGGGGAGCTTGACCGGGCGGTCGATACGATTTCAGCGCTTGCCAATATCCAGATCCTGGGGCTTATGACGATTGCGCCGCTTTGCGGTGACGCTGAGGAGGTCAGGCCGTTATTCGCTGATTTGAGGAGCTTGAATTTGGCCTATGGCTTCAAAGAATTATCCATGGGTATGACGGACGATTTCGAGGTGGCTGTTGAAGAAGGCGCCACCATGATAAGGATAGGGCGTGCTATATTCGGTGAAAGGAGCTGTGAACTGTGAAGATTGCTGTGATTGGCGGAGGAACCATGGGCGGGGCCCTGGTCAAGAGCATACTTCGCGCCAGGCTGGCTGCTAAAGGGGATATCATTGTCAGCGATGTATCGCGGGAAAGAAGGGAGATCGCCAGGAAGAAATACGGGGTAGTGGTTACCGGTGATAATACTGCAGCTATAAAAGATGCCGATGCCGTCATACTGGCTGTAAAACCGCAGGAGATGAACGAAGTGCTGGATCAGCTTTCGGGGCATCTGGCATCTCAACTGGTCATATCGATCGCTGCGGGAGTCAGCCTTGAGACCATTTCACGCCGGCTCAAGTATGATGCAGTGGTGCGGGCGATGCCCAATACACCGGCGCAGGTCGGAAGGGGTATGACCGTGTGGACATCATCCGGGGAGTTGGCCTCTGGCAGGCACGATATGGCCAGGAGGATACTGGCCTCTCTGGGCGAGGAACTGTATCTCAGGGATGAGCGATACCTGGATATGGCCACGGCCATCAGCGGCAGCGGACCGGCCTACGTGTTTCTTTTCATCGAGGCACTCATCGACGCGGGCGTACACATCGGCCTGCCCAGGGATACGGCGCAGAAGCTTGTGATCGAAACCGTTGCCGGTTCCGCCGAGGCCATGAAAAAAATGGCAAGGCATCCTGCCGAGCTCAGAAACATGGTCACATCACCGGCAGGCACAACTACAGAGGCGCTGTATCATCTGGAGAGCGGTGGTCTGCGCTCGCTTATTATCAGCGCAGTATTGGCTGCTCACGAAAAGGCCAGGAGCCTCGGCGCAAAGAAGGAGGAGTAAACATCGGGCCGGACCGTCTAAGCGGCTGCCGGCTTGCGGCAATATATCACCGTACTCTTGGGGAAGACATGGTTGAGGCCGTTTTCCAGCCACTTTGTGTAGCGGTGACCGCTATAGATATCCCATACCAGGAATTTATAATACTGGGAAGGCACAAAAGCCTTTTCATTTTTTAGCCCGAACAAACCCTTCGACCACCAGTAAATGGAATGCAGGGCATGCTTGTACCTGACTTCAAAGATATCGAGGTCGAATTTTTTCAGCAGCCCTGATATCTCAGGGAGTCTGTAAATCCTGATATGCCCGCCGGGTGCATTATGATAATCATCCGATATCTTCCAGCAGACCGATTCGGCGAAATACGACGGTACGCTGACCGCCAGGATGCCTCCCGGCTTCAGCACGCGTGTAAATTCGGATACAGCGGCATAATCATCAGGCACGTGCTCCAGCACTTCTGAGCATACCACCTTGTCGAACAGTCCGTCCTCGAAAGGCAGGCTGGTTACGCTCCCGGCCACCAGGTGCCAGGGGCCAATGGTCTCCTTCTTTTCGTCCATCTCGTGGAGCATGCACCAAGCGTGCTTGAGGCTGGTTACATCAAGGTCAAACGCCACGGACCGGCCTCTGTTGACCTTACACACCTGCCAGATGTGACGGCCGTGGCCGCAGCCCGCGTCGAGTATGTTTTCGTTGCCGTTGATCTCGAGGAGATCAAGGTCGATGGTCAGCATATATAAAGGTTATCCCGAGATACTGGTATTTATTATTATTGGGGAGTCTTGCCGGGATGCAGCTTCTTCCACTTATCCAGAAGTTGGTCCTTCGACTCCTTATTGGCGGGGTCGGGCACGCAGCAATCGACCGGGCAGACCTCGGCGCACTTGGGTTTGTCGAACCAGCCGATGCATTCAGTACACTTGGCGGCATCGATGATGTAAATAGTCTCGCCCTCTTTAATAGCCTCGTTCTTGCACTCCGCCTCGCATGCACCGCAGCTGATACAATCATCAGTTATCTTGTAAGCCATCCTAACGGCACCTCCAAAAATGTTTTAATGATTTAAGACAAAAATTCTGTAAATATGCTACCAGATTTCAGGCTGATTGAATACCCTCAGGGCAGCAGCTTCTTCTTGAGGGCGGCGCTGACATGCGGCGGCACCATGTCATCTAGATTGCCGCCGAGATTGATTATCTCTTTTAACAGGCTCGAGCTGAGGAACTGGTAGCGCAGGTTGGCCATAAAACACACAAGCTCGATATCGGGCGCCAGCTTTTTGTTCATCAGCGCCATCTCAAATTCGCGCTCGAAATCCGAGCTGGCGCGCAAGCCCCTGACCAGCACCTGTGCCCCTGCCTTGCGGGCATACTCCACTGTTATGCCGCAGTAGGATGTTACCTGTACGTTTTTAAAATCTACGACGGCCTGGCGGGCCAGGTCCACCCGTTCTGCGGCGCTGAAGAGCAGCGATTTCTGCGGTATATCATATACACCGATGATCAACTTTTCGAATATGGATGACGCCCTCTTAACGATGTCCAGGTGTCCGTTGGTTATGGGGTCAAAGCTGCCCGGGTAGATTGCTACAGTCAAGTTGTGGCCTCCTTCTGGTAGATTGAAATGCAGGTATCCCCGTACCTTTTCTCTTTTATCTTCGACATGTCATCATATTTGTCATGCAGAGGGGAGCGTGCCGCGTGCGACACGGTAACCAGCGTTTCGCCCGAGATGAGCCTGGATTTGCCCAGCCCTGCCACAAGCTCGCCCAGGTGCGTGTCAGCGTAGGGCGGGTCCAAAAACACCAGATCGTAGCTGGTCTCCAAGAAACTAATAGCCTTCATCGCCGGGCAACAGTATACATGAGACCTGTCAATAAAGCCCGTTTTTGCCAGATTCTGCTTTATTACCTGGCAGCATTTGTTGTTCTGATCTACAAAATCGACCCAGCCTATTCCGCGGCTTAATGCTTCCAGGCCGAGGGCACCGCTGCCCGCGAACAGGTCCAGACCCCTGTCCCACCCGCCGGACATTGCAGTCAGCATGGAGAAGACTGCTTCACGTACCTTATCGGTGGTCGGCCGCACCAGCAAGCCGGGAAGTGTCTTTATGATATGGCCCCTGGCGGAGCCTCCGGTAATACGCATTTTGGCTGATGTTAAACCGCAGTCATCGATGAAATAATGGGAACCTGAGGCTTAATTATTATACCCGGCCTTATTCGTAAGTCAAACTCATTAAGAAAGATTCCGTCCAGTCATAGTTGATTTCACAGTAGTTCACTACCGCTGTCATGGTTCTAATCGTAGCCCGCGAAATTAACCGCAGTTTCTGCCTTGTAAGTTGCCTTCGTTTGGCTTCACTAAATATCGCCTTTTAATTTCAGGGTCGCTAAACGTGTTAGTAAAGGTAATTGTAATTATCTAATCATTATGTTTTCGCACAAACTTAATCTTAATACCAGAAGGGAATCCTATCGCAAATTCTGAAAGCTCAAACTCGTTTATTCTTTCACACAACCATTTCCATTTAGTAATTACTATCTCTTGCTCTGATTGCGCTAATGCTAATTTCGCATCTGCTGATAAGATTATTGCTGGTACTATAGCTTCGTTGGTAAATTCTTGTAGCCATTCATATAAGATGGTAATCGCAACATGTGTTTTGTAATGTGCTTCAAACTCTCCCCGCACCTTTTCTGCCAAAAGGCCTGAATAATACAACCATAACGCTGTTGCTATTTGGTCGCTTGGATAACGTAGTTTAAGCAATGCATCTTTACCAGACTGTTTTCGCTGGCATTTGGAGCACCACCAGAGTTGGGTACCATTTTTATGTATCATGGCGTTTCATATTAGTTCTGCCACAGTATTTACAACTGATGGCTTCTACATTTACACTCATTTTAACTTCACTGTTCTTGATTATATCTAAACGTAAAATAGCTGTATATAGTTATAGATAACTGTTTTAACGATTGACTGTAGTGATATATTGGTATTAATTACTGTTTAGAGTTAGCTATGGATATAGGAGGAAATAAACATGGTTACGAGTAAAGAAGTTGAAAAATTCATTGAAAAAAACATCGGCAAAGATAATTTCTGCTTTTTATCAGGCTATTTAAAATATTCTTCCAGTTCTAGAGTCCAATGTGCAGAAATTATCTTAGATGCCTATAAGAGAGTAGAAAAGAATGAGATAGGGAAAGATTTGGATACAGAAAGTAAAAACAACCTCAAAGGTGCTCTCACTATAGATATGCTGTCAAAAGTAATGATGTCTATAGAAGATTTAGGAGCAGTTATTATTGCACTAGATGACTTAAACAACTTTACGAAGAATTTTTTAGAAACAGGTTCAGGAAAAGCACGGAATGTCTTTGATGCCCTTATAAAGAAAGATAGCGTATTCTATTATAATCTATTAACCTATCCTGACGTTGAGTCCTTACCTATCGATTCAACTGATAAGGAATTATTAGAAAGATCATACGAAAAAAACATAATAGTAGTAAAGGCACTATTTACGAAAATAATAGAGTTTACAAAGAAACATAAAAGAGCTTTTTTAAAATCAAAACATGGTTATCCCATATTCCTTGGGATTGAGATGGCTGACCTAGCTAACGGAATCAATATGGTTGTACCTATTTTATATGATAGCGAACCAAATCATAAGTCAACCATTGTATTGTCTGGCCCAATAGTCATGGAATTGTACTTCAAGCTTATAACGACTATAAGCCACTTAATAAAGGAAATAATCTATTCAAAATTGCAGATGATTGAGTCTGCTGGTTCTAGACAACCTTTATATCGTGCTTACTATCAACCCTCTGATATAGAAAGAAAACGGATTGAAGAGATAAATAAAAAGTGTTTGTTTGGCGAGACAAAACCGAAAGTGGAAATAAACTTTGTTGTGCAAGGCGAAAAAACCTATATGCGGGAATTGGTAGAATTTTTCAATACTGGCTGGCATATCGAAGGTTAAATGTTACCACTAATTATATTATTACGAGAATAATTGGGAAATCAAATGCATAGCTACAAGGCGATATTGATATCAGTGGTTAATGGTATTTGCGGGCTGCAATTAATCTCTAATTCATCCTGTAATATTTATCTATTGCTTCCCGAACCTTAGCCAATGATTTTGATAGCTCGTTCTCAATATTTGAAGGCCAAATTGCTAAATCCATGACGTGTCTTAGTGGTAACATCTCAGCAGTCCCCTTACTTATATATTGAGCGGGTAACATACTACTGAACGCTTTAACTTCCCTTAAGTACCGATTTACACACAGACTAATTTCTTCCGTTGGTATAACAGTACGCAATTTCTCGAGTTTTTTATTTAAAATGCTATACTGTTTATCCTTGCACAGTAATTCATCCAGCCCTGATGCTTTACCATAATACTCAACTACACGATCAATCGTGGCCGGATCTGAGGTGACCTCTGTATTCATTTGTGTCCGTATAGAATCTATAGCATCCTTAAGCACAGATTTAACTATATCTATATCTGAGGCATTACCTTCTTTTACATTTACGTTTGAAACTAATTTACTTATGAAGTTTTCAGGAGAATCATTAGTTAACAGCGCTAATGACTTTATATGATCATCAGCATCTATTCTTAAATTACGAGCCAATTCCATACATCTACATCGCATTTGGTAGAGTAATGGTGGGATAGCATATAACACTTTCTTCATACGCCCATAAATATATAAACCTACCCCAACCAATACCAGCAAAGTACATATGAATACAATGATTCTTTGTTGATCATCCAAAGTACCCCAAATGGTAGCAATTAAACCAATCATAGCTGGGACTCCCACGATAAAAGCAATGCATTGGGGAATCCCGATTGTATCTTCGATAAATTGAATCCACCCAGGCTTTCCACCCATATATGTATTTTATCACACCTCGCAAGTGACATATGAGGTATAGAAATACTCGTCATTTTTGTTGACGAGATTGATATAATTAATGTATGCGAAGAAATGCACGGCGAGACTATTTGATTAAGATAGCAAAACAAAATGCAGATCAACGTGTAAGCACCTTCAAGAATTGTGAATGCGATAATTTTGATCACGAGCATCACTGGGGTCACTACTGTACTGAAACACTTGGTATAGCAAAACATTACTCTTATAGTAGGAGCAGCAAGGTTATTAGAATATGTAATAAATGTGCTACTCAAATTCGTTCCTCACAGAGCAGAATACTTGGCAGGCCCTATTAATATCTCCTCGCAAACATCGAAACATAATGCAAGGAAATTTCTATCATCTCACCTGCATAACCCTGACAGATTTCATCAGTCCATAAGCCATCAAAGGTATTTAGTATTTCCACCGATTGCTTTATACCCTCATCAACATAGGCAGTAACTTTTGCACGTACTAGCTTCTGTGGGGTATGAAGTCCAGAGTTCACCAACCACACTCCACACGATTTTGATTTACTAGTGAAGCAACGATAAACATAGAGAGCCTGTAAATAATGTTTTGACATCTTTTTATCAATTGTAATATACTAACCAACGGTTTTTGACAGGAGAACTGCAAAAGTGCTGGAACAGTACGGTTACGTCGGGATTTTACTCATAGTCGCCATTCTTTTCACCGTTACTATTCCCATGTTGCCTGTGCTGCTGAAGAGGATAGGCCTGATTCCCAGCAAGAAGAATCCCACCAAGGGCTCCCAATACGAGTGCGGCATGCAGACGGTGGGCAAAACCTGGGTCCAGTACAACTTTAGATATTATTTCTTTGCAGTGCTGTTCGTGCTGCTTGACATGCTGACCATATTCCTCTATCCCTGGGCGGTTAACGTTAAGGACCTCGGAGCTGGCGGGCTTGTTGCGGTGGGTATATTGTTGATCATCCTGACGGTTGGATACATTTATGCCTGGCGCAAAGGGGCCCTGCAGTGGAAATAATAAGGCCCGAAGTCTCTACCCCTCAGGAAGCCGACCTGGCAGAAGGCAAGCTCATCAACTCCTTCGTGGAGAACTGCACCAGTCCGTACCCCGACCCGGATAAGTGGCTGGACGAGGAGATTCGCCGCAATATATTCCTGATGCCTGTCAATACAGCCATCGCCTGGGCCAGGCAGCGTTCCATTTTCCCGCTGATGTTCGGCCTGGCCTGCTGCGCCTTTGAAATGATCGGCATGGCTGCGTCACGTTTTGACGTTTCCCGCTTCGGTATGGACATATTCCGATGGTCGCCGCGCCAGGCGGACCTGATGATAGTTGCCGGCACCGTCACCTGGAAGATGGCCCCGGCCATCAGGATGGTCTACGACCAGATGCCCGAACCAAAGTGGGTCATCGCCATGGGAGCCTGCGCCATCAGCGGCGGAACCTTCCGTGAGTCTTACAGCGTTGTGCCGGGTGTGAACAGGATACTTCCCGTGGATGTATATGTACCGGGCTGCCCTCCAAGGCCGGAGGGATTGATCTACGGAATCACCCAGCTGCATGCCAAGATGATCAAGGGAACGATCGATAATCCCAACCTTTCACTTAAGTAGTTTGAAGGATGGTATTGTAAAAGTGACTGTAGCTGTCAATGGGGAAGAGTTAGCCAGGGCTTTAAACGAGTTGTTCCCCGGCGCCGTGGTATCCGGCGATAAGAATTACCTTCTTATTGAAAGCAAGCACCTGGCCCAGGTGGCCGAGCATCTCAGGAAGTCCCCGGGACTGGAATTCGACTACCTGACTTTCGTTACGGCGGTTGATTACCTCGATTATTTTGAGATTGTCTACAGGCTGGTTTCTCTCAAGCTAAACCAGAGCCTCATATTGAAGACGCGCTGCTATAGCAGGGATAATCCGGCCGTTCCCTCTGTGGTCAACATCTGGCGGGCCGCCTTTTACCAGGAGCGCGAGATATTTGACCTGCTGGGCATAAAATTTGAAGGCCACCCCGATATGAGGAGACTGCTTCTCTGGGAGGGGTTTAGCGGCCACCCGCTGAGAAGGGATTATTTGTAATATGGCGATCAAGACCGAGCCGTTTTATTTGAATATCGGCCCGCAGCATCCGTCCACACACGGCGTATTCCGTCTGCGGGTGGCGCTGGACGGCGAGGTTATCGTGGGCGTCGAGCCCATTATCGGATATCTGCACCGCGGGATTGAGAAACTGGCCGAGACCAGGACATATACTCAGAACATCCCTTTCACAGACAGGCTTGATTATCTTTCTTCCATGACCAATAACCTGGCCTACTGCATGGCCATTGAGAAGCTGGGCGGTATTAAGGTGCCGGAGAGGGCCGAATACATCAGGGTCATCTTTTCAGAGATCATGAGGATATCCAGCCATATGATGGCTGTGGGCTTTTTCCTGAACGACCTGGGTGCCATGATGACACCCGTGCTCTACATGTGGCGTGAGCGCGAGAAGATACTGGACCTTTTCGAGATGGTCTGTGGCCAGCGACTTCTGTACAACTACATGCGCATCGGCGGTGTCAGCCAGGATATCACCGATGAATTTGTGCCGGCCTTGAAAAAGTTCGTAGCGGAGATGCCTAAATATATCGACGAATACGACCAGTTGCTGGCTCAAAACGAGATACTGCTGGTCCGCAGCAAGGGTGTCGGCATATTGCCCAAAGATACGGCCGTCGCCATCGGCGCCAGCGGTCCCGTGCTGCGCGCCAGCGGTGTAAAGTGGGACATCCGCAAGATGGACCCCTATTCCATTTACGACAGGTTCGATTTCGAAGTGCCCACGGGCGATACCGGGGATTGTTACGACCGCTACTGGGTCAGGATGCAGGAGATAAGACAGAGCGTACGCATCCTGGAGCAGGCTTTGGCCATGCTGCCTGAAAAGGGGCCGGTCTGCGCCGAGGTGCCCCAGTTTTTCAAGCCGCCGAAAGGAGAGGCATATGGTTACATCGAGGCTCCCAAGGGCAATATAGGCTTCTATGCCGTTAGTGACGGATCGATTGCTCCCTACCGCCTGCATATTTACCCGCCCACCCTTATCAATATCACCGCCTTACAGGATATGGTGATCGGATGGAAGGTGGCCGATTTGATAATCATCTTCGGAAGTATTGATGTCGTGCTGGGAGAGATAGACCGATGACGTTGCTCGACCAGTTTCAATTGATGCTCAAGGGTTTGAACTGGCCTGACTGGGCGGTTTACCTTACTCCCGCCATCGTGGGCATACTGATAATCATCATTTTCGTGCTCACCATCGTCATAGTTTTTATCTGGTGGGAGAGGCGCCTGCTGGGACGCTTCCAGATCCGCACCGGTCCCAACCGCTGCGGCCCTGAAGGGGTGCTCCAGCCCATAGCAACCGCCATTAAGATACTGCTCAAGGAAGACATCGTGCCTGATAAGGCCGACAAGCTGATTCACTTCGTAGCCCCCATCATCGTCTTTGTGCCCATCCTCATGCTCTTTGCCGTCATACCGGTCAGCGAGGGGGCTATCCTGGTAGACCTCAACGTAGGCATCATCTATGTCATCGCCATCAGTTCGATCTCCGTGATCGGCATATTCATGGCGGCCTGGGCATCCAACAACAAGTACTCTTTGATCTCCGGCCTGCGCGCCATTGCACAAATGGTGAGCTACGAACTGCCGGTCGTCTTATCCATTGTCGGTGTTGCCATAGTGGCAGGCTCATTCTCCATGCTCAAGATCGTTGAAACGCAGAGCATCCCGTACATTTTTTTACAGCCTCTTGCGTTCATCATCTTCTTCCTGGGATGCCTGGCTGAGATGAACCGCTCGCCCTTCGACCTGCTCGAGGCGGATTCGGAGATCGTGGCAGGGTATCACATTGAGTATTCTGGCATGAAATTTGCCATGTTTTACCTGGGCGAGTACGGAGTGGCCCTGGCCTACGCCGGTATCATCACCACGCTTTTCCTGGGTGGCTGGCAGGGTCCGCTGCTGCCCCCGATCCTGTGGTTTATCATCAAGGTCATGCTGGTCTTTAGCCTCATCATCTGGATGCGCGCCACTTTACCCAGGCTGAGGGTGGACCAGTTGATGTCGTTTGCATGGAAGTTCCTGCTGCCCATGGCGGTCATCAACCTGGTGCTGGTTGCTGTAGAGGTGCTGGTTTTGCCGGCGGCACTGCAATGGGTGATGGTGATATTGAATTTTGGTCTGGCCGCGGCCCTCATCCTGCTCTGGTCCAGGTTATTCACATTGGGAGGTGGCAGGGTTGAGGTTTGAACGCTACGGCATCGGCATCGCCAAGGGCATGGCATTAACATTCAAGCACCTTTTCAGGTCACCCATAACTGTGCAGTACCCTGACGAGAAGCTGGTTACGTCAAAGAGGATCCGCGGCAACGAACTTGTCTGGTTCCCCCTGTCCTGCACGGGATGCGCCACCTGCGCCAAGGCCTGCCCGCAGGGCAACATCATCGTCCAGACGCACAGGGGCGAGGACAGCAAATTCATCGTTGACAAATTCGAGATTGATACCGGGCGCTGCATGTTCTGTGGCTTGTGTGTGGAATCATGCCCTTATAACGCGCTGGCCATGGGACTGAGCTACGAATGCGCCAGGTACCGCCGCGGAGACCTGGTATTAAATAAGGAGAAACTTTGCGTTTCACAAGATCACCAGCCCAGCGCATATTTCAGGCCGCAGTTCGATGGCAGTCTCCCTCAGCAGAGCCTGCTGATCTACGACCGGGCAAAGGGCGGACAGAAATTGAATTTCCTGCCTATGAGCAAGCGAAAGAGGGGACCCGGTGCTTGAGATAGTATTTGCCCTGCTGGCGATTATAGCGGTGGCGTCAGCCATCGCCGTGATCGTGGTGCGCGATATTTTCCGCGCTGCCCTGTGCCTGATACTGCTTTTCATGACGGTTGCTGGCATTTACCTGCTGCTGCATGCCGACTTCCTGGCTATCGTACAGATACTTGTCTACGTGGGGGCCATCTCGATACTGATTATTGTGGCCATCATGCTCACCAGGGATGCCAGGCAGGGACAGCCGCCGGGCAACCTCAAGTACCCGGCCGTCGTCGTGGCGGCCTGTCTGCTGGGCGTAGTCGTTTTCGGGATTCTAA
>Ga0268278_1001488_pt1 | contig 13569 bp, 21 predicted proteins | sample saktaG_3_FD_190135 | JGI IMG/M metagenome (GOLD analysis project Ga0268278, IMG submission 190135) | Saline water microbial communities from Sakinaw Lake, British Columbia, Canada - sak_2010_1_5_55m | ecosystem: Environmental > Aquatic > Non-marine Saline and Alkaline > Saline ... | reverse complement strand
GTTAAAAACGAACAAGATGAAGAAGCGTGGAAAACGCTTGAAGAAGGATCCCGCGTGATAGTAAGCGGGAAGAGTAGGGGAAAGGGATTTCAGGGAGTGGTAAAAAGACACGGGTTTAAAGGAGGACCAAAAACTCACGGGCAGAAAGATCGGCTTCGTGCCCCGGGATCCATTGGTGTCACAGCCACCCAACGCGTGATTAAGGGGAAGAAAATGGCGGGACACATGGGAAATGTGAGAGTAACCACAAAAGGATTGCTTGTCGTTGAGCGTGATGACAAAACCAGAGAAGTTTTTATAAAAGGAGCAGTGCCCGGGGTCCCCGGCGGAACCATTGAAATTCGTTTTGAGAAAAAAACATGACTGTTGACGTAGTGAATAGTAACAATGAAAAAGTGGGGACGGTAGAACTTCCGAAGGAAGTTTTTGGAGTTGCGTGGAAACCGGAATTGGTGCACCAGATTTTAGTAGCGCAACGCGCAAATCAGAGAAAACCGATTGCACACGCAAAAGACCGAAGCGAAGTCGTGGGAAGCGGGAGGAAACCGTGGAAACAGAAACATACGGGTCGTGCGCGAGCGGGCGCGGTGACGTCTCCGATTTGGCGAGGGGGAGGAATAACATTCGGTCCGACAAAGGAGAAAAATTTTACGAAAACAATCACAAAGAAGATGAAGCGAGCGGCTCTCGCATCCATTCTTTCGAAAAAAGCAGAATCCGGAGAAATTATTATTGTGGATTCCTTTTCCCTTCCCGAGATAAAAACGAAACACATGGCACGCATGATTAGTGCGATAACAGGGGGAAGAAAAAAAGTTGTCTGCGTGCCGGGTAAAGGCAAGAGTGATATTGTGCGGAGCGGGAGGAACATTTCCGGAGCTAAGATAATGTACCCTGCGTTACTGAACGTGCAAGATTGTCTTTCGCACAAATATATCTTAATTGAGAAGGAGGCCGTCTCTGACATTCTTAAAGGAGCTGAATAAAAACATTTATGGGTATTTTCAAGGCATTCAAAAAAAAGGACGGAGAAAAGCAAAAAACCGCTCCCAAGGAGGGTGTAGTTGCATTGCCTAAAAAAGACGCTGCCCCCGGAGCAAAAGCTTCCGGAGTAACGTCACGGATTGGGTTTGTTCTCAAAAAACCTCATATCAGCGAGAAAGCAAACGATATAAGTGCCACCGCGGGTCAATATATTTTTATCGTCGATGCGCGGGCGACAAAACCCATGGTTCGGCAGGCTGTCCAGGAGCGTTATGGAGTGAACGTAGAGGGCGTGAATATAATAAGAAAGATTGGAAAAACAAAGCGTCTCGGCGGTCGCTTTTTAGGGAGGAGATCAGAGGTGAAAAAAGCTATTGTTTCTCTGAAGAAAGGGGAAAAAATAGATATCACGTAATACGAAAACATGAAAACAAACCGTCCCACAACTCCATCACGAAGGCATATGACTGTTGTCGATTACAACAGGAATACTTCGGGCAAGCCGAAAAAGAACGGGAAAGCGCTGAAAACACGGATAAAAAAACACGCGGGGAGAAACAATCAGGGGAGGATTACAGTACGGCATCAAGGGGGAGGGAATAAGAAACTTTACCGAAAAATTGATTTTAAGCAAAACAAAATAGGTATCCAGGGCAAAATAGAATCGATTGAATATGATCCTTACCGCACCTCTTTCATCGCCTGCGTTCTCTATAAAGACGGGGAGCGACGATATATCCTTGCGGCGAACGGAATGAAGGTTGGTGGCAAAGTGCTCACGGGCGATAACGTTGATCTCGAAGTGGGGAATCGTACGCATTTGAATCGTATCCCAGTGGGGACTTTTGTATACAACGTTGAGATAGCTCCGGAGAAAGGAGGACAACTTGCGCGTTCAGCGGGATCTTCGCTCCAGATTCTTGCAAATGAAGACGGCTACACGCATTTGAAAATGCCCTCAAAAGAAGTCCGTAAAGTATTATGGAACTGTTTCGCTTCAATCGGCCAGGCAGCAAACGTGGAGCACAATTTAGTGACCATTGGCAAGGCTGGCCGCTCACGCTGGCTTGGTATTCGTCCAACCGTAAGGGGCTCGGCAATGAATCCGAAAGATCACCCTTATGGGGGTGGCGAGGGGAGAACGCAGCGTGGAACTCGACGCCCGAAGACGAAATGGGGTAAGATAACCGGTGGTCATAGAACAAGGCGGAAAAAGAAGTGGTCGAACACACTTATTGTTAAACGAAGAAAATAAACATTTATGTCACGTTCACTAAGAAAAGGTCCGTGGGTTTACCCTAAGCTGTTGAAAAAAATAGCCGGTTTAAAATCCGGGGATCGAACTGCAATAAAAACATGGGCACGAGGTTCGGAGATAGCCCCGGAGATGGTTGGTTTCACTTTTGCCGTTCATAACGGCAAGGATTTTGTAGAAGTGACTATCGCTGAAGAGATGGTTGGTCATCGGCTTGGAGAATTTTCACCAACCAAAAAATTTGTTCGACACGGAGGAAAAATACAAAAGGAACTAGAGCAGCAGAAAACGGCAGGAAATTTCACTCCTTCGAAGAACACTAAAACATAATCATGGAAAATCGAAATACAGTAACAGCAACGTTAAAGCATTTACATATTGCTCCGCGGAAAACACGACTCATTGTGGATGTCATCAGGGGTCTTTCAGTGAATGAGGCAGAAGCGCGTCTTCTGCTCTCTCCGCGCAGACCGAGCGAACCGCTCTTGAAGCTGTTACGAAGCGCTGCCGCTAATGCGCGGAACAATTTTAAAATGAGCGAAGAGAACTTGTTCATACAAGAGGCAAGAGTTGATGCGGGACCAACTATGAAACGATGGATACCGCGTGCCCGGGGAGCGACGAGTCCTATTGCAAAACGCACGAGCCATGTTACGTTAGTGCTGGGCGTAAACGAAAAAACAACGGGAACACCTTTCACTATTATTCGCCCCGAGAAGAAAAAGGAGACAAATAAAAAAACAAAGAAAGCTCAAGAAGAACAAGTTGGAGACCGCGAGGCTCATAAGCATGAGGAACATGAGTATGGAGACAAATCTGTAGGCAAGAAACGAAAAGGGTTTATGCAAAAAGTATTCAGAAGGAAATCCGTTTAGTTATTATGGCACAGAAAGTAAAACCAAATGCATTTCGGTTAGGTATCACGATACCGTGGTCAAGTCGGTGGTTTTTTAAGCCATCCTTAAGGTTTTTCATTCAGGAGGATCACCTCATTAGAAAAATCATAAAGAAAAAACTGATTCACGCCGGCATTGTAAGTATCGAAATCGAACGAACGGGGGATCGTGTGCGGGTCAATATATCCTCAAGCCGTCCGGGCCTTGTGATCGGCCGCGGAGGTGAGGGTGTAGAAACTTTGCGAAAAGAGATAATGCAGGCAATGCAAAAATTACGAAGAGAAAATAAGATGCCGACGAAGTTCACATTTTCCGTAAACGTCGACGAATTAAAGCGAACTGAAGCTTCGGCAGCGGTTGCAGCACAGCAGATTACCGAAGATATCGAGAAGCGGCAATCGTATCGGCGGATTTTGAAAAGACATCTCGATTCCTTGATGCAAAACAGGGAGGTAAAGGGAGCAAAAATCAGACTCGCGGGACGCCTGAATGGGGCGGAGATTTCCCGAAGGGACTGGCTTGCAAAAGGGAGAATGCCCCTGCAAACGCTTCGCGCAAACATTGATTATGCGGAAAGCACCGCTTTCTGCTCTTACGGCGTTATCGGAATAAAAGTATGGATTTACAAAGGAGAGATATTCCAGGAAAAAAAGGAAGAACGGTATAAACAGCAATAACATATGCCAATGCAACCGAAAAAACAAAAATATCGAAAGCAGCAAAAAGGACGTTCCAGGAAACGTCTCACGGAAACACGCGGTACGAAAATAAGTTTCGGCAGCTTTGGTTTACAGGCACTTTCACCGGCGTGGGTCACAGAAAACCAAATCGAGGCGGCACGTAAAACAATCAGTCATGCGATGAAGCGGGAGGGACGTATTTGGATCCGTATTTTTCCCGATAAGCCGGTCACTAAACTTCCTCCAGAAGTGACCTTGGGGGGAGGAAAAGGCGACGTTGATCATTTCGTGTTTCCGGTAAAACCAGGGAGAATATTGTTTGAGATAGACGGGATAAATCACAATATTGCAAAAGAGGCCTTCCGAAAAGCCGGGCATAAACTTCCCGTGAAGACAAAATTCATAGTAAAGGAGGAAGTAATATAACGTATGAAAAAGAAGGAATTGCAAAGCAAGAAGGAAAAAACATTACGCGAGGTTGAAGAGGAGGCAAAAGAAGCTCGGAAAAAGTTGATCAATTTTCGATACGAGCTTGCGTCAGGAAAAGGAAAAAATCCAACTGATCTTAAGAAGTTGAAAACAACATTGGCACAGCTTTTGACCATTGCGAAAGAAAAGAAAGAAGAAGGAAAATAACGACCATTATTAACCATGAGAAAACTTGAAGGAATCGTAGTTTCGGATAAGATGCACAAAACGTGCGTTGTTGCCGTCGAGCACTTAAGGAAACATAAGCGTTATGTGAAATATTATAAAGTAACAAAGCGTCTGCAGGCGCACGACGAAGATAATACATATCATGTAGGTGACCGGGTAATCGTGGAAGAAACCAGACCGATTTCTCGGACAAAACGGTGGAAAGTCGTTGGTTTAGTGAAGTCGGAATCGAAATGATATGATCCAAGAACGTTCAGTGGTAAAAGTTGCGGATAACAGCGGTGCAAAAATAGTGCGCTGTTTCCGGGTGCTTGGCGGCAGCAAAAGACGATATGCGCGCATAGGCGATGTTATTGTTGCGTCCGTACAAAGTGCGGAGCCGAGAAAGCAGGTAAAAAAGAAAGAAAAAGTACGGGCTGTTGTAGTGCGTCAACGCGCTCCTTTAAGAAGGCGGGATGGAACGCGCCTCCGTTTTGATGAAAACGCCGTCGTTATCGTTGATAAAATGCAGCCCCGTGGAACGCGTATTTTTGGCCCCATTCCACGGGAACTGAAAGAAAAGGGTTACGATGCAATAACCTCGCTTGCAAAAGAGCTGGTCTGATCATATGACAATCAAAAAAGGGGATTCAATACAAATCATTGCAGGAAAAGACCGCGGCAAGACGGGGAAAGTGTTACGCGTGATGCGAAGCGAGGGAAGAGTTATCGTTGAAGGTTTAAACATTGTGAAAAAACACGTACGCCCGCGGAAGCAGGGAGAGAAAGGAGAAATCGTTGAAGTTCCTCGCCCGCTCGACATTTCCAACGTACAGGTTCTGTGCGGCCGTTGCGAAAGACCCGTGCGAACGAAAGTTAATTTCGATAATAATACGAAAACACGTGTCTGCGCGCGGTGCGGCCATGGAATATAACCGTAAGAACACTATGGAACGAAAATTAAAGCAAAAAAAAGAAAAAAGGAACAAGAAAGATAATCCCAATGCGGCGCTTCGGCTTGAGAAAGTTGTCGTAAACGCAGGAATCGGGCGTCTTTGTACACAGCAGCAATTCAAAGAGAAAACCCTTCCGGCTATAAAAGAAGAATTGGGGTTAATCACGGGTCAGGCACCCGCACCGCGTCAGGCAAAACAGTCAATAGCATCGTTTAAAATTCGTTCCGGGGATATCGTCGGATTGCAAATTACCTTGCGTGGAAAAAGAATGGAAGATTTCTTTACAAAAGTTGTTCGTATTGTGTTACCTCGCGTGAAAGACTTTCGCGGATTACCAATGAGTGTGGTAGATGGACGGGGAAATTTAAATCTGGGGTTTAAGGAACAATACGTGTTTCCCGAAGTAAACACTGATAAATCCAAGATTCCTTTCGGTCTTCAGGTGACAGCCGTACCAACGCTTAAGAATAGAGAACAGGCAATTGATTTCTACCGCAATCTTGGGGTACCATTGAGAACCGAAACAAAAGAATAACTATGGCAAAAAAGTCCGTTATCGCACGATCAAAGAAAAAACCGAAGTTCTCTACGCGGATTGTCCGTAGATGTTTTCGTTGCGGGAGAAAGCGGAGCTATATGCGTGACTTCGACCTTTGTCGCATTTGTTTCCGAGAACTGGCAAGTAAAGGAGAAATACCGGGGATAAAAAAAGCATCGTGGTAAATTAAACGCTTATGTATATTAATACGGTTATCCGCATAAAAAACGCAGAGGCAGCGCAAAAAACAGCATTAAAAATCCCGTTCTCGAAGATGGATGCGGATGTTTTGGAAACATTAAAGGAATACGGCTTTTTAAAGAGCATTGAGGTAAAAGGACGGTCTTATAAGAAAGTAATAGAAATTTTTGTGAACCCTGACAGATTGATTCAAGGAGTTAAATGGTTGAGTAAACCTTCCGTACGCCGGTACGGAACCTATAAAGATTTCTATCGAGTTAAGAACGGTTATGGCATCCTCGTAGTTTCAACCCCAAAGGGTGTGATGTCGGGGGTGAAAGCAAGGCGGGAAAAAGTGGGAGGACAGCTTCTTTTTGAGATTTGGTAAGGGCTTTGTCTTCGATGTTCCATCGAAGTAACAAAACCTTACCCCGCCCTCTTATGCATCAATCCATGAAAACAAAAATTAAAATGAAGACAAAGTCGAATCGCTCCACGCTGCGTGGCCTGCAGCCTGCCCTATCACAGCAAGAGGGCGGGGTGCTCAATATTACGGGTTCTTCAGATTGCGCTCGTAATAATACGAGCTTATCATCAGAAATAATATTGGCATGAGCAAAATTGGAAAAAAACCGATAACTATTCCCGAAAACGTTTCCGTAACAATGGGTGATGACGGAATACTCGTAAAAGGAGAGAAGGGACAGCTTCTTGTCCCGGGTCTCCGTGATATTACGGTAGACATAAAAGACGGGGAAATTACTTTCTCGCCGAAGCGTAATACAAAGCAGGCGCGCAGTAATTGGGGGACAATGCGAGCACTTGTCCAAAACGCGATACAAGGAATCACGGAGGGATTTTCGAAAACGTTGCTTTTGGAAGGTGTCGGGTATCGTATAACGAAAGAGGGAGAAGATTTAAACATGAATCTTGGTTTTTCTCATTCTGTTCGATACAACACGCCGAAAGGTATAACATTCGAAGTCGAAAAGAACACAACGCTGATCATCAGGGGAATCGATAAAACGCTTGTTGGTCAGGTTGCCGCGAAAATTCGCGCGTTTCGAAAACCCGAACCTTATAAAGGAACGGGCTTCCGGTATGCCGATGAGATAGTGCGGAGAAAAGCCGGAAAGAAAGCAGCGACAGCCGGAGAAGCTGGAGCAAAATAAAAACCTTTATGAAAGTGATAACAAGACAGAACCAAATACGGGAACGAAGAAAAAGGAGAGTTCGCAACCGTGTTCACGGGACAAAAGATCGTCCGCGTCTTTGCGTGTTTCGAAGTTTGCACGCAACCTCGGTCCAGATAATTGATGACATAAAAGGAAAAACGTTGGTTTCGGCGTCATCTCGGGAAGTAAAACAAAAAGGGACAAAAACCGAGCTGGCAAAAGCAACGGGAAAACTACTGGCCGAGCGTGCGGAAAAAGCAGGAGTGCATGCAGTAGTGGTTGATCGCGGATCTTATCGATATCACGGGAGGGTAAAAGCCCTAGTCGACGCAACACGCGAGTCCGGTTTATCGCTATAAATTTATTACTATGCCAAGACCGAGAGGAAGAAGAATTTCAGAAGCAGCGAAGCGGAGCGAATTTCAAGATCGCGTTCTTGAGGTACGCCGGGTAACGCGAGTGACCGCAGGGGGAAAACGGTTTAGTTTTCGAGCTACGGTTGTAGTAGGGGATCTGCGTGGCCGTGTAGGCGTTGGGACCGGAAAAGGACTTGATGTCGCCGAAGCCATTCGTAAAGGGAAACGACAAGGAGAGAAAAACATAATACATGTCCCTTTGGTTGAAAAGAGGACGATTCCGTTCGATGTCGAAGCAAAATTTTCCGCGGCAAGAATACGATTAAAACCTGCGCGTCTAAACCACGGTTTAATCGCCGGAGGAGCGTCGCGTGCGGTATTGGAGCTTGCCGGAGTGAAAGATATCTCCGGGAAAACCTTGGGAAGAACAAAGAATGCGCTGGCGAACGCGCGGGCAACGATAGTGGCACTGCAAAAATTCTCGGGAATTCCGCTGCGGGGAGACGATGTTAAAAAAGAACCCGAAATAAAGAAAGAAGCAGAGTAACATGCAGATACACGAACTAAGACCTAAAAAAAGCGCGCTTACCCGAAAAAAGAAACGAGTGGGACGAGGTGGGAAGCGCGGAGCATATTCAGGAAAGGGACAAAAGGGTCAGCGCTCCCGGGCAGGACATCGAATTCGGCCTGCGGAACGCGATCTTATTATGCTATTCCCGAAATTGCGGGGAGTTAAGAATCGGAGGAAATCTCCGCGCGCTATCGTGATTAACGTTGGTGACTTGGATCGAATTTTTCCAAAGAAGGAAACAATTACGCCGAAAGAGTTAGTTGAAGCCAAAGTTATAAAAACAGAAAGGATCTCGGTAAAGATTTTAGGAGAGGGCGATGTGAAGCGGGCATTTACCGTTCAAGGAATTGTTCTCTCGGCGATTGCCCGGGAGAAAATCGAAAAAGCGGGCGGCTCCGTAAAGGAATAGCGGAAAATATCATGGTACAAAAAATCCTTCAAGTATTTAAAATTCCTGATTTACGGAAGAAGGTACTGATGGTATTGTTTCTCCTGCTTGTGTTTCGGGTTTTTGCGGCGATTCCCATTCCGGGGATTGATACGTTGCGGCTTCAGGAATTCTTTTCCTCAAATAATTTACTGGGCTTTTTAAACATCTTTTCAGGAGGAGGCCTCTCGAACCTGTCATTGGTGATGCTTGGCGTGGCGCCCTACATTACGGCGACCATCATCATGCAGCTTCTGACTATCATCTTCCCAAAGCTAAAGCAGTATTATTACGAAGAAGGTGCTGAAGGCCGCGCAAAATTTAACCGTATTTCACGCTACCTTACCATTCCTCTTGCAGTGCTACAGGCCTACGGTTTTTTGAATCTCCTCATCTCTCAGCAGGTCCTCGACCCGCTACCGCTTGCTAACATGATAGGCAATGTCGTTATCATAACGGCAGGAAGCGTGTTTCTGATGTGGATCGGCGAACTTATCTCGGAATATAAAATCGGAAACGGCATATCGCTTATTATCTTTGCTGGAATCGTAAGCGGTTTGCCGCGGATCATTTCAGCAAGCGTGCTTAATTATAATCCGAGCATGTTACCCACTTATTTTGTATTTATTGCAGTGAGTATTGTTGTCATTGCCGGGGTCGTCTTTGTAAATGAAGGAGAGCGGAAAATTCCCGTCGCATACGCGAAACAGGTGAGGGGTAATAAACTGTACGGAGGCGTTTCTACATATCTTCCGCTGCGCGTGAACCAGGCCGGAGTTATCCCGATCATCTTCGCCATTTCATTACTGCTTTTCCCGCAGTTCATTGCGCAGGCCTCATCAGTTTTTTCCCGTGATTTGGCATTGCGCCTAAATGAGCTTGTCTCCGGGTTTTTGAGTAATATTTTCATCTACAGCGCACTCTATTTTCTTCTCGTGGTTGTCTTTACGTATTTTTACACTGCAGTGACATTTGACCCACAGGAAATTTCGAAAAACCTGCAAAGAAGCGGAGGTTTCATTCCGGGGATACGGCCAGGACAGACCACCACCGATTACATCGGAAAGATCGTTCACCGCATCACGTTCTTCGGCGCATTATTTCTCGGTGTAGTCGCAATATTACCGAACATCACGCAGATTATTACCGGGATTCAGGCGCTCGCTATCGGCGGCACAGCGCTTCTTATCGTAGTTGCCGTGGCACTTGAGGTGATGAAGCAGATCGATTCCCAACTCTCGATTCGCGAGTATGAGGGTATCTGACCTATAATAGAAGGAATAACGCAATGAATAGAGCAGTCGTAATTTATGGGCCTCCGGGATCGGGGAAAGGAACGCAGGCAGAGCTTCTTGCTCGAACGCTCGGCCTCATTCATTTTGACACGGGGCGTTTCATGGAAAACGCCGTCCATTCACCGCAAGCGGATAAGGACCCGATTTTAAAGCGCGAGCGGAAACTTTTTGATTCGGGAAAATTATGTACTCCCACGTGGGCACTCCGCATTACGCGGGAAGCGGTCCGCAATATCGCGCGATCTGGATCCGGTGTTGTTTTCAGCGGTTCTCCTCGTACGGAATTCGAGGCCTTCGGATCGAAAAGTCAGAAGGGGCTGATACATTTACTGGAAGATTTATACGGAAAAGAAAATATTACAGTCATTCGATTAAAGGTAAGCGAACGATCCTCGCTGAAAAGAAATAGCAGCCGCCTCATCTGTTCAATCTGCGGATTGCCGATATTGGCCCAGTCGAAGCAGAAACAATGCGCATTTTGCGCGGGGCCGATGCAAAAGCGGATATTCGACAACTTAGAACTCATAAAAGTTAGACTAAAGGAATACGAGGATCGGACGTTTCCCATCCTGCGGGGCGTGAAGAAGATGAAAATCCGCATACTGGAGATAAACGGTGAACCACTCCCGTACAAAGTTTTTAGAGAAATACAAAAGAAATTACGGTAGGGAAGGGAAAAATGATACGTCTAAAGACGAAGGATGATATAGAGCGGTTACGGAAATCGGGAGCCCTGCTTGCGGGCGTTCTTGAGGAAATAAAACAAAACGCCCTTCCCGGAGTTTCTCTTGCTGATCTGGACCGCATTGCGGAGGAGTATATCAAAAAGGCGGGGGCGAAACCCGCTTTTCTCGGGTATGTTCCGGAAGGAGCCCAGGAACCGTATCCGGCCTCGTTATGCGCCTCATTGAACGATGTGGTAGTTCACGGTATCCCTTCGGCATATACGCTTCGTGAAGGCGATGTGTTATCCATTGATCTGGGAGTTGATCTTGAAGGGTTTATTACGGATGCTGCAATAACAATAGGCGTTGGAAAGATAGCAAGGGAACATCAGGAGTTGATAACGACAGCAGAGCGTGCTCTTGAAGCAGCAATTACTGTATGTGTGCCGGGAAATCATCTCGGAGATATCGGTTTTGCAATCGAAAATAAAGTAAGGACAGCGGGATTTTCCGTTGTGCGAGGTCTTACGGGTCATGGAGTCGGCTTTAATCTCCATGAGGACCCGGTGGTGTATAACTACGGAACGCAGAAAACCGGATTGGAGTTACGGCCCGGACTCGTTTTAGCACTTGAGCCGATGATTAGTACGGGGTCAGGATCAGTCGAGGAGATGAAGGATGGAAGCTTCAAAACAAAAGACGGGAGTATAACCGCTCATGTTGAACACACGGTTGCGGTTACAAATGAAGGTCCGGTTGTGTTAACGAAGAGATCAGGGCTTATCTAGTCCTCTTGATCCTGAGAAGCTGCTTCTTCGCCAATTTCTTTGGGTTTACTCCAAGACGCATAGTCGCAATCAGGGTATCTGTTGCAACCATAAAACATGCGGCGCTTTTTCGTTCTCTTTTTTACAACCTCTCCCTTCTTGCACTTTGGACAGGGACCAAGAGGTTCCTGGGGATTTCCAAGTGATTTCGTACTTTTACATTCAGGAAAACCGGTACAGGCAAGAAATCTGCCGAAGCGCCCGGTTTTTACAACCATCGGCTTTCCGCATTTCTCGCATACCTCATCGGTTTTCTCTTCCGGAGGAAGAATGTCATCCTTTGAAACCTCTTCGTATTTCTTTTCCAGATGCTTTGCGAAAGGTTCGTAAAACTTGCGGATTGCCTTGCGCCATTCCAAATTCCCTTCGGCAATCGCATCCAACTCTTCTTCAAGCCGGGCGGTAAATCCAACATCAACGATTTCAGGAAAGTGTTCTTTGAGAAGGCGATTTACAAGCGTGCCGATTTCAGTCGGTTCAAAGCGCCGAGATTCGTTTTTCTGAACATAATTGCGAAGTTGGATAACTGAAATGATTGGGGCATATGTGGAAGGACGCCCGATACCGAAGGTCTCGAGAGCTTTAATAATACTCGCTTCGTTGTAGCGGGGAGGAGGTTCCGTAAAATGCTGCTCCGGATTTACCGCAATGACCGAAAGGACATCTCTGCGAGTTATGTTTGGAAGAGTACGCTCCTCGAATTTTTGAGGCCAAACTTTGAGAAAGCCGTCAAACACAAGAGTTGTTCCGTTAGCCCTTAAAAGATATTCGTTTTTCTTGTGTTCCACGGAAACAGAAATGGTGGTTGCACTGAACTGGGCCTGCGGGAGCTGCGAGGCAATAAATCGGCGCCAAATAAGTTCATACACCTTGCGTTCGGCGGCTTGGGAAAATTCCTTTCCGAGCGATTCCGGCGTACGCGCAGGATCCGTAGGACGTATGGCCTCATGGGCTTCTTGTGCGAGGCGGGATTTTACTTTGAAAACCCTCGGTTTTTCGATAAGGTAATCCTTGCCCCATTCGTGTTGAATAAAGCGACGCGCAGCGCTTAAAGATTCCTGCGAAAGATTGAAGGAATCGGTACGCATATAGGTGATATGACCGTTTTCATACAAGCTTTGGGCCGCGCGCATGGTTTGACGTGCACTCAGGCGAAGCTTTCGGTTCGCCTCCTGTTGCAGGGTGCTGGTGATAAATGGAGGGAGTGGATTCCGTTTCACTGTTTTTTGCGTTATATCATTTATGGAAACAGAACCGTTCTGGATGTCGTCAGCGATAATGTTTACCTCTTTTTCGGTCGCAATACCGGGCTTCGGGAGCGATTCCTTATTTATGCTGTGAAGTGCTGCGGTAAAGGATTCCTGCCCCCCTTCTTTCTGAAAATCGGCGGTAAGCGTCCAATATTCTTCGGGCTTGAAACGTTGTATCTCTTCCTCGCGATCGGCAATAAGGCGGAGCGCAACAGATTGTACGCGTCCTGCCGAAAGTCCGCGTACAACTTTTTTCCAAAGGAATGGAGAAAGAAGATAGCCTACCAAACGGTCGAGAATACGGCGGGCTTGTTGGGCATTTACAAGGCTTATGTTCAGCTGTCGGGGGTGTTCCAAGGCGCTCTGAAGAGCATCCTTCGTAATCTCATGAAAGACGATGCGTTCTGTCTTGTCGGTTGCAAGATCAAGCGCCTGGGTAAGGTGCCAGGCAATAGCTTCCCCTTCGCGATCTTCGTCAGTAGCGAGGACAACCTCGTCCGCAGAAGCCGCCTTTTTCTTTAAGGCGGTGACCGTTTTCCGAACTTTTGTGGGAATAACGTATTGGGGAGAAAAATCTTCGTCTACGTCAATGCCGAGCTTGCTCTTTGGAAGGTCGCGAATATGGCCGTAGGAAGAAGTTACCTCGTAATCACTGCCAAGGAACTTACTGATGGTCTTTGCTTTAGTAGGTGATTCTACAATGACTAGTTTCATGATGATGGCGATGGTTTTTGTCCCGCCACTTTACGAGCGGAGCGAGTATAAAGTGGGCGAGGATCCCGCTTATATCCCGATGCAAATCTTGCAATAGTGTCTTGACAGAAAGTGGCGGGATCACGTCCATTAACCTCCCGCATGGCGGATTGGGATATGGGCGG
>Ga0268278_1001486_pt1 | contig 13580 bp, 10 predicted proteins | sample saktaG_3_FD_190135 | JGI IMG/M metagenome (GOLD analysis project Ga0268278, IMG submission 190135) | Saline water microbial communities from Sakinaw Lake, British Columbia, Canada - sak_2010_1_5_55m | ecosystem: Environmental > Aquatic > Non-marine Saline and Alkaline > Saline ... | reverse complement strand
ACTGTCCAGGATTTCTTCCCAGATAGATTGCTGAGTTCCCCGGCGATTCTTTGGTTCACAGAGATATCGAATAGCCAGTTGAACACCGGAATCTTTTACCGATGTGTAAACCGTCGGGGTCAGATTTTTATAGAATATCATATACTTTTTACTGGCTTCCTTAACCTTCCGCTCAGCTGATTTGCTCAGATGTTCGGAATGTTTTTTAGCAATATTTAGCATGATTTCCTTGGCCTTTTTCCAGTCACTTTCAAAAGTAATTAAAACCTTGATTTCATCCCAGATATACTGAAATCCCTTACTGTAATTGGCCAGTGGTAAAGTGAATATCTGACCATTGGGAATATATACTACCCGACCGGTACTTTGATCGGAATCGACCCAATTGCCAATTTCTAAAAGAATAAACTGGAAAATACGAATATCAATCACGTCGCCGGCTTTATCCCCAATCTGAATCCGGTCTCCGACACTAAATGAACGCCGAAACATGATAAACAGCCATCCGGCAATACTGGTGAGTGGGTCTTTCAACGCAATGGCAATGCCAGCAGATAGCAAACCAAGGTAGGTACCAAGTTCTTTAAATCCTCTGAACCAGACACTGCCGACCATGATTAAGCCTAAAACAACAGTTATATATGTCAGAGTTTTTATCCAGACAAACCGTGTCTTAACATCTTCAGTCTGTCGATAAATAATCCGGCGGATCACAAATTTAATTGACCACAACACCAACAAAATTATTAATGTATTAATGATCCGAACCTGGACAGTTCTGCTGAAGCCAATAGCCGCTTCAATGATCTCAAAAATACGTTCCATTTATTCCTCCGGAAATAATTTTTTTAAAACCCGTTGATGGGACATAATCATGCCCTGTTTCATGTATCCCTGAAATTTTTTGCGAACGGTAGGTATTCGAAGCAAAATTCTGGTAATGCCGTTTACCAGGCGCTGCCTGATCTTCTTTTGTGGAAAATCGAACAGTCCCAGTTTTTTATACTCACGGTAATCGGCCTGAAATACCATTCGCAGACGACCATAAACTTCATCCCGGAACAGTTTTCGGGCAGCCACGCCTAAAAATGTCTCCGGTTTGATATAATTCTCCGATGCAAACCGGACTGCAGCCCTGGCTTGATTTGTGATCAGTGTATCTATATCTTCCGATTGTCCAAATTCATCACTGATAAATCCGACGACATTAGCCATTTCCAGTTCCATATACGCTTCCAGGATCATACGCAGATTAGAAATCTGACTCAGGGGACCGGAAATCAAATAAACGATCTGTTTACCCATAAGTCGCGGTGTATGAGTATGAAAAAAGCGACGATCGAAAAAACATTTCCAGAGCGATGACAGATACCGGTCACAAATCGTACCGGCAAAGACCAGGATATCAGCCGCTTCCAAGTTCTTGTCCCAGAATTCTCTGTAATCATCTTTTCCGTCATAAGAACATTCAAAATTATATCCACAGCGCAAACAACCCCGGCAGGAACCCTTGATCGATAATTCATGAAGATTAATTGTTTGAATGTCTTCAGCGATACTCTTCTGAAAACGCTTAATCATTCCGTTTAAATTCTTGTCCTCGTCCATCGCGTCGGACACCAGTACAATTCGTTTCCCCTTTGAAGATACCGGTTTTTCGACATTGCACATTTTGTATGTAAAATCCCGTTTCTTTAACGGAGAAAACCGGGGTTGAACCGGCCATTTTTCATTAATAATTTGAAATATGTGTTCGGCGAAACATGTAAAGCGTTTTCGTTCTTTGGCTTTTGTCAAATCCGGCATATCGGCAGTGTAGGCACCGGCAACATTCATCCCCAGATCGTCACAAACCGCATGGATATAGCTGTGCGCAGTAATATCGTAAAATTTGATCGATGTTGAAAAAATCACCGCGTATTTATTAGCAAATGAATCAGCGGCGTTTCTTTCAAAAATCAGTTCGATAAAGCATTTGTAATCAGCATGCACCAAGTAAACATAGAGCGGAAATGCCCAAACGACAGCATCGGCGTTTTTGATTTTTTCAATAATATCCCAAAATACATTCTCATCGTTTTCAATCTTTCGGATACGTTGAGCGACGTGAAGTATTTCAAAATTGTGCTCAGGAAACCGCTTTTGCAGAAAATGGATATATTGCATGGTCACACTGACAGGTCCTTTCGGGCTGCCGTTCAGTACAGTAAATTTCATCGGGGAATATCCTGTCGTTTAGGGACCGTTTAATTTTCCTTCAGAATTTCGGTGTCGTAGAGATTCTCAAAAGTCAGTTTATGTTTAGCCTCCTCAGACGCCAATTTTTGAAATACTGTTTTAACGTCAATATCTTCTATTTCTTCTGCCAATGATACATAAAGTTTGTGAGATAGTTCTTCACGTTTCATGGCAGTGATCAGCAGGTCCTGGTAATTATCCGGCATCTTATCTTCGGGTAGAACCAGGTACTCGCTGATTTTCAGATCATTCACAGATCGAATTACAACATCACCGATTTCCTGATTTTTCATCTTTTCAATAACCTTGATATGATTACGCTCCATCAACTCAATTGTCCGAATTGTCTCCATGATATCGAAGGATTTGGTCATTTTGATCAAGTCATTGTAAAATGTCACAGCGTCCTTTTCGCGCTCAATAGCAAAATCCAGAACACTTCCAAATTTCTGCAGATCCATATATTTCTCCTCATACTATTTATTACTTAACGGATTGAATTTATTGTAATTCAATCAGGAATGAAAATATATTTCAGGATATTATTGAATTAATCGCAGTTTTTACTGACCATATTGCACAAATTAAAAGAAAGAATTGACAGCGCAACAAAGACCATCCCGATTATCGCTGACATTTCCGGTTTCTCGTCAGGCAACACAATCCATGCAATAACTGCCCCGAGTACCGGAATAATAAATTTCCACAAATTTAGCGAGGATACCTTTACACCCGGTTTTTTCAGCAGGTAAAACCAAATCGAGAAAGCGACGGCTGATAATATTGAGAGATAGATCAGGGCAATATAATATTCCAATGGATATGCTTTTACTGGGCTTCCCTCAAGTATCAATGAAATGATAAACAGCATTAACCCGCCAATGAACAGCTGCGCCGAATTCAAAACCAGCGGCGGAATCCGGATGCCATCTTTTGATACTAGAACGTTGCCAATGGCGCCGGACGTGCTACCCGCTAAAAGAATAAAAATTCCTATAAATTCCATCAGTCCGGCAGATTTCCAGGGTTGTCGGCTGACACCGATAATCACCACCCCCGCAAAACCAATAAGCATGCTGACCATTTTCGGCAGCGTAATCTTATCGTCGTGCATCATGATATGAGCAACCACTGCAAATATCAACGGTGATGAGCCGATGACAATGGCGGCTAACGCACCTGGAACCAGTGTCATCCCAAAATAGAAAAACGCATAGGCCACAAAGGTTTGTACCGTCGCAAGTATCAATATACGTTTAAAATTATTTCGAATAATACTGATGTATCGATGAATTCCTCCTGTAAAAGGTAGCAGTATTAATCCACTCAGCATAAAACGGATTCCCGCAAAACCAAAGGGTTGGGCATACTGCAACCCGATCTTAACACCTACAAATGCCGTAGACCAGAGCAGGCAGGCCAAAATAGCCAAAGCAATATATTTAGCCGATAATTTCCTCATAATTTATTTTATTGAATTAATCTCAGAATAACGAAAACATCTAATTTCATGGTCGTTCACCATCCCGGCTGCCTGCATAAAAGCATAACAGATGGTTGGTCCCGCAAAACTGAAACCCCGTTTTTTCAGATCGACACTCATAGCTTCGGCTTCCGGGGATTTGGCTGGAATCTCGGCCATTTTTTTCCATTTATTGATAATGGGCTGATTGCCAACAAATTGCCAGATGTAGCGATCAAAAGTCCTAAATTCCTTCTGGATTTCCAGGAATGCATTAGCGTTGCAAACGGTAGCATTAATCTTGGCTTTGTTGCGGATAATACCGGCATCCTGAAGCAGATTATTGATTTTATCCTGATTATATTTCGCAATAATTTCCGGTTCGAAATTATTAAAAGCCGCCCGGAAATTTTCCCGCTTTTTCAGAATCGTCGACCAGCTCAGACCAGCCTGAAACGCATCCAGTACCATAAATTCAAAAATCTTGCGGTCGTTGTGAACCGGCACACCCCATTCATGATCATGATATGCAATCATCAACTCATCATTCATCGGCCAGGCACAACGGGGTTTATTCATAATCTGCTCCATAATTATTCAACGGTGGATAATTTAACATTCACTACAACAGATTTCATACTTTATATCTTTTTTCTCGATGAAACCATTTATGATATTTCTGCTTTTTTAAATAGCCATCTCGGGCTTGTACCGCTTCAGCATCAACGACAGGGTAATCACCGTCACTGAACTCATCGCCATCGCCAGGCCGCCAAGTTCCGGTTTGAAGACAATGCCAAACAGCGGATATAAAATACCCGCAGCGACCGGAATTAATGCTGTATTATAGGCAAATGCCCAGAAAAGATTCTGCCTGATCCGGCGAAGCACTTTGCGACTGAGTTCGATCGCTGTCACCACGCCTCCAAGATCGTCGTACATCAGCACTACATCACCACTCTCAATCGCCACATCGGTCCCCTTACCCATGGCAATCCCGATATCGGCCTGGGACAAGGCGGGCGCGTCATTTATTCCGTCTCCCACGAAGGTCACTACTTTTCCATTTAACTGGAGTGTTTTAATCTCATTCGCCTTTTCATTGGGCAAGATATTGGCCTGCACAAAATCCAAACCTAATTTTCGGGCGATGACATTTCCGGCACTCCAGTTATCACCCGTAATAAGCCCGACTTCAAAACCGCGGTCTTTCAAGGCATTAATCGTTCGTTGTGCTGACTCCTTCAATCGATCAGCAATAGCTATAATCCCGGCAATTTTATTTTGAACTGAAACAAGGACTACCGTATTTCCCTCAGTTTCATAATTGTTAATATCAGCCATTACTGACTCTGTGATTTCAATTTTTTGCACGGTGATTAATTTTCTGTTTCCCACAACAATCGATTTCCCGTCAATAGATCCGCTAATTCCCTTGCCACCGAAATTCTGAAAGGATGTCACATCCATCAATTCAACCGATTGTTCGCCAGCATAATTCACTATCGCCTTACCAAGAGGGTGCTGTGATTTAGCCTCCAGACTGGCAGCGTACTGAAGGGCCTTTTGTCCATCTTCGTTATAAGTTGTTAATTTAATAACCTGTGGTTTCCCTTCGGTCAATGTTCCGGTTTTATCAAAAACAACTGTGTCGAGTTTTCCGGCAGTTTCCAGAACTTCACCGTTTTTAATAAGCACGCCAAGCTCCGCACCACGACCAATACCAACCGTTACTGCCGTCGGCGTCGCCAGACCCAGCGCACAAGGACATGCGATAACCAACACAGATATTAGTGTTGTTAAAGAAAACAATAGGCTGTTACCAACAATCAGGTACCAGATAATAAACGAAATTACGGCGATTCCCAGAACCACCGGAATAAAGTAGCCGACAGCAGTGTCGGCAATTCGTTGGACTGGCGGTTTGGAACCCTGGGCCTCTTCCACCGTGCGGATGATCTGGGCCAGCATTGTATCCCGGCCAACCTTTTCAGCAATGAAGGAAAACGAGCCATCCTGGTTTACCGTCCCTGCGGCTACTTTTCCGTCTTTTTCCTTGAATACCGGGACCGGTTCACCAGTAAGCATAGACTCGTCCACAAAACTTTCACCAGCCCGTACAACACCATCAACTGGAATTTTTCCGCCCGGCTTTACGACAATTATATCTCCGACGATCACTTCACTAAGCGGAATTTCCATCTCAATTTTATTACGAATCACCGTTGCAACGGGTGGTTGCAACTCCATCAATTTTTTAATGGAATCCGATGTCCGGCTTTTTGCTCTGGCTTCCAGAAACCGTCCCAGAGTCAAAAATGTCGCCAGCAACAGGGCAGTTTCATAGAACATAAAATCCCGGGAAAGTACAATGCCAAAGGTCGCCATTACACTGGAAAGATAGGCCACGCCCATGCCCATTGAGTACATGACGTCCATATTGAGAGATCTATTTCGCAATGCCTGGAGGGCCGCCCGAAAAATCGGGTAACTGATAAAGAAAAACACCGGTGATGTGACGACAAATAAAATATAAGGCCAGAAATGCGGCAGCCGGATTGGCAGCCACATCAGCAACATCAAGGGAACACCAACCGCAAATCCGAGTGAAAAACCCAGACGACGGGTTTTTAGTTCATCTTCAAGACTTTTTTTTTCGCTAATTCGGTGTCATCCTGGTCGCTTCCCAGGTATTGATAGCCGGCAAATTCTATAACTGATTGAAAATTGGTAAAAGTCACTTTATCCGAGTCAAAAACCACCTGCGCTTTTTCAGTCGCCAGGTTGACCGTCGCTTCGATGACGCCATTCAGTGTATTCAAAGAACGCTCTACGGTCTTGACACACATTGCACAATGCATTCCGCCGATACTGAGATTCGCTTTACTTTCATTTGAATTTGACATAATTCTCCAGGGTTATCTGAATTTAACTCTATTAGATGCAATAACAATGGCATTGTTACGAAGTATCAAGAGTCAGGATGCAAAAGCCAAGACTCATTACTCCACTCTTGACTCTTCCATCTTGGATAAATACGGAATATTATCTATTTTACAGTTGAAATAGAGGGATAATAACCATGATTGACTTTAATAAAATCACAACCTATCCGATCAGCGAGCGTAAAAACAAATTCTCCATCAATGATATGATTCCTCTGGATTCCGGTATCGATTTGCGGAATGATGACATTCGGCAGATCGCCCAGCTGATAGTCGAAGCGAAGGAAAAAGATGCCAAAGTCATGCTGATGATGGGCGGCGCTGTGGTAAAAGTCGGTTGCTCGGCCCTTGTAATTGACCTGATCCGCCGAGGATTTATCGATCATATTGCCCTGAATGGCGGTGCATCGATTCACGATTTTGAAATTGCAATGATTGGGGAAACCTCAGAAGATGTCCAGAACGGCCTGAAAGACGGGACCTTCGGCATGGCCACGGAAACCCTGACATATATGAACGAGGCCTTGAATACCGGCTATGAAAAAAATGAGGGCTATGGCCTATCCATCGGCAGAAAAGTCGCGGAGCTGGATTTTCCGCATAAAAGCCTGAACATCCTCTATAATGCCATGATCCAGAACATCCCCGGCACAGTTCATATTGCCATTGGCGGCGATATTATTCACCAACATCCCAGCTGCGACGGCGCCGCACTGGGTAAAACCTCGTTTATCGATTTTCAGCACATGATCAAAACCGTATCCAAACTGACTGACGGCGTACTGCTAAATGTTGGTTCCGCGGTCAATCTGCCGGAAGTTTTTCTGAAAGCCATTACCATGGTACGGAATATGAAGTTTGACGTTAAAAACTTTACCACGGCGAATTTTGACTTTCTGAATATGTACCGCTCCCGTACCCGGATCGTGGAATGGCCGAAGGTGCTCGGCGGCCAGGGTTTTGATATCCGGGGAAATCACACCGAAACAATACCGACCTTGCATAAGTATATCCTTAAAATGGGCTCCTAGCCTGGGATAGATATGATCATTCCTTCACAAATTCTACTGATCCGCCTCTCCTCCATTGGTGATATTCTGTTGACATTTCCATTGATCCAAGCCCTCCAACGCGATTATCCGGATACAGCCATTGATTTTATAATCGGTAAAAACTTTGAGGATGTTCTAAAACCAGTCCGTCCATTTCTACGGAATGTCATCATATATGATAAAAGTAAAAGCCCTTCCGAAACTCGCCGCATCCGGAAAATCATCCGCGAAAACAATTATCCTTTAATTGCCGATCTCCATAATAATTGGCGAACATTCCGATTGACGACATGTCAACATACAAAAGTATACCGGTTTACAAAATACCGCATCCGCCGCTATTTCTATGTAAAAAGGCGCTGGGACATTTTCAATGTTCCTCCGGTCTGGAAACGGTACATGCAAACTGTCCCATTGAATTTTCAGGGCTGCGGTTTTCAGCCCATGGATTTCCAACCAGATGCGGACATTGTGAATCGATTAAAAACCGAAATTCCGACATTAAACTCCAGGGAAAAGTGCATGCTCATCTATCCCGGCGCCCGGCACTTCACCAAGCGCTGGCCGTTGGAATATTACAGTAAATTAATCATAATGATCCTTGATAAAACCGATCAAACAATCATCCTCGGTGGTAGCAAGGATGAATCCACATATATCCAGCCACTCAACAAATTAAATCAAAATCGGGTCATCGATTCCAGCGGAAAGTATAACCTTTTTGAAAATTTTGTGCTCGTTTCACTGTGCGATCTGATCATCAGCAATGATTCGGCGCCCATGCACATGGCAGCGTTACTTGGGAAAAGACAAATTGCCATCTTTGGTAATACAGTTCAGCAGTTCGGCTTTTACCCGGAAAATCCCAACGCCATTCTCTTGGAAGATAAAACAGTGACCTGCCGACCCTGCTCCCACATCGGTTTCGACAAATGCCCGAAAAAGCATTTCGACTGCATGCGGAAGATTACGCCGGAAATGGTGTATAAACGATTAATTAGTTAAGAACCCGGAAGTTCCAAACCTCAGAGGGGTCATACCAAATTTTCATAGAGATCAAACTTACCTTAATATTTTTACTTGACAAGAAGTCAATAATTTATTAACATTATTTCAAATGACTCACTATTCGCAGAATCGGATCGAGAATTGTTTTTTCAGACCTATTTGTTTAGAGTTGAAAATACTTTTCAGAAATGAAAACTCACAGGACAAACATATAAAAGGCATGTCAAATAAACATTTCAATTAAAGGATCAATTATGAAGGTTTTACATTTATTTTTATCAATATCCGTTTTATTGATTCTGCTATTTGTATCCTGTAATAATAAAAACAGTCTTAAAACAAATAATCCGCCCGGTACACTTCAAAAATTACAGGTATTAGCTGGAAACATTCCACTTGATGTCAATCAGATAGTAGGCGTACTAAGTAATCCCGAATATGATACAATTACTGAAGAATTTTCAATTACTGCTGATTCAGCCTATTGTACATTTCAAGATATTCCCGTCGGAGATTGGCACATGCTTGTACAGGCATATTTTGATACTGAATTAACATACGAAGGTGAAACTGACCTGACAATATCAAAAGGCAATATAAGCTATATCAATATTAACATGAGTAAGATTGAAGATGTTGGTGCCGTACATGTCGGTTTAATCTGGGGCAGTTCTGAATACATGGAGTATGTCTACGATTTCGATAATGATGATCTTTCCGGCTGGGGTGGTACAGCTGAAGCAACTATTACAAATGATCAACTGGTCCTGACAAATATCGGGTTTAAATGGCATACAATAGAATATAATGGTGATAGCCATTTTTCATCTGGTGAAATTGAATACGACGTATTTCCAATGGATGGCAGCATTGGATTTTCAACAAAAGGAGATTCATATTCAGATGGATCATTAAACTGGGGAATATGGTTATATTTTAGGCAAGATTCAGTCTTTTCAAACCAATACATCAATCAGGAAGGAAAACTGATTTACACAAACTTTGAATATCAGAAATATAATTGGTACACGGTAAAATGCCGATTTAATAATGATGAGGGCGAAAAAGGCAAATATGACTTATGGATTTCTGAAACTTTGGGAAATACCGCACCGGTATATTTGGGAAAATATGATTATTTAGCGTCCCATGGACGCCTGTATGGTTTTAATCAGTTTGTTTTTTCTAATATTTACCCTGACGAAGATGCTATTAAGAAATCAGTATATGATAACGTTCGCTTTACGGTAAAATAAATATACTGAATAAGAATGTGGGTTTTATCATCCTCTAAAACGCAACGCTGCCCAATATTATCTCAATCATCCGTTCACCGTTTTCCACCCGGTAGGAATAGCGAATCCCGGCATTGAGTTCTAGGTAATAAAGGGTCAGCGGATTAAAATCAAAGGTCAGTTCCGCACCAAAGGAACGGCATTGTTGAAAATCATCGCCGTGCCGGCCCTCCAGCAGTCCGTAATCATAAAAAAGAGTGGCCCGGACCCGTTTGATAAATAACAGCGAAGCCATCGAAATGTCCGGGTAAAACAGGGGAAATGCGTAATTCAGTGAACCCAGGATATCGGGGGTTGTCTGATAGCCCCGGACAAGCGGCATCCGGCTTTGAAAAGTATAATCCGTCCAGTCATTTGTACTTTCCCCCGCCAAATATCCGTTTAGACTATGATGTTTGAAAATCCCGGGGAAATACTTACGGATTGAACCAAAACGCAGGTCATTACTCTTTTTAAAATCATTAAACACCATCGCATAGTAGATTTGAAATTCAGTCGCCAGGCGCGGATAGATGTCTCGCCGCGACCGGTTCAAAGTCGTGTAAAAATCGATCTGATTGGATAAAACCTGGAAATTTCCGTTATCCGGCTCATGGGTTTCATGATGATTCTTGCCGGAGACATGGGCAAGTCCGCCCTTTAGCTGATATTGCAGAAACATCGTCCGGGCGCCAAATTGTTGCAGTTCCGGAAAACGCAGACCAATTGTTGTTCTTACTTCATCCCAGACATCTGTCGTGTCTTTGCCATAGTAATCATAAAGAGATGCCCGTTTCCCGAAGCTGATCTCCGTATCGATGATCGGACGAATCCCGGCATAACTGGCGCTCAACGAGTAGGCATTCACCTGTTCTCCGGCATGGTAAGTCACCTGAGCACCGAGTTCCATTGTATTTAATAAATCATTGGAAATAAGACCATAAATTACATAGGGCGGCAGAGGCAGCAGATACCAGCTATGTATATTCAGACTGTGTTTAAGCGGTAAGTAATCTTCAACCGGATACTGTTTTTTGGGAATCTCTTCATCAATTAAAATATTGCGTCCCTGTTCCTGTTCGATCAACGGCTCAAAGTAATTCACCAGGTGTTGTTCTGCTTTATCAATTGGAATCCATAATGCTGTATCCAGGACACACGAGACAATATTCATCCCATCGACCTGGTAATCACAAAACAGTAGTGATTCTCCGTCCGCTGCTGGGTAGAAGGAACCAAATTTCCGCGATGTCACCTGGTACCGCTGTCCCGTTTCCAAATGCACGGCATAAATGTTGTCAATGCCAGACCATGGCGAATCATAGAGAATAAAATCTCCCCAAAAAACCGGGTAACTAATGTCTTCCGAATTTGCCAGAATAATGTCCATCGATTCACCAGAATCAATATCGAGAACACTGAGTAACCGGAAACCGCTCTTTTGTGTGGTAAAAACTACCCTTTTGCCATCTTCAGACCAAGCCGGTGTTTTGATTTGATAATTTCCTGGATTTGGAAATTCCCGGATTTCATGACCATTTTTAGCGTCAAGCAACACCAGTGAACAGTGCCGGTCAAGGTCCTGTTTTACCACAGCGATCTGCTTTCCGTCCGGTGACAGTGCCGGCGCAAAACATTTCCCCTTTTTAGTAATCTGTTTGCGTGTGTTCGTTTTAATATCATACACAATCACATCGGAAAAACTCTGGGCCCACCAGCGGGAATCGGGACTTACTTCACTCCAGCAAATTTTGTCAGTATTAACAGAGATATTTTCTGTATAACCAATCTGTATTAATCGTTTTTCCCTGCCATCTGAGTCCAGACGAACCAATGTGTAAGGATCCGCCAGGCCCGTTTTTAAAGTGACAATACTACCATCGGAAATTCTATGCGGAAATTTATAATTTGTCCAAACCTTTTTCGGTTTTTGATTAACTATGAACACCGGTGTTTCTTCGAGCCCTTTTATCTGTTCTGTCCACAATGTATGCAATTCGTCCATTGTGTCATCATAAGTCTGTCGGGCGTTGCGACCGGTGATTTTTTTCATGGACCGGCTGAACGAATAAGGCCAGAGTGAATATTTCGAAGAGCGACGCATTACAGAAGACCATGTCTCAGCACCAAATTTCCGCCGATTATGTGTAACCAATTGATACCCCAGCGCATAGTAATCCGGGTAGTAATCGTCATAACTTCGCAAATAAGCTTTATAATAAGAATAACGTTGTCCGGAAAGCAGAAGTGCCCGGATTCCCATATCAAAAATCGGTTGCCTTCCCCGGCCGGAATTGCTCAGGGCAGTTTCAATGGCTACGGCGTCACCTTCAATGAACCATTGGGGTGTTCCGAAAAAAGTAAAAGCACCCAGCCCGAGATCACCGAAGCAGATTCCTGCAAAACGATTAAAGCCCCGATCAAAAGCATCGAACTGAGCCATGTGGCGACCTTCATGAACCGCCAGTAGATGATACCAATCCAGTGTTCCGGGAAACTCATCCTGCGGTGCTATCGGATACCACTCACTCATACGTGGAAGATATCCGACCCAGCCATTGGCAATCGCACTGCGACTGTTTAAAACCACAGGCCATTTGTGCAATTGTGAATACATGGTTTTTTCTAAAGAGGGATGCAGGTATTCCAGCGTATTCGCGACGCGCTGGCCTTCGGTAAGCATCTCTTCCGGGACAATAATCTCAAAGTAATTGGTACGTATCTTTATCCAGTGTAGCCCTGGAGGATTCTGCTCAGCGCTTAACTGTGCCTGTAATTGTGATTGGACCAGTAAAGCGATCAGCACTAATAAAGTAAAGCGTTTCATTTTTTATTTTATTCTCGGCATTAATATAATGTTCCCGCAATTATAATAAAAAGCCTCTTCCACATTTAGCAGAAGAGGCTTCTTCAAGAAGGAAGAATGAAACTATTTTTTCAGGTCTTTAATATACTTGGCACCACGCAGGATTGCCTTCTGGTTCAATTCTACCAGGTTTTTCCGCTTCAGAACATTAACCAGTGAATCTAGAACAAGCTGCTGAGACATGATTGCTTTTAATTCAATTAATGCCCCGACAATTATCATATTGGCGGCCTTGGTATTGCCCAATTCATCGGCCAGTTTCGTAGCCGGAATCGGGATAATATCCACATCGTCCCGAACCGGTTTACGGTCAATCAGAGAATCGTCATACATGATCAATCCGCCGGAAACCACATCATTTTCAAATTTATCCAGCGACGGCCGGTTCATGGCAATTAGGACAGTTGGATTGGCCACAAGGGGTGAACCGATTTTCTTTTTGGAGATTTTAACGCTGCAGTTTGCTGTACCGCCACGCATTTCCGGGCCGTAGGACGGCAGCCAGCTGACTTCATAATTGTGCAGCATCCCCATTTCAGACAGAACGGTCCCGAGACTCAGCACACCTTGCCCGCCAAAACCAGCAACCTTGATCTCCTCATTAACAGGTTTATCCTGAAATTCGCTGATTTTTTCCAGATCAATCTGGGCTGTATCGAGATCCAAAATATTATGCAAGTCACTAATCTTTACATCTTTGCGGGCAAAGGTTCGTCTTTTAAATTCACCGGAAAT
>Ga0268278_1001485_pt1 | contig 13587 bp, 13 predicted proteins | sample saktaG_3_FD_190135 | JGI IMG/M metagenome (GOLD analysis project Ga0268278, IMG submission 190135) | Saline water microbial communities from Sakinaw Lake, British Columbia, Canada - sak_2010_1_5_55m | ecosystem: Environmental > Aquatic > Non-marine Saline and Alkaline > Saline ... | reverse complement strand
ACTTCTATATTTGCTTTTTCACCTATCTCAATACTTCCTATTTTGTCTTGAAGTTCTCCCGGAGAATCAACTTCTTCATTGTTAACCTTGGTGATTATATCCCCTCTTTTTATTCCAGATTTTTCCGCCGGGCTATCTTTAATCACATCCCCAACTAAAACTCCCTTGGCATCTTCTGGTAAGTCAAACTGTTCAGCAATTTCCGGAGTAACTTCTTGAATATACACTCCTAACCATGATCTCCTCACTTTACCTAATTCAATAAGTTCATCTATATTTTTTTTAGGTATATTTATAGGTATAGCAAATCCGATACCTTGAGCATAAGCAATTATTGCGGTATTTATTCCTACGACTTCTCCTTTTGTGTTAAGTAACGGACCTCCGCTGTTTCCCGGATTGATGGCTGCATCGGTTTGTATAAAATTTCTATAAGTATGCTCTTCTACAGGAATAGAGCGGCCTTCAGCGCTAACTACACCCATAGTTACAGTTTGTTGGAGACCATAGGGATTTCCTATAGCAACTACAATTTCTCCCACTCTTAATTTATCTGAATCACCTAAAGTTACTATAGGTAAATCATCTGAATCTATTTTCACTATAGCTATATCTGAATCTAAATCTGAACCAATCAATTTTCCGGTAAATTCTCTGCCATCAGAAAGAGTAACCTTTATCTTATCTGCTTTATGAACTACATGTTCATTGGTAAGGATATACCCTTCCTGGCTGATAATAAATCCAGAACCGGTACCTTTTTGGGGAATTGTTCTTGAATAGTCCTTAAATTGTTCTCCGAAAAATTGACGAAATACTGGGTCTTGCGAAAAAAACGGAGAACCTTGTTTAACCATCCTTACTGTATCTATATTTACTACAGCCGGTCCAACTTTTTCTGCAATATCTGCAATACTATTACTAAAAGATTCGAGAGCTAAATAAGAATCAGTTTGTTCAGTTTCTGCGCTTATAGTACCTACCCAGTTAAAAGAAAGAAGAACGACTAGAACTGCGGCAAGAACATATTTTCTATTTATTTTGACTAATTTCATTTTTATCATTTTATGTTTACTCCTCGCTATAAAAATAAGTTGTGGGGAGAAAAGTGATTATTCTCCTCCCTTTTTTTAAATCCACTCTAATATTTACCAACAAAAACTTCTATTCATTGTATTAGAACCTAATTTTCCCAATGCAAACATTTGGGAAGGAACACCTAAGGGTAATTTTGCTTGCTGTTCAGGAGTTAATAAATTTTTTACTTCTAAATATTTTTCAATTGTTTTAACTTTTAATTCTACCTGTGAATCAGCAATTTCTTGCAGTTTTACTCTAATCTTTACCAGCTCAGTTTGCGGTTCTAATAATAACGCTTTAATTTCTAATTCTCTAATCTGCATACTATTCCTAAGTCCAACGGTATTCTTTTGAAAATCTAGCAAAGTTTTATTAATTTGAGTTATTTGTTCTTCGGATAGGTTTAGAGATTCGATGAATTCTCCCATTTTAACTTCAGGACTATTTTTTAATCTTCTTTCCATCATTTCTCTAAATACACTGCTTTTTTGCTGTTGCATTTTCTGTTTCACTAAAGGTTTATTTTGTTGAGCATAAGAAGATTGAGCAAAGCCTAAAAATACTACGCTTATTGCAACTACTAAGGTTATTACCATCCATTTCGTTTTCACCTGTTTCACCTCCTTCTGATTTTTTTTCATTCTAACCTATAATAGGAGCAATTACTGTGCCAACTTTTTAAAATTTATTTTATTTTTTTATTTTTATAAAATCTTCATACTGAAAATTGCGATAAACAAAGACTTTTTGAATTCTTTTACTTAAACTATTTTATATTTTTTTATAATTTTTACTTGGTAAATGTCAGCCATATCTATAAAAATGGTTAATTTTTCACATTTTTTTATCAAAATAGTGTGCATTTTTTTCGCAATAATTTAATTTCTTATCATTTTAAAAATAAATGGTGAATTAATCTAGTTTACCGATCAAAGAAAATACTCTTGCCGGTTACCGATAAGGGGATACCCATTACAAAATCTGCATCTATCAGACCTATTTTTTTAGCTACTGCTCCCGCACGGTACATTATCCGATTGTCTACATTCATTATCCCGGCAGTTTTAACCGCTGATCCAATAGCAATTCCCATATCTAAAAGTCTAAAAGCACATTGAGGTCCATCAAATTCACTACCTTTATGGGAAATTCGGTCGGTACACTGGTCATACCCGCAGGCACCACAATTCAAACCGAGAGACTGAGCATCTTTTAGGCCTATTAATAAAACAGCCAGAGAATTTTTGACATTATCACCATCACGATCGAAATTTTTCTTACCCGTTTCTTTGCCGAACTTGACCATTTCTTTGGCTAATTTGATTATTTCTTCTCCGTAAATTGCTTTAACCACTACAAAGTCTTTACCGGCAGATTTGGGAGCAGTACGAGCAGCAACCCCCATTAAATTTGCGACATCTTTGATAGCCCCTTGAATATCAAATTCAGACAAATTTTGATTAGACATCTTTCTTAATTCCTCCTTGAATTAATTTTCCAATTCTCCAATTGGCCAATTTACCAATTGAATTAGCCGTTAGTGAATAGTGAATAGTCGTGAGTTTATCGTATTGTGTATCGATACTGTCTTGAATCTTTCTTTTCTTTCTCTTTTCTTTACTCGATACTATATACTATATACTCGATACTGTTTTATTATACTACCCAATTATTTTGTAATCAATAACCTGGAAAGTAGACAGGCTCTTGTTAGTAGTCAATAACCATTCCACTTCTATGGGAACAGAAAAATCAGGTTGCAGCCTTCCTTTTTCTAACCAGTATCGGGAATGCTGGTTATCAAATTGTCCTTTATTGGCTTTAATAATCAATTTAGTTGGCTTATCTAAAAATTCAATTTGCCCCAAAGTTTTCACTTTTTTTAATTCTTCAATAATTTTTCCCTTTAATTTTTCTTCAGGTAAAGGGGATACATTTACTAATCCTATATTCTTATTTAAGGGCCCAATAATTTTCACGTTAGCTAAAACAGATTCGTATCCCTCTGCTTCTAAAATACTTAATAATAACTCATTAGCTTCTGCTGCTGCCTGGCCATGATAATGGGAAGTTGCTAAAGGTTTAAGTAAATGCTTTAACTTACAGCCTTCTCTAAATTTGTTTTCCCCTATCTGCAAGATTTTTACACCCAAATAATCAGCAATTTTTCGAATTTCCTCCTTGTTTAACTCTAAAAGGGGAGTATAAAAACCATTATATAGTTTTAAACCCCTCTTCCCCCAGGTGTCACTCTGGTTTGAACCAGTCAGTACCAGTCTTCCCGATGCTTCTTTTTTTACCCTTCCCAACTTGGCTATCCTGGTACATTTATTACAGGCCGGGCCTTTTTTTAAAAGTCTTTCCTGTTCTTTTTTCCCCTGAACAATCTTTAGTTTCAAATCCAAAGCTCTACTGATATCTTGGATATTTCTCAAACCCTTATTGTAGCTATATTCTCCAAAACTGACTGTAATCGCTTCAACTTTTTCTCTCCCTAAGGCCTTAATTGCCAAAGCAGAAACTACAGTGCTATCTAATCCACCCGAAAAAGCCACTACAATCTCTTCTCCCTGGCTGATTTTTTCAATCTCTTTTAATACATTGTTAATTTTTTCTTTTGTACTACTCATCATCTAATCCAACTATCTTTCTTCTTATTACTTTTATTTTATTTATAAAAAAGGTCAAGGCAAATTATAAATATTGTTACAATTCCTCGACCTTTTATTTTTATTAAAATTATCTTTAATTAACAATCTATCAATTAGATTTTTTCCATATATTCTTTAAAAGAAATACTTTTATACCATCCTTCACCAATGTAATTTAATACTGGAATAAATTGCTCAGTAGCAACATATCCCGGTAAAGGCGCTACTCGGCTATGATTGCTATCTAAAAACCAGGTAGTGGGATAACCGCTAACTTGGTACAATGTAGCTAATTTTCTTTCGGAAATTTCTTTCTCATTTTCTACTACTTTGTTTTCTGAGCTTGCATTTATTTTAATAGTCACAAATTTATCGGAAAGTATTTTTTTTACTTCTTCATTAGAGTATGTTTGGTCAATCATTTTTTTACACCAACTACATCCATCGGCATAGAAATAGACCACAACGCTTTTATTCTCCTTTTCTGCCAGAGCCAATCCCTCGTTATAAGATAACCAGTTAAGGACTAATGGCTTGATCTGTTCTACCGCCTCTGCATTCTGTTCGTCTATTTTAAGATATGATTTTAATCCGAAAAAAAATACTACTACTAATAAGATTAGTAATACTATTATTTTATCTTTTTTTGTGGAAAATATCTTCATTTTTACTTTAAACCTCTCCTGTTTATATTTAAATTTATTTTTATTACTTTGTCAACTTTGCACAATTTTAATTTTTAAAGATAACTATTTTTTACTTAATAAAATAACCTACTACCCTCAGAAAATTATCAGTAAGAATCAAACCGCCGATCAGTATCAGTAACATTCCCCCAACTAATTCTATTATTTTGAAATGCTTTTTAATTTTACTGGAAAAGGAATAAAATTTATTAATAGCCAGGGCAGTCAATAAAAAAGGAATCCCTAAGCCGGCTGAATAAATGGCAAGTAATAAAATCCCTTGATAAACTGTTTCCTGAGTTCCGGCATAAATCAATATTCCGGCCAGAATAGGTCCCACACAGGGAGTCCAGCCAAAAGCAAAGGCCAAACCCATTAAAAAGGGGCCAACTATAATGTTAACTGGCTTAGTTTTACTATAAATCCTTTTTTCGTAATCTAAAAATTTTATTCTATACAGACCTGACATGTGTATTCCAAAAATTATAATGATAACTCCCCCTATTTTCTTTAAAATAAATGCCTTTTCTAATAGAAAACTGCCTAAAAAAGTGGCGGTAGCCCCTAAAAGAATAAATATTAAAGAAAATCCGAGAATAAAAAACAAAGAACTTATAATTATGGTATTCTTATTTTGTTTTTCCCCTTTTTCTATATCCTCCAAAGATATCCCTGAAATAAAGGATATATATCCCGGTACCAAGGGTAAAACACAGGGAGAAACAAATGAGAAAAGGCCAGCTACAAAAGCTGCCATTAAAGAAACTTCACTCACATTTAATGTTGTCATTATAAAATAACCTCTTGAATTAGTTTATAGTTATTATTTATTAACCTTAGATTTTTTCTTATAATCTTCGATAGCTTTAGATAAGCCATCAGCTGCTAAATTGGAACAATGCATTTTAACGGGTGGAAGCCCGCCTAAGGCCTCGGCAACCGCTTTATTAGAAATTTTTAAAGCCTCATCAATATCTTTTCCCTTGACCATTTCGGTAATCATACTGCTGGTAGCAATAGCTGCCCCGCAGCCAAAAGTTTTAAATTTACAATTAATGATCTTATTGTCTTTTACCTTGATATAGATTTTCATAATATCCCCACAAACAGGATTCCCCACTTCTCCTATACCATCAGCATTTTTAATTTCTCCTACGTTTCGTGGATTATTAAAATGATCCATTACCTTTTCACCATACATGCTCATTCGGCAATTCTCCTTCTTAGTTCTAATTAAACGAAAAACTAAAAACCATAATTCAAAAATTTAAAATTGACCAATTTGCCAATTGACCAATTAAGAAAGTATAAAAGGTTTGCTTTTTATCTTTTTCTATCCGCTAAGCGCTATCAGGGCGTATGCAATACGCCCCTACTTTTTCTTTACTATACGTTCTACGCTAAACGCTATATGCTATTATCTATTTCAGTCCTTCCCAATTCCTTTTAAAGGGAGAAAGTGCTCTCAGTTTCTCAATAATTCCCGGCAATATATCTATTACGTAATCTATTTCTTCTTCTGTATTATCTTTCCCCAAAGTTAACCTTAAAGAACCGTGAGCTATCTCGGGAGGAAGCCCAATGGCTAATAATACATGCGATGCCTTTAAAGAACCGGAAGTACAGGCTGAACCACTGGAAGCAGCAACCCCTTCCATATCCAAACTTAACAACATCGATTCTCCCTCGATAAATTCAAAACATAAATTAGCATTTCCAGGCAATCTATTAGTTGGATGACCGTTCAAACGAACATTTTCTATTTTGTCCGTAATCCCCTTGATCAATTTATCTCTTAATTTAACTACCCTATCCTCTGTTCCCTCGGCCAACCTCTTTTCTGCCAGCTCTGCGGCTTTGCCTAATCCAACTATCCCTGCTACATTTTCTGTACCGGATCTTCTATTTTTCTCCTGAGCACCGCCGTCTATTAAATTAATTATCTTCGTTTCCTTCCTTAGGTACAGTACACCTACACCATTAGGACCATAAAATTTATGGCCGGACATCGATAACATATCTACTCCTAAATCATTGACATCTATAGGAATATGGCCGGTAGTTTGTACTGAATCAATATGAAAATATACTCCTGCATCTTTGACTACTTTTCCTATTTCTTTAATCGGTTCAATAGTGCCTATCTCATTATTAGCATGCATAATGGTTACCAGTATCGTCTTATCGGTAATCGCTTTTTTTACATCTTCGAGGTCTATCAAGCCATATTTATCAACCGGTAAATAAGTAACCTTAAACCCCTGTTTCTCTAAAAACTGACAGGAATGCAGTACCGCATGATGCTCTATCTTCGAAGTAATAATATGATTCCCTTTTTTTTGGTTAGCCCAGGCTATTCCCTTTATGGCATAATTGTCTGCTTCAGTTCCTCCGGCAGTAAAAATAATTTCTGCAGGATTTGCACAGATTAAATAAGCTATCTTTCCTCTGGCTTCTTCTACTGCTTCTCTTGCTTCCTGTCCAAAGGAGTGAATGCTATTAGGATTCCCATATTTTAAAGTGAAATAGGGCTCCATTGCCTTAACTACTTCTACATCCATAGAGGTGGTTGCTGCATGATCCATATAAATTCTTTTCATAAAACCATTTCCTCCTTAAATCTTTTATGCCTTTTTAACTTCCTAAATTACAGCGTGAAAAAATTATATTATATATGAGTAATTTTGTCAACTTTTATATAAATTTAACAATCCGTCCTAAAATAAATCCTAATAATATTCCAACGAGAAAAACAGTAGTTAAAAGTTTGGCGTTAGTTACCTCTTTAACTCCTCTAATTCTGATAAAGGTTAAAGTCACCAGGTACGCTATCCCATTTATAGTAATAAAAAAGGGCCAGACTATTACTTTGGCTACAATCGGCCCTATATAGGGAATTGATTGAAGGATAAATATAACTTGAGAAAAGACCTGCCTGGCTATCTCCATAAAAATTCCCAATAAGGCAACAATTGCCGTAGTCAATATTTTATCTACCCCTAAATAAGTCAGCACATAAAAAACCGATATCATTATTAATATGGTTACGGCAATTTCCAAATCTTCCTTAAACTTCGGCTTCTTCAGTTTAGGTTTAAAATCTTTACTCACTTTCTAAAATCCTTTTAAATTTTATATTAATTTAAAATATGAAAAATTTATTCTTAACCCATTAGTATCCTATAAATTATAATATAAAAATCAATGAATTGAAAAGTGTTTTTAATCTCGCTTTCTCTTTATAATTTTTCTTTCCTAATATAATTCATGATTATTAGAGTAAATCCTCTATCACCTGATAGCGAAAGAATTGAATTCTCCTCTATATTTTTCCCATTCTATGCCTACTTTTTCTACAATTGCACTTCCCGGTCCCTGATAACACCAGCTTATTAGCTTTTTTACTTTTTCTTCCTCCCCTTCCACAATTATCTCTACTTTGCCATCCCAACAATTTCTAACCCACCCCATTATTTCACAACTTTGGGCGATATCCTGGGTATAATAACGAAAAGCTACTCCCTGGACTCTACCTGAAATTAAAAGATGCGCCCTTACCATTTTTGTATTTTTATTCATACTCAATATATCCCTATCCAAAATTATTTTCCTATCCCTATTTTACTCCAAAACAAAAAAATTAAAAAGAATTAATCCGATTTTAATTTTTTTCTATCTAATTTTTTCTAAATCTTTTCTTTTTCTTTACTCGGTACTTGATGCTTGATACTACTATTTTTGTCTTTATAAATAAAGAAGAATAATATATAATAAATTTGTGCTGATTAGAAAGCAATATTATAATACAGCGAGGTAAAGAGTAATTTTACACTTAATTTTATTTCTTCTAACTATAATTTCTTGTTTTTTTGTAGGCGGTATCTGGTATGCCTTATTTTTAATCACTATTCTACTTACTCACGAATTAGGACATTTCTTTGTTAGTAGAAGATATGGGGTAGAAGTCACTCTTCCTTTTTTTATCCCCTTCCCACTATCTCCTTTTGGAACTTTGGGGGCAGTTATTAAAATGAAAGGAATTATGCCCAACCGTAAAGCTTTATTTGATATCGGGATAGCCGGACCTTTTGTAGGTTTAGTCCTCACTATCCCTACTATAATAATCGGACTTAAATTATCAGAAGTAGCGGTAATTTCAGAAATTGAAGGGCCAGTTATTACTCTGGGAAGTTCTATACTGTTCTCATTTATAGAAAAAATAATGTTCGGCCGTCTTCCCGAAGGGCAGGATGTAATCCTGCATCCTATAGCTTATGCCGGCTGGGTGGGATTGTTCGTAACTGCTTTAAATCTCCTTCCGGTTGGACAATTAGATGGCGGACACGTAATTTATTCCTTATTCGGCAAAAATAGTAAAATTGCTTATTATATAACTTTGGGTATTTTAGGCCTTATCTGTATATTTGTTAATCCGGCGTGGTCTTTATTATTTATCTTACTTCTTATATTTGGATTTAATCACCCTCCGCCATTAGATGATTTCACCCCATTAGATAAAAGAAGAAAAATATTGGGAATCTGCGCTTTAATTTTCTGTGTCTTATCTTTTACTCCTGTACCTTTTCAAATGTAGCATTTAAGTAAGTTAACTTACTTAAATAATCATCTAAGACTAATTAATTTTGATTTTTAAAAAAAATTTAAAATATTTTCAAAAAAAAGAAGGATTTTTTAAATTTATGTCGTATATATAATAAATAGATAATGTGATTGTTTTTATTTTCATTAACTATACTTATTTTTTATCTAATAGACAGCCTATTCTACTTGCAAATTTCACTCTATTATAACAAAAGGGCAGGTGATGCTGCTGAAAAAGATAGTAAAATACTTATCTCAGGAATCTCGCGAAATATTATATATTTATTAATTCATTGAAAATTCATTGAAATTTTCCAAAAAAACAAAAAAAAGGAGGTTTTTTTAATGGAAATCAAGGCAAGAGGAAATTGGGCAACGAGAATCGGTTTTATAGCCGCAGCTTCCGGTTCAGCCATAGGACTGGGAAATATCTGGAAATTCCCTTATATCACCGGAATGTATGGTGGTGCAGCATTTGTAATTGTTTATTTACTTTTTGTTATTTTAGTTTGTATACCGGTAATGAATTCAGAATTATTGATAGGTCGTCTAACCGGTAAAAATCCCGTTGGAGCATTTAAAGAATTAGTACCTAAAAGCTCCTGGTGGCTTGTGGGAGCTATGGGGATATTAGCCGGATTTATCATCCTTTCTTTTTATTCAGTTATCGGCGGATGGGCGATATCTTATATCTTTAAATCGGGGGCTTACATGGCAGCCGGTGGTGAAAATGCAGGAGCTGTTTTTGGTGGCTTTATTACTTCTCCTATTGCTCCACTTGTCTGGCATGCTATATTCATGGCCATATGTATAGGAATTGTTATGGCAGGTATTGAAAAAGGCATTGAAAAATACTCAAAAATATTAATGCCCGCTTTAGTCGTATTGTTGCTCATTTTAATCGTACGTTCATTAACCCTCCCCGGAGCTAATGCAGGTTTATCTTTCTACCTTAAACCGGATTTCAGCAAATTAACCGCAGAGGGTATCTTGGCTGCTTTAGGACAGGCTTTCTTCTCACTGAGTTTGGGTATGGGTTGTATGATTACTTATGGAAGTTATCTGAAAAAAGATTCCAATATTCCTACCGACTCTTATTGGATTTCCGGAGCTGATACAGTTATTGCTTTCCTGGCCGGTCTTATGATTTTCCCAGCAGTCTTTGCTTTCGGATTAGAACCGGGCGCAGGTCCAGGATTAACCTTTATCACTGTTCCTGCTGTATTCGCATCCATGGGAGCTATTGGTCACTTCTTCGGAATAATCTTCTTCATATTGCTGACCTTTGCTGCAGTTACCTCCGCAATCTCACTTCTCGAGGTTGTCTGTGCTTACTTCATCGACGAAAAAAAATGGGAGCGTAAGAAAGCTACCGTTACCATGGGAATCATTATTTTCCTGTTAGGTGTTCCATGTTCCCTGGGTTTAGGCATATGGTCAAATATAAAGATTATTGGCGGAAGAGATATTTTAGACTCACTTGATTTCGTCGCATCCAATATATTTCTACCTTTAGGTGGTTTCTTACTCCTTATCTTCATCGGTTGGGTTTGGGGAACTGATAAAGCAATCAAAGCAGGAAACGAAGGTTCAAAAGGCCCTATTACTTTAGGCGCCGGTTATGCCTTCCTGGTTAAGTACGTTGCTCCTGTTGCTCTTTTCATAGTATTCCTTATGAAAATAGGAATTATTAAATAATTCTATTGTATTAAACCAAATGTATTATTTTAAAAATTGCCAGCCACTTTTAAAAGAGGCTGGCAATTTTTTTGTATAACTAAATAATGTTTATTTTCTGTTTTATTTAATCTTCTAAATTTCCCTTAGTATCAAAAGGCATGTTAAGTCTGAACTCCCATAAAACTTGTTTGATTTTATCTTGGGTTTCCCTTAATACTTCCCTGGAAGATTTATTTATAATGGCAGTTTCTGAATCATCTAAAGAAATTATTCTAATATTTCGAACCAACAGCGTAGAGGTGGACCCCTCTGATATAACATTTATTTCATAAGGAGCCAAATCGATGCTAATAAATTTATCCAGATTTTGAGCAGCTTCTATCATTTTAAGGTAAATTTCCTCTCTCTTGGGAAAAGTTAAATTTAACACAGGAATATCATCAATACAGATAACGCCCGTATAAAAAGAATCTTTTAATATATATTTAGAGCTCACTTTAAGATAATCAGTAGTAGCCCGCCTATCGATATCTATTCCTCTTTCTTTTAATTTATCTTTCACGTAATTAATCCTATTTTCAGTTTCAGGATGAGTTTGAAATATTCCCAAATTTATTTCCGGTTTAAACATTTCCCGGGTATACAATCTTTCCAAAAAAGTTAAAAAACCTACCGGATTATATTCTGTTTTGATTAAGAGATTTATAGCGGTTAAATCTGCCTCTTCTTCGTACTCCCGGCTGTATTGATTAAGAAGAGTTATGGTGGTAAGCTTCCCTAATACGCCAACATCCGGCTCCCTGGTTAAAAGAACGGCTAAAATAGTTAACAAGGTAAATTTAGTATTATCTCTGGTTTGCTTTAAGGCATGATTGTGGATTACGTGGGCAATTTCGTGAGCCAAAATACCGGCAAGTTCATCATCTGACTGGATATAATCAAAAAGGTCATAAGTTACATAAATATATCCGCCCGGAATAGAAAAGGCGTTGGGTCCGTCTATATTTAATATCTTAAAATGATAATTCATCGCTTTAAGCTCAGAAGCCTTAGCTAATTTATTACCAATCTCAGTAATTAATGAATTTTGATTTAAATCTTCAACCACTTCATATTTTTTCTCAATATCTTCAGATAGTTTCTTCCCTAATTTCTGCTCCTTATCTAAATCTCTTTCGGCAGAAAATGAATTAAGGCTTACCAACAAGAAGGCCATCAAAAGAAAAACTATCACGGAAACTAATTTGTTTATTAATTTTTTATTTTTTCTCATTTTTTAATAAATTCTTGAAAATGCTCTAAGGCAAAATTCAGAGCATCTTCAATCCCCTCAGCCCTTTTCCCTCCGGCTTGAGCAAAATTGGGTGTTCCGCCTCCCCGGCCTTCGATAAATTTTCCCGCTTCTTTTATTAATCTATTCATATCAAAATTCAATCCCCCGGAACAGGCAAATAATATCTTTGCCCCTTCTCCTTTATTCTTAATACCAGCTAATACAACTACATTATCATCCAGATTAATTATCTTCTGTCCTAATCCCATTACTTCTTGAAAATTTTTCTCCTCAAACACTTTATTTATAATCTTTATTCCATCATCTACCAAAGAGGATTCATTGATTAAATTTCTTGCATCATATTCCTGTAATTTTTCTTTAAATTCTTTTAATTCCTTTCTAATTTCTTTTTGCTCCTCAAGCATCCTATCTATCGCTTCCCCCAGTTCGGAATCCTTGATGGTTAATTTATTGGAAATATTCTTTATCAATTCATTCTTCCGGAAATAATCTCCCCAGGCACGCCAGCCACAGATAAACTCCAGACGAATTTTTTCTCCTCTCTTTTCCCATTTAGTAATTTTAATCAACCCCACTTCCCCGGTTGTTCGACAGTGAGTTCCTCCACAGGCAGAAAGGTCGAAATTTTCCACTTCGATTATTCTTATCTTCCCTTTTCTATCCGGCATCTTCCTTAAATTTAATCTCTTTAACTCCTCTTCTCCCTCCAAAAAATAGCATTTTACAGGTCTATTATTAAAGATAATTTCATTGGCACATTCCTCTGTTTTTTTAACTTCCTCTTCGGTTATCTTTTCTTTTGCAATATCCAAAGTACAAACTTTTTCTCCGAGATGAAAAGATACGGTTTCAGCACCATATATCTCTATTAAAGCCCCGGACAAGATATGCTGCCCTAGATGTTGTTGCATATGATCAAATCTTCTCTCCCAATCTATCTTTCCAATCACTTCGGAATTTATTTCTTCTTTTAGTTCTTCTTTTAAAATATGAATTATCTCATCGCCCTCTTCTACAACTTCAACAACTGGAACATCCTGGATAACTCCAACATCATAGGGTTGGCCTCCGGAGGTAGGATAAAAAGCGGTTTCATTCAGAACAACCGCCGGCTGATTATCTATTTTTATCTTCTTTAAAACTTTAGCTTTGAATTCTTTTAAATAAGAATCTTGATGATATAATCTTTTCGTCAAGGCATTTTCTCCTTTTTCTAAAATTAATATCTTGCATCTCGAATAGATACAGTAACAAGTAATATGTAATGAGTAATAAGATTAAATTCTCGAAATTATAAAAACAGATATTTATTATAGGTTACTTATCACATGTTACACATTATATCACTTGTTGCTTGGTTGGATGGTTAAAAAAATATAAGAAAAAAACCAGGAACCGGAATAAAAAAGTTTATATTAACCTTTTAAAATATTTATATAGTTCTATTGTTTTTTATTATAATATAAAAAGCTAATCTAAACAAAAAAAGAGTCTTGAATTGTACGCAATACAAACATAAGACTCTTTTTATTTATATCAAATATAATAGGTTATATCAAGACCATTCTATCTTCTATATACTTATCTTTTC
>Ga0268278_1001477_pt1 | contig 13627 bp, 15 predicted proteins | sample saktaG_3_FD_190135 | JGI IMG/M metagenome (GOLD analysis project Ga0268278, IMG submission 190135) | Saline water microbial communities from Sakinaw Lake, British Columbia, Canada - sak_2010_1_5_55m | ecosystem: Environmental > Aquatic > Non-marine Saline and Alkaline > Saline ... | reverse complement strand
CTAACCAATCTAAAAAGTCAGATAAATGGTCGGGGAGTGGTTTTTGGTTCTTTTTCATGTTATTAACATATTAAAGTGTAATAAGCTATATTAGATGTTCGCTTAACTATAATTATGCGAACCTTATGATACCTTAATTATAGCTATTTAAAATAGCTTGTCAAGTATACTCCCCTTAATTAAGATGCACATAATTTAAACCGAAATATATTATAGATATAAAAAATATTTAATGAATAAAAAACTTTAAAACCCTAACTATTGCTTCTAATCCTATTATAATAAACTGACCAATTGCTCTGAAAAATGATAATAAATGCTTCAATATTCCAGATATAAAAACTTGGTCTGTGAGATGAGTTATTTCATAACAAAGATTAGTAAAGATTTCTGATGCTTGTGCGATTAATTGATCTATATTCATAATAAGGATTGTTTGAGTCTTTTAATACTTTCTTCTTTTCCTAAAACTTCAGCTATTTCAAATGGACCTGGCGAAGCTTTTTTTCCAGACAAAGCAGCTCTTAAAGGCCAAAGTAGTTTACCTTTATTTCCTTCATAACTTAAATCCTCATCTATAAAACTATAAAACTTTATTTGTAAATTAATTCTATTAAATTCACTCTCTTTAATTTTTTCTAATATATTTAAGGAATCTTGTAATGATTTTGTTAATTCTGTATTAGTCATATCTTTCCATTTCAAAAGTTCTTTTGGATATTCAATCTTTTTTTTAAAAAAGAAATCAGATAAATCTATTAAATCACTTAATTTATTCATTCTTGGTAATTCTATATCAATAACTTTTTTTATATAATCAATATCATATTCTTTTATTATCTCAGGTGAAGATGAAAAATTTTTAATATAGTCTACTACCCTATTCATTAATTCTTCCGAAGACATTTTTTTAAGATATTGGGCATTAAACCAATCTAATCTTTTTATATTAAAAATAGCGCCTCCTTTTTGAACACGTTTTAAATCAAATTTATCAATTAATTCTTCTAAATTTAATATTTCTTCATTCCCTATTGGGTGCCATCCTAAAAATGCTAAAAAATTAACTATGGCCTCAGGTAAATAACCCATTTTTCTGTAATCAGTTAAAGCCATAGCACCGTGTCTTTTACTTAATTTAGATCTGTCAGGCCCTAAAATCATCGGTAAATGCGCATAATTGGGCCTAGGAAGACCTAATGCTTCTTGGATAGCTATTTGCTTGGGTGTATTAGAAATATGGTCTTCTCCGCGAATTACGTGCGTTATTTTCATTAAATAATCATCAATTACTACAGCAAGATTATATAAAGGTTCTTTTAAGCTTTTAGCTATCACAATATCACCTATCAAGCTTAGATCAAACTCTACTTCTCCTCGTATAATATCATCAAATTTAATCACCTTATTAGGCATTTTTATCCTTATAGTCGCTTGTTTCCCTTCTTTTAAGGAAGTCTCCACTGTACTTTTTGATAAATCACGGCATTTACCTGAATATTTAGGAGGGACGCCGCGAGCAATCATTTCTTCTTTTTGAGCCTCTATTTCTTCAGAAGAACAAAAACAATAATATGCTTTTTCTTCTTCTAATAACTGACGAAGATACTTTTCATAAATTTCTAATCTCTCACTTTGGTGATAAGGACCAAGAAATCCATTAGTACCAGGGCCTTCATCCGATTCCATGCCTAAAAACTTTAATCCTTCTAAGATATTATCTTCGTATTCTTTTTTTGATCTCTCTTTATCAGTATCCTCTATTCTTAAAACAAACTTTCCGCCTGTCTTACGGGCGAATAAATAATTGAATAAACCTGTCCTGGCTGTACCTAAATGAAATAAACCAGTAGGACTCGGCGCTAATCTTACTCTGGGACCGAACAATGATTGTGGAATTTTAGGATCATCCATGAAAATATATTATATATAGTATACTCTATACCCTATACAATTTGAAGTAGATGTTGTGCTATATCATACGCCGCCTTTGGCTTAGCAAATTCAAGAGCTGCTTGACTCATTTTCTCTTTCCTTTTTTTATCAGACACAATCTGAATAATTAAATCTGAAAATACGTTTGGTTTTAAATTGCCTTCTTCAATAACAACAGTTGCTTCATTCTTAGCATACTCATAAGCATTTTTCTTTTGATGGCCACGACTTGCCCATGGCAAAGGTATCAGAATTGAAGGTTTTCCACTTGCAGCAATTTCAAAAATCAAACCACTTCCAGCACGAGCTATAATTAAATCACTAACAGTAAATACATCTTTTAAAGAAGAGATGCTCGGGGTCGTTGTTTCTTCAAAAAAAGGCAAAGGATGATAATCTTCTTGCCGCTCTTTATCACCTATAATTTCCTGAAAAACAACATCAGCTTCTCCTTTTACTTTTTCATAATTTATTTTACCTGTTTGATGAATAACTTCCACGTCCTTAATAATTTTCGGAAGAATATCTAAAATAAAATCATTAATATGATTAGATCCTTGAGATCCTCCAATTATTGTTACAACTGGTTTTCCTTCGTCTATATTTAATAGTTTTTTTACGTCTTTCTTATTTAGTGTTTGATCAAACAAATCTGATCGTATTGGATTTCCTGTTAATAATACTTTCTTTGAAGAAAAATATCTTTTTGTGTAATCAAAGGATATAAAAACCTTTTTACAAAATCTTCCTACCAGGTGATTAACTAAACCGGGAACAGCATCACTTTCATGTGCATAAGTAGGAATGAAAAAAAGGATGCCCCAGAAAACTACTGGAAAAGAACCATATCCCCCCTTAGAAAAAATGACATCTGGCATTAATCCATATACATAAAAAAGAGATTGAAAAATACCACCAATCATCTTAAAAAACCCTAGAATGCTTTTAATAAAATTAGAAGAACCTCTTAGCTTTCCAGCTATAATTGTTTTTACTTTAATCCCCTCTTCTTTTAAAATATATGGAAGAGTAAAATCATCAGGTCCGATATATATAACTTCTAAAGAAACCTTTTGTGTTTCAGCCATTTTTTTAAGCTCTCTATAAACAGCAATTAAAGGAAATGTATGTCCGCCAGAACCTCCGCCAGTAATAACTATGCGTATGGTTTTATCAAAATAAAATTTAGGTTTTAAAAATGAAACATCCATGATCTAAAATTATTAAATTTGTTAATTATTATCTATGTTTGTTTTGCTATATTACTTAAAATTCCAATACTAATCAATGTAGCAACTAAAGAACTGGGGCCGTAGCTTATAAAAGGAAGAGGAATTCCTGTGATTGGTAATAATTGACACATAGCTGCAATGTTAATAAATGCCTGAAAACCAATATTACAAGTTAAACCTATTGCTAAAAATTTTCCTAAATTATCTGTAGCTTTTTTAGCTATTTTCAGACCAATTGATATAAGCAAAAGAAAAAGAACTATAACTAATAAAGACCCTAAAAAACCAAACTCTTCAGCAATTATAGAAAAAATAGCATCTGTATGACTTTCAGGTAAATAATTAAATTTTTGTATTGATCTTCCAAATCCTATTCCAAGTAATCCTCCAGAACCTATACCAATCAAAGACTGGATAATATGATAACCCTTTCCCAATGGATCACTTCCTGGAGACAAGAATGATAAAATTCTCTGAGAACGATAAGAAGTTCTATTTATCATAAAAGCTAATCCCAAAGCACTTAATAATCCTAAAGACAAAAATTGGAACGCACCCATGCCTGCTACAATATAAACTGTAGCACTAGATAACACTAAAACCAATAAGGTACCTGTTGCTGGCTGTTTATAAATAATAGTAGCAATAATGGCCAAAGAAGCTAGGAAAACAATAAAAGGAGCAGCATTTATTTTTCTTCTTTTATCTATTGAAAAACGACTTAAAAAACCAGCAAGAAAAATGATGTAAGTTATTTTTATTAGCTCAGAAGGCTGAAAACCTATAGGTCCAATTTTAAGCCAACGACGGGCTGGTGATCCTAAAGGCTGCAGAGCTGGAATAAAACATAAAAGTAATAAAAAGATATTTAGAACCAATAAAACTAGGGCAAATTTCGTTAAAGAATGATAATCAATTTTTGACACAACCCAAGCTAAAATTAATCCTAAAAATATCCCAAGAAGCAACTGCTTCTTAACAAAATGATAAACATCTCCATACCCTTGTTCCCCCATTACAGCAGAGGCACTTATTAAAGCAATCAAACCTACCACGAGAAGGATTGAGCTAAAAGTAATTAACAAACGATTGAGTTTATTTTGTGTAAACATCTATTATATTGTATAATATTTTTAATATAAGCTCAAATAAAAACCTTTCTTTATTAGAAGTATTCATATGATTAAATTTTTAAAAATACTAACCATTGTTTTCCTTTTAGGAATTGGGGCATTTTTTGGTTTTCACTCTTTCCAAAAATATATAGAATCTAAAGGTAGTCTAGAAGTCAGAATTTATCCCGCAAAAGCTATTTTAAAAATCAACAATAGAACCTATCAGAACAAACAAGGAATTTTAAAAATAAGATTAAATCCTGGTGAATATTCTCTGTTCTTTTCTTGTCCAGATTATTCATTTTGGGAAGATAAAATAGTTATAGAGAGTAATCAAACTATTAATCTTAATCATGTCTATCTTTTTCCTAATAATTGGCCTGAGGAAAACATTATAGCAAGTAAAAACATCGAGCGTTTTTATTTAAGTCCAGATTCTAATAGAATTCTTTATATAGAAAAACTTTCCAAATACAATTGGTATATATTTGATAGAAATTCAAAAGAAAAAGAATATTTTTTTGAATCTGCCTCTTTGCCTAACGAAATAGCTTTTTCTTTAAAAAAGATCCTTGTTCATTTGGAAAAAAATGATTGGAAAATTGTATTTCTACCAAAAAGTTTAATTAAAAATAGTATTTCATTAAGTACTTCATTAAAAGAAGCATTGGACGAAGCGCAATTAAAAGGAAAAGAAACATCTTTAACTATTGATCAAGCTGCTTTTTATTCTAAAACCGATGGAGATATAATCATTAGAACCCTTGATACTATTTATCTTTTCAATTTCCTCACAGAATCTATAGAAAAAATATACGCTGGTAAGAGTTCCCCTTTTATAATTGATGATGATTGTATCTATTTTATAAAAGAAAACGGTGTTTTCACTAAAGTTTCTTTGCAAACAAAAGAAGAAATAAAAACATCATTATACAGTTTTTCTATTGAAGATTTAGAAAAAACTAAAATCAGAAAGGAGGAAAATGACGGTAAATTTTTAATCATTGAAGGATCAAAGAAAACTTACTACTTGAAAACATTTGAGGATTTACCACAATTAATTAGTGAAAATATTGTTGATGGTATTTTTTCTTTAAATGAAGACGAAATATTATTATCTGCAGAAGATAAAATTGAAATTTATAATTTAGAAAATAACATTAATTCTTCTAAAAAACTTTATTCCGATGTTCCAGTTTCTTGGTTTCTTAACAATGGTTATCTTCTCTTCTTAAAAGACAACATGCTTAATATCTATGTACTTAAAAATAATAAAATCTGGCCTATTGCCAGTGATATAAAAAATAATAATTTTTTCTACGATTCTTCAATAAATTATATCTTTTATCTTTCAGATGCAGGCATAATAAAAGTATGCTTATAGATTTATTCGTATCTCAAAGCATCAATTGGGCTTAATTTTGCTGCTTTACGGGCAGGATAAATTCCAAAAACAAGACCAATCCCTGTGGCTACTCCAAAAGCTATGATTATAGAACTTAAAGAAAGAGCAAATCCCCATTCTATTCCAAGAGCCATTGTTAAAACGATACTCACAAGATAAGAAAGAATAGCTCCTAATAAAATTCCTAATATTCCACCAAGTCCAGTTAAAACCATCGCTTCAATTAAAAATTGATAAAGAATATCTTTTTTCCGAGCGCCAACTGCTTTTCTCAAACCGATTTCTCTTGTTCTTTCAACTACTGAGACTAACATGATATTCATAATTCCAATTCCACCAACCACTAAAGCAATAGCAGCTACAGAAGATAAAAGTAATGAAAGAATACTTGTGACTGTATTCATAAGATCAGCAGTTTCTTTTCCGCTCACTACCTTAAAATCATCTTTGGATAAATCGCCTTCTGGATTATATATATTATGCCGCTCTCTTAGTATTAAACGAATACCTTCTACAGCTTCATCAATTTTATCCTGATTAACTATTTTAACTACAGAAGACTGCACATGATTAATGCCTAATAAGAATTTTTGAACAGTAGTAATTGGAATATATATATATTCATCAAGATTTTGAAACATTTGTGTTCCTTGTTCTTCCATGACGCCAATTACTCTAAAATTTGTTTGTTTAATTCTAATAATTTTACCAATTGGATTTTCGTCTTCAAATAAATCCTCTCTTATTTTATATCCTAAGACAGCAACTTTTGACATGCTCTGAACATCAAAATCAGTAAAATCAGATCCTAATACAGTCCTGCCATTGGTTATTTTATTATATGCTGGAGTGGTACCAAAAAGAGTGATTTTTTCATCGTTGTTTTTATAAACTACCCTGGCCACACTAAGAACCATTGGAGCAACCATTTCCACTAATGGATCATTTTCAATTGCTTCCATATCTTTAATTGTTAATGTTTTAATTTCCATTCCCTCCATCATTTGTTGGGTCATATCTCCTCCCCCTGTAGTGAAAGCACCTGGTTCAACATAAACATTATTAGGGCCCATAGACATAATCTGCCCTAAAATTAAATTCTGAGCTCCATCGCCTAGGGACATCATTAAAATAACTGATGAAATACCAATAACAATTCCTAAAACAGTTAAAGCAGAACGTGTTTTATTCGTCTTTAATCCTATTATTGCTGTTTTAAAAGAATTACCAAATTTCATAATTTTATTTAATCAAACCATCTTTAGCATAATGTCTTGAATTTACTAATTCGTCACTAATTATTTTTCCATCTCTTAATGAAATAATTCTTTTTGCCATTTCAGCAGTATATCTTTCGTGTGTAACTAAAATTACAGTATGTCCTTGATCATTAAGTCTTTGAAAAATATCCATTACTTGCTGACCAGATTTACTATCTAAATTACCAGTTGGCTCATCTGCAAAGACTACTGATGGATGATTAACTATTGCTCGAGCAATTGCTGTTTTTTGTTGTTCCCCACCAGAAAGCTGATTTGGAAAATGAGAAGACCTATGTAAAATACCAACTGCTTCCAGAGCCTGTTTTACCATCTCGTATTCTTTTTCTTTAGAAAAACCTGTATAAATTAATGGTAATTTTACATTATCAAAAACAGTAGTCCTAGACAAAAGATTATAAGATTGAAAGACAAAGCCCATTTTTTTATTTCTCATTCTTGCTAACTCATCGTCAGTTAAACTATCAATACTTTCTTCTTCAAATTTACAAATCCCTGAACTTGGCCTATCTAAAAAACACATAATATGCATCAAAGTTGATTTACCAGAACCAGAAGGCCCCATAATAGAAACAAATTCTCCTTGTTTAATCCTAAAAGAAACCCCTTGAAGAGCTGGGGTTTCGACAGAATCATTACAATAAATCTTTTTAAGATTTTCTACTTCAATCATAAAATTATCATTTTTTGATAAAAGTAATTACTTTATCTCCTTCTTTTAATCCAGATATGATTTCAATATTTCCATCAGAACTTATTAAACCTGTTTCAACTTCAATTTCTTGAAAGTCCTCATTAATAGGAACTTTTACCATACTCTTTCCATCTTTTTCTATAACAGCTCTCCTTGGAATAATTAAAACATCTTCTTTTGAATCGGTAATAATGATAATATCAGCAGTCATTCCTGATTTAACATTAGTCTCGTTAGTATCATTAGTATCGATTGTACTTTTTAATTTATAATAAACTACGCCATCAACTATAGTCTCGGCAGAATCAATGTGCACTATTTCTCCAAGAAACTCTTTTCGAGGAAAAGCATCTAAAGTTATCAAAGCTCTGTCCCCTATCTTGACTTTAGAAACATCGACTTCAGGAATATATGTTTTAATCTGTAATCCTTTTTCTGCCATAAGGCTAATCACCGAAATATTTGTCAATACTACCTCGCCTTTTTTTATTTCCTTTTTAGCTATAAAACCATCAATCGGAGCTCTAATAATGGTTTTTTCAATCAATGCATAACTATTATTTATTGCAGCCTCAGCATATGCTATTTTTGCCTCTTGTACAATAATTTCCTCATAAGTAGAGCCAGCTAACAAAAGGTCAAATTCGTTTTGTATTTTTTTAACTAATAAACTTTGGGAAGAAATATTTTGCTCTAAATTATCAATATTACTCGTTGCAGTGTTAATGAGATTTCTACCATGATTTGTATTTGTTCTGTGAATATCAATATTTGGATTACTATAGGAACAATCTGCTAATAAGACACTGTTTAACTTTCCAAAAAAAACTTTGAAAAAAGTCAGGTATTCTTTAGCATTTTTTATCTCCAGACTTAATTCTTCTTCAGTATAATCAAAGTTAAGACTATTTAATTCATTCTGCCATTGCTTGAGCTTTCTCTCTGATTCTAAGCGTAGATATCCAACATCTGAAGTTATTTCACTAGTTACGCAAGAATCAAAACTTAATACATAACTATTTGCAGCTTCTGCTCCCAAAAAGACATCTTTAATATCTATTTTTATTGCCTCTTCAGATTTTGCATAAGAATCATCTAAAGTATTAAAAATATCAAGATAATAATTATCTAAATCTTGTTGAGCCTTTGCCAATTCTGTTTCTTTTATATTTATTGTTTCTTGTCTGGTTCCTTTATTCAGTTCATCTAATTTTGCTTTTTCAATTTCTAAATTCGCTTTTGATTGATTTAATTGAGACCATAAATCATTATTTTCTAAACTAGCTAAAATTTGTCCTTTTTTTACCACATCTCCGGTTTCAATTAAAACTTGAGATACATTTCCTGTAGCCCTAAAAGATAAATCTATATCTTCAATAGCTTCTATTTTACCTGTAACTGAAACTTCTTCTCTTATTGACCCTTTTTCAACTATTGCTAAGTTATATTCTGATTCTTTATTATTTCTAAAAGAAAATACACCAATAACTAATAAAACAATAACGCCAATAATAGCCATTACGCGTCTTTTAAGAATTTCCTTATATATTTTTTTAAGAATATCCATAGTATTTTTGTTTTGAAAATATAACATAAAAAAGCTAAAATGACAAATTAAAAAGCCACTGATAGGTTATATTTATTAAACCTATCCAGTGGCTTTACTTCTTCATGATATTATTAGATAAAAATAGTAGAAAATCGTAATTAGTATAGAATAAATTATATACTCATAACCAGATACTATCATTTCTTTTTCATCCCCTTTGTAAAACTAAAACATTACGAAGGCCCAAGAATATTACCTTTTCTAGTAATTGTCAAAAATTTTCCTCCGTCTATTAACCCTACCTGTCCTTTTTCATTAGACCCAATAGTTTTTTGTAAAAAATATTGAATCTTTTTCTCTACTATTTCTTCTGAATCACATTCTGATTGATAGTTCTTTAATACAAAATTTCTTATAACTTTTTTCTTCAGATTTTTCATCTTTTTCTTCCTTCCTTTTTTTTATTTTTTTTAAAATTTTCAAGCTACCACTACCGAGCAATTTGATTATACCACTAATAACTTTATCAGTCAATAAAAAAAAGCACACTCATTATTAAGTTCTCTCATGACTTAAAGGGTAAATTGATCATCTGCTAAATTAAAAGTTGGGAAATCGAGTCCACCCTGCAAGATAGTCAGCTAGAGCTATAAATAGTAACCTTAAAAGGTACCCCCTTGAAATATCTTATGTATTTAAAAACCCGCCTTAACAGGCGGGTAGAAATATAAAAATTTACTTTTTCTTTATCTCTTTGACCACTGTGCAGCCTTTCTAGCTTTTTTCAAACCATATTTCTTTCTTTCAACAATACGGGCATCACGTGTTAAAAATCCTGCTTTTCTCAATACAGGCCTTAATTTCTCATCTATTTTTACTAAACAACGACTAATTCCTAATCTAATCGCTTCTGTTTGACCTGTAATTCCTCCTCCATTTGTTTTTACTGAAACAAAAAAACTATTCTCTAAATTAGTTGCACGAAAAGGATCTAGTATCTTTCTGTGGCAATCTTGCAAAGGAAAATATTCTTCCATTGTTTTTCCGTTAACAATAAAACCTGGCTTATCTTTAATAAGCCTTACGCGAGCTACAGCTTCTTTTCTTCTACCAATGGATTCAATGTATTTTTTCTTCACTTCTTTCTTTACTTCTTTCTTTACTTCTTTCTTTGCCACTTCTTTTACTACTTCCTTTACTACTTTCTTCGTTTCTTTCTTTGTGACTGTAGTTTTTTTAATTTTTTTCTCTTTTTTGACTGCCATACCTTACAAATTTTTAATTTTTATTTTTTTAATAGATGTATTTCTAATCTTTTTAATCTTTTGTCTCGAAGTTTGTTTTTAGGCAACATGCCTCTAACTGCCATTCTTAAAACTTTTTCCGGGTCTTTTTCCCACATATCAGCTAATTTTGTTTCTCTTAAATGACCTATATAACCAGTATGTTTATAATAAATCTTTGTTTTTAATTTTGTCTCTTTAAAAGGCTTTATCTTACTAAGATTTTCTATTACAACAACAGTCTCTCCAACTTTGTTTGGAGCATATTCAGGTTTATGTTTATCTTGAAGTAAAACAGCAATTCTAGAAGCCATTCTTCCTAATGATTGCTCTTCAGCGTCTATTGTAACAATATTTTTTTTCTCTTTTTCCATTTATTCTTTGTTTATTGTTTCCGACTCTTTAACAAATTCTAATATCACCAAAGGAGAAGCATCCCTAACCTTTCTTATCGAAGTTTTAATAATTCTTGTATATCCACCTTTTCTATCTTTATACAATAGAGCAATTTCATAATATAATTTATTAGCTGCTTTTTCTGGTAAATCTTCTTTAACTCTTCTCAATGCAACTATATTTTGTTTTTTAGCAATAGTTATCAACTTTTCTACTTTACTTTTTGTTTCCTTAGCTTTTACTGAAGTAGTTTTGATCCTTTCCTTTAATATTAAATTAGCAACCAATCCCTTTAAAAGGGCTTTCCGTTGATCTTTTTTTCTATGAAATTTCTTTCCTTTTTTTAAATGCTTCATCTAGTTTACTTTAATGTATATTTTAGATTCTTCAGAATTGCTTTTATTTCTTTCAAGGATTTGTCACCTAAACCATCTATGGTAGATAAGGATTCTTCGCTATATCTCAATAAACCAGCTAAGCTCTTAATACCATTATTTACTAAGGCTTTCTTTGTTCGAGACCCTAAATCTAAGTCCTCAATAAGGATATCTTTTGGTTCTTTATCTTCTTTTTTTAATTTTTTTTCTTTTTTTACTTCTGGAAGAAATTGCTCTTCAATATTAGTAAAATGATATTTCAAAATCACAGATGCCTTATTTAAAGCCTCCTCCGGAAGAATAGATCCATCAGTTTCAATAGAAAAAATCAGACGATTGTAATCAGTTTTTTCTCCAACTCTCATATCTTCTACTTGAAAATTAACTTTTTGAATTGGAGAAAATATAGCATCAACAGCAATAGTGCCTATCGGTATCTTTTCATCTTTGCGCTCTTCTATTTGTGAATAACCTAACCCTTTTTCCACAATTACTTCTATTTCTATTTTTCCTTTTTTATCTGTAATTTCTGTAATATATAAATCAGGATTCATTATATCCACTATTGGATTATTTTCAAAGTCTTTGGCATATATTTTCTTCTCACCATTAACTTTTAATTTTAAAACCTGAGGTTCGTTACTGTGCAATTTTATTCTTAATTGTTTTAAATTAAGCATTATATCCAAAACTGTATCCGAAACATGATCAATAGTAGAAAATTCATGATGAACACCTTTAATTTTAAAAGATGTTACTGCTGAGCCTTCTATAGAAGAAAGAAGAACCCTTCTTAAAGCATTACCAATAGTTACTCCATAGCCAGGATATAATCCTTCAATCTGAAATTTCCCATAGTTTTTCTCTTGCTCAATAATTTTTATTGAAGAAGGTAAATGAAACATAATATAAAAATTTTAAATTATTTTTTTTATCTACTATAAAGTTCTACAATTGCAGTAAAATCAAAAGGTAATTGCAATTCTTCTAAGTTAGGATCTGCTAGAACCTCCCCTTCCATCTTACTTAAATCTAACTTAAGATAGTTTGGAGGACTATATTTTTTCAATCTTTCTTTAATATCTTTAAAAGGTACTTTACTAATACTCTGCGGTCTAATAGAAATAACATCGCCTTTTTTCAAAATCGTAGACGGAATATCATGTTTTCTTCCATTTAAAAAGAAATGCCCATGGTTTGCTAAATGCCTAGCCATTGTTCTAGAAGTTGTGAATCCTAAACGAAACACTGTATTATCAAAACGATTCTCTACTAATTGAGCTAAAGCGTCTGGAGTAGAAATTTTCTTTTTTAATGCAATCTTAAAATATCTACGAAATTGTTTTTCCCTCATTCCGTATGATAATTTTACTTTCTGTTTTTCTAATAATTGTTTTCCGTATGAGGTTAATGTTTTTCTTCTTTTCTTTTTTCCTAAAACCCTAATTCCTCTTCTTATTAAAGCACACTTAGGAGTAAAACATCTTTCTCCCTTTAAAAACAATTTTTCTCCGACTGCTCTACATTTTTTACATTTATCTTCTAACATAATATATTTTAATTCTTAAACTCTTCTTGCTTTTGGAGGCCGAGGACCATTATGGGGCATTGGCGTTATGTCCTTTATTAAAGTGACATCAAGGCCTTGATTAACTAAAGAACGAATTGCTGTCTCTCTTCCGCCCCCGATTCCTTCTGTATAAATTTCGACAGCTTTTAATCCAACTTTTTTTACTTTTTCCATTACAGTTGCTACTACTTTTGATGCGGCAAAAGCAGTGGCTTTCTTAGGACCTCTAAAACCTAAAGATCCAGCTGAAGACCAGGCAACAAGATCGCCTTTTAAATCAGTAATTGATACTGCTGTATTATTATAGGAAACACGAATATAAGCTCTCCCAACTTCTAAATGTTTCTTAGAAGAGTCTTTGGCTTTACCAGAAGATACCTTTTGCTTAGTTTTAGTATCTTCACCTGATTTAGTAATAACTCGCTTTTTACCCATATCTCAAATTTAATATTATTAATCTTATTTTGCTGTTGGGGCTTTCTTTTTACCAGAACTAACTGTTCTTCGTACGTTTCCTCTAACTGTACGAGAGTTTGTTTTTGTCCTCTGTCCTCTCGATGGCAATCTTCTTGTATGTCTTACTCCGCGATAAGAACTGACATCTATAAGACGTTTTATATTTGCCCTTAAATCTCTTCTTAAATCGCCCTCTGTTTTTATCTTATTTTTTTCTATTAATTCTTTTAAAGAATTTAATTCGGAAATACTTAAATCTTTTGTTTTCTTTCCAAAATCAATATTAGCTTCTTCTAAAAGTTTTTCAGATAAAGAACTCCCTATTCCATAAATAT
>Ga0268278_1001469_pt1 | contig 13683 bp, 16 predicted proteins | sample saktaG_3_FD_190135 | JGI IMG/M metagenome (GOLD analysis project Ga0268278, IMG submission 190135) | Saline water microbial communities from Sakinaw Lake, British Columbia, Canada - sak_2010_1_5_55m | ecosystem: Environmental > Aquatic > Non-marine Saline and Alkaline > Saline ... | reverse complement strand
TTGTTATTTTTTTGTGTTTTTTGGTTAATAGCCTGATTTTACATAAAAAACTTTTGTTTCTTTTATAGGAAGACCAGTCAAACCAGTTAAAGTTAAAGATTCCACATACAAAATTTTTTAATAGTGTCTGGGCTTTAAATGGATGCTCAAATTTGATTCCCTTTGTTAAGCCTCTAAATTTTATAATCCCATATATTATATTCTTATTTTCAAGGTAATATCTCTTCTCTGTGTCATGGGACTTATGCATATGGACTGCAAATGCATTTCTTGAGTAACTTGCCTTTAAGCCAAACAACCTGCACCTTAAGAAAAAATCAGAGTCTTCGTTAAAGGTCCTGTATGTCTCATCAAACATCTCATCAAGCTTTTTAATTGATTCCTTTTTAATCATAAAACATGCACTTATCATAGGATATTCTTGTTCTCTTGGAGTAAGAGGATACATTATTGATTTGTTTTTATAAATTATAGTTGGAAAGCTAATATCTGTATATTTAATTGATTTAATCAATTCATTTAAGCAGTTCTTTTTAATATACACATCACTGTCAACAAAAGCAATATAATCGCCTGAGCTTTTTAATACCCCAAGATTCCTGCAGTAAGCAGCACCCATATTTTTTTTGTTGCAAATGACCCTGACTTTTGGAAAATTCTTTTTTATTATGCTTACACTTTTGTCAGTAGAACAATCATCAACAACTATTATTTCTATATCTCTTTTTTGAGAATAGATGCTCTTAACACATTTTTTAATAGTATTTTCATTATTATAATTAGGTATGACTACGCTTATTTTCATTGTAAAGTTTTAGATTTTTAGGCATTAAGATCTTTTTCTTTCTATAAAGAGGATAATTGAAAATATCAAAGATATTGTAATAATGCAAATCCAGAGATTTTTAGATGTAAAAATTTTATTAAAGGCAAGCAAAAGCCCAATAAATATATTAATAACAAGACTTAGGCCAATGCTTAAAGCTATTTTCTCAAATTTTGTTATGCCTTTTTTAAATAAAACAATGGTTAACAAATAGCCAGGTATAAAAAAGAAAAATACAGCTCCTAATATAAATTGAAATATTTCTAGTATCATTTAATCCCCCATTCTATTAAAAAAGCTTATAGTTTAAATACTTTATTGACTTTTATTCAATATATCCAAAAGTCTAATTCCCACTACATTGCTTATAAATGTTCTCTAACTTAGTGACTGTATTTATTATATCATAATTTTCTGCATTTTTTATTGATTTTTTACTCATGCTTTTTCTTAACTTATTGTTTTTTAGTATCATAAATATCTTTTCTGCAATTCTGGCTTCTGACAGTTTGCAAACAAAACCATTATCATAATCTTTTATTAAATCAGCAGATGCATTTCTCTTATGCTTAACTGTAATCACTGGAAGTCCGCATGCATTTGCCTCAATAACAATTATGCCAAAACCCTCAAGAACAGATGGCAAAACAAACAGCTTGGATGATTTCATAAAACCATAAACCTTTTCTTTAAGCATGAAATCCATAAATTTTATGTTTTTTTCAAGCTTTAATCTCTTTGTTAAAGCTCTTAATTTTGCTTTTTCAGGGCCATTCCCTATAATAACTGTCTTTATGTCTGAAAATTCTTTTTTAGCCAGATAGACTGACTTTATCAAAATATCAATATTTTTATGTTTCATAAATCTTCCAGCATAGATTATCTCTGATTTTACCTTAGATTTTTCAATTGCTTTAATTTCCTTGATATCAACCCAGTTGTACACAACAAAAATATTTTTTTTATTCACACCAAGCTTAACTAAATTATTTTTTGTCTTATTGGAAACTGAAACAATATTTTTAGTTAGTTTTGAAACAATCTTTTCAATAATTACCCCAAATATTCCTTTCCAGCCAAGATATTCATACCAATAGTCCATCCAGACTTCATGCCAGGTTATTACTAAAGGAGTATTTCTCAGAATGCTGTAAAGCTTGCAGCTGAATGCTGGAAAATATGGAAATGCACTGCAGTCAATTATATCAAACTTTTCTTTGATTAAAGATTTGAAAACATAAAAGGAAAACTTTATTGGCTCAAAAATTGAGCGATTTCCATTAAAATTATATTTTTGGGTATATCGGCAGACTCCATGTATAAAGATTCCATCTTTTTTTATTATATCTGGACCTTTCCAAAGCTTCACACCATACAGATGAACCTCATGGCCTTGTTCAGCTAATCTTTTTGCAAGGCTGTAATTTCGTACTTCTGCCCCGCCAATTGTGTAAGGGTATATCATATCATAGATTAATGCTATTTTCATATCATCTTGTAAATTAAGAAGTTATAAAAATCTTTCTTAAAGCCTGTCCTTTTCAACCAGCAACATACTTAGAAAGAATGATGAAAATATTGTCTGTATACCAACAATCAGAATGGTTATTGAGAATATCACATTTCTTATTTCATTCATAGATGAAAAGCCGCCATGAATCCAATTGAAAAGTATTTTTAAGCTTATAAAAAGGCCTATCAAAAATACTGCCAGTCCAATGACCATGCCCCTCTCCAGGCTTATGTATTTAGCAATAAAATCTATTAGACTATCATGCTTTTCAAAACCAATTGTGATTGCATATGTTCTTGCATAAAGACCAATAGTCACTATATGGTACCCGAGCAAAGTTAGTAATGATCCAAAAAGCATAAAATGAACGTCTATGTTAAAACCGCTGATTAATAATGGCCCCTGTTTCAAGATAACTATACTAATCAGTCCTGTTAAAAACAAGAACAAGCCAGGCACAAGAAAAAGGTATGTTGGGCTGTACATAAGGATGAATCTTAGATGCCGCCAGCCATCACTAAAGCTTTTTAGCTTGGACATGCCCTTTCTTTTATTGTATGAAATTGGGATCTCACATATTTTAAGTTTGTTTTTTGATGCACTAATAACCATCTCAGAGGCAAATTCCATTCCTGTTGTTTTAAGGTTCATCCTCTCGAATGCTTCTTTTGTGAATGCCCTAAAACCACAGTGCACATCAGAAAGATTTGTTTTAAAAAATCTGTTTACTATAAATGATAAGAAGGGATTTCCTATATACTTATGAGCCCATGGCATTGCGCCTTTTTTTATCCTGCCCTTAAACCTTGTGCCAATAACAAAATCATAACCATTTTTAAGAGGTTTTAGTAAAGCGGGTGTTTCCAGAAAATCATATGTGGCATCAGAATCACCCATAACAATGAATTTTCCCCTTGCTTCATGAACCCCTTTAAGGCATGCAGCCCCATAACCTCTCAATTTTTGGTGTATTACTCTCACGTTCAGTGATTTAGCAATCTTAACAGAGTTGTCTGTTGAGCCATTATCAGAAACAATTATCTCCCCATTTATATTTTCTTTTTTAAACACATTTTTAATGTTTTTGATGCATGCTCCTATAGTGGCCTCTTCATTTAAGCATGGCAGAACAACTGAAACCTCTGGATTATTTTCCATTCTTAATATGAATTTTTTTGGGTATTTAAATATTTGCATAAGCCTTGGTTAATAGGAAATTTTATATATAAAGGAGATTTAAGTAAAGCCATGGCAACTGAAGAGGAATTAGCAAATATGTCTCCTGAGCAGCTGCAGGAACTCCAGAAGCAGAACTGCATATTCTGCCATATTATTTCTGGGAAGGTTGCTTCAAAAAAGATTTATGAGGATGATAAGGTCTTGGTAATCTTGGATATAAATCCCGCAAACCCAGGGCATATAGTTCTATTGACAAAAGAGCATTACCAGATAATGCCTCAGATCCCAGATGATGAAATTGCACATATGTTTATGGTTGCAAAGGCAATTTCACATGCATGCTTAAAGGCATTAAAAGCACAGGGAACAAACATATTCATTGCAAACGGCATGGTTGCTGGCCAGAAAGCATCACACTTCATGCTGCACATAATACCAAGAATGAATGTTGATAACATAAAAATCTTTGACCTTCCTGAAAAAAATATTCCAGACAATATATTAGAGCAAATTAGGGCAGGATTAACTAATAAAATCAATCAACTTTTTGGTATTAATACAGAAGAGCCTATTATTTTTGATAAAAAACCTGAAGAGATTGGAAGTAAACCTGAAAAAGAAAAGCATGAAGAGAAAAAAATCAAAAAACCTGAAAAAAAATCAAAACAAGAAAAAAGTGAAGATAAGAATGAAGGAACAAAAGAAGCCAAAAAAGAAGAACAAAAGGCAGAGATTGACCTTGATGAAATATCAAATTTTATAATAGAAAATGAGCCAAAAAAATAACTGCGAGTTTTGCCAGATTATAGGAAAGAAAATAAATGCAAAAAGGATTTTTGAGGATGAAAAAACCCTGGCTATTCTCAGCCCTAATCCATGCTGCGCGGGCCATATTCTTTTAATGCCAAAAGAGCACTTTTCAATAATAGAACAGGTTCCAGACTATGTTATAGCACATTTATCAAAACTTGTTAATAAGATATCAATTGCTGTTTTTGAGGTCTTGCAGGCCAAGGGAACAAACATCCTGATACATAATGGTATTACAGCTGGCCAGAAAACAAATCACTTTATGATTCATATAATCCCAAGAAAAGAGAATGATGGCCTTGATTTCCAGTGGCAGCCAAAACAGCTGAATGAAGAGCAGATGTCAACTATTGAACTAAAACTGAAGGAAGAATCAAAGGGAATTGGCGAATTTGAAAAAGAGGAGAAAAAACCAGTCAGGCTTGATAAGGAAATAGAAAAGATTGATAAAGAAGAAAATTATCTTATTAAGCAGCTTAATAGAATACCATAAGAAAGGGGTTGAAATGAAAAAATTAGTTATAGTATTAATTATTTGCTTCGTTCTTATTCCATCTGTAAGTGCTATAACTCCCTTTATTGCAAAATGCGATGATTCTGGTGCTGTAACAATACTCTCTGATCAAAATATTGATGGCAGGGTATATGGCACTAAAGACCGTAAAACATGGTTTGAGGTTCCAGGAGAGTGGAATGATGGCCTGACTATTTTTAAGTCAGAGGATATGATTCTCAATGATAACTTTAACTACAGACTTAAGATAGATTCTCCAGGGGTTTATATTGTAGATATTTATTGCCCTGGTTATAAATTTAGTTGTAAGGAACTGAATATATCAATTAATACTTGCTACAAAAGAGCAGGTGTTTTTTCTGCTGATTTTAACTCAGTTAATCATAATGGAATTTATGATTTAAAGTATATGTTTGAAACTAATAAAGGTAGGTTAGTTATTCATGGACCCTCAATACACAGCAAAGAAACCGAGAATATGACCCTGGGTCATTTAGGAGACAATCGTTATTTGCTTAATTTAAAGACAGAACTTAACATAATAAAATTTTCAATTACACATGATAAATGCAGCAGAAAAAATGATAATTATTATAGGTATGTTGAGATGTACTGCAATAAAACCTCTTGCATTGCAAATAGGAATTGTGAGACTAATGAATATTGTGATGATGATTTTCTTTGTAAACCTCTGAAGTGTAATATTTGTGAAAAAATCTCAGAACATGAATGTATTCCAAAATGTGATGATAATAATCAATGCACTGAAGATGAATGTTTTGAAGGTGAATGCAAATTTACATTAATGGATGGCTGCGAACTTAATGATTCCTGTATTCCTCCAGGATATGTAAGGACTGTTAATAATATTTCATGTTTTTGCAGCAGTTCTGATGAATGGGTTCCACAGAAAAAAGATAATGAAAGCTGCAGCTATGATCATGAATGTTTAAATAACTGTGTTGATATGGTTTGTGTTAAGCATGAAACACAAGCTAAAGGCATTATCCAAAGGATAATAGATTTTTTTAGTAGTTTGTTTGGTTTTTAAAAAAGAAAATTATTTAAATAAAATAACATAAAAGCATAAAAGGTGAAAAATATGGATAAAAAAATAATTGTTTTGTTTCTTGTTTTGGGAATAATCTTAAGCGGATGCCAAATTGCCGAAGAACAGATAGAAGAACCTATTGAAACAGGAGAAGAAGAACTAGATGATACAGCAGAAACTGAGGGAGAAACAGAGGAAATAAATGTTACAGAGCCAGAAGAGGGATTAAATGAAACAATAGAGCCTGAAGAGGAAACAGAAGATATAAATGCCACAGAGCCAGAAGAAAATGTATTAACAATTGAGATTGATCATCTTACACTAAGCCAGAAGTACGTAACTATTGAAAAAGGCACTACTATTGTATGGATAAATAAGGAGAGTCATCCACATATGCTTGCTGCGCATTATGGAGAATTCCGAAGCACAAGACTAGAGCAGGGTGATTCATTTAACCATACTTTCGATGAGGTTGGTGAATATACATATATATGCGCAATATTCAAGACGCAGATAAGGGGAACAATAACTGTTGAATAAGGTTTAAACAAGCCTTCCCATAAAGATATTGTGCTTGGTTCTTGTTATTCTTATTTTCACAATTCCTTTTTTAAAACAGTTTGGGACAGATATTGTTCTGTTTGAGGCCGCAGCAAGCATCTCATTCCTCAGTCTTCCTGGACAGACAATTTTTGCTTTAATTATCTGGCCTTTTTTAAATGGCTTTGGAAGTTTTTTTGTTTTTTGGATGTTAAAATCCTCAGGTCCAATTATGAGTTTTGTGTTGGTTTTTTTTTCTAAATCTTTTATTCTTAAGTAAAAATCATCCCAGGATAGTTGCTTGCATGGGTTTCTTCCAAACCTGTAATTAAGAAAATTCTGTATCCCAATAAAGTATCCCTTTCTATCACTTTTAAGTTTTTTTGCAAATTCTATCAGCTTTTCAATTTCATCATTATTAAATCCAGGCACAAGAACAGGGGCAATTGCAACCTGCACTTTTTTTGATGCGTAAATTGCAATCTTTTTGATTTTTTCAACATCATAGTTGCAGCCTGCAAGCTTTCTTGCAAGATTTTTATCCATGGCATTTAAAGACAAGTTAATTCTTGTTAATCCTGCCTTTGCTAACCTATCAACAAGCTTTTCTGTAAGCAAGGTTCCATTAGTGTCCATTGATATTATTTTAACCTTTTCAATAGATGATAAATCTTTAATTAATTCAACAATCTCTGCATAAAGCAATGGCTCTCCCTGTGATCCAAGATGCACTTCAACATTGCATCCCTTAAAATCAACGATTTTTTTGAATTCCTCAATAAGGTATTCTCTTTCAACAACAAAATCAGCGTGCTTTTTGCTTGATATTCCTGCATCAACAGAACAAAATATGCAGTTTAGGTTGCAGCTTGTTATTGGCCTGACATCAACAATAGAAGTATTTCTGTCAACAATTCCAAAACTGTTAGAGCCTATCAATGGAATTCCGGAGTTTTTATGAATATATACTGTTTTTTTTCCAGATACAGTGTTTTTAAGTTCTTTAAATCCTTCAGCCAGCAAGCTATTAAATTTTCTTTCAGCCCTTTTTTCAGGTGTTTTTTCAAAGATAATTGAGTTATCCTTTATCTTAAAATCCCCTATTTTAGCCAACAGCTTATTATCCAGATAAAAGCAAAAGATTTTAAGGAAATTAACCCTTGTTTTATTGCCCTCTTTCTTAAATAAAAGGGTCTTAAAGCTCAGCTCTGCCATTTTAATTATGTTTTTCCAAAACTTTAAATAGTTTTAGTTACTTATATGGTTTGGGAAATATGGCAGAAAAGGAAATAAACATCACTTATGAAACTCTCTTTGATTTACTTAGAAGAGAGAAAAACAGGGCAGAGCTGCAAAAGTTAAGTGAAACTTTTTTTGAGGATGCAAATAGCTATATTAAAGAAAAACATGCTATTCTTAAAGACCAGCAGATGAAGATAGGCATGTCTGCAATAGCTGAAAAAGAAAAGACTTCAAAGCAGATTGAAAACATAAACAGCATGCTGAAAGGCCTTTTTGAGAGAAGACAGCAAAAGATAGTTGAGATGGCAATCATCAAATCAAGAATATCATCTGACACAACTGATTACTCTGCCTTGCTTAAAGAAGAGAGGGAAATGTTTGATGAATTAGTTGAACTATTGCACAGGTTCAAGAAACAAGTTTTATTGAGATTAGTAACTAAACCAGAATTTGTGGAACCAAAACAGGAAAAGAAAGAACCAGAACTAACTAAAGCAGAAAAGCTGGAAACAGCAGAAGAAACAGAACCTGAAACTAAAGCAGAAGAGCTGGAAAAAACAAAATTAATCAGATTTATTTATTCTGTTCCAAGGTTTGTTGGCAGGCATTTAGAAGTTTATGGCCCATTTGAAGAGGATGACACAGCCAACCTGCCAGAGGAAATAGCTGATATTCTTATAAAAAAAGGCAGGGCTGAAGAAATAAAAAAATAAAGATTTAAATATAACCTGCTTTTCCTACGAGTATTAAACAGGTATTTTAAGATGAAAATTCCAAAAACAACCAAAAGATACTGCCCATATTGCAGAAAGCATACTGAGCACAAGGTTACACAAACAAAAAGGAAAAACCCAAGCTCTCTTAAGAAAGGCTCTAAATACAGGGCAAGAAAAAGAGGCCTTGCCCGTGGAACAGGCAACCTTGGCAGGTATTCAAAGCCAGCTATCTCAAAGTTTAAGATGACTGGCAAGAAAACAACAAAGAAGACTGACTTAAGATACCAGTGTATGGAATGCAAAAAAACTCATACTCAAAAGAAGGGTGTAAGAACAAAAAGGGTTGAGTTTGTATAAATTCTATGTTTTAACAAGATTTATATATTATCAGCAATTTCTTTTACTAAATCATTAAAGGCGATGTTTTATGTTAGAACTTAAAGAACCAAAATCAAAGTTTATTAAGGTAAGATGCCCAAAGTGCAAAAATGAGCAGATAATATTTGGAAAATCATCCTCAACTGTAAAATGCCTTGTCTGCGGCAAGGTATTGGCAGAGCCAGTAGGTGGAAAAGCAAAAATAAAGTCAAGAATATTAGAGGTTCTTGAATAAAAAAATGCTACTGAAGAAACAGGGATTTCCAGAGGAATCTGAGATTGTTTTATGTACTGTAACTAGTGTGAGGTATAATTCTGTATTTGTTAACCTAAATGAATATACCCATAGTGGGATGATACATATATCAGAGGTCTCTCCAGGAAGAATAAGGAATATAAATGATTATGTAAAAGAAGGAAAGGTTGTTATATGCAAGGTCCTGAGAATAGACAAGGAAAGAGGGTATATTGATTTATCATTGAGAAGGGTAAATGAAGGGCAGAGAAGAGCAAAGGTAAATGAAATCAAGAAAGAGCAGAAAGCAGAGAAAATTATTGAGTTTGTTGCAAAGAAGCTTAAGAAGGATATAAAAGAAATTTATAAAACAATTAGTGATAATATTTTAACAAAATATGATTTACTGTACCCTTGTTTTGAAGATGTAGCTGAAAAAAGGATTAGTTTGGATGAGGTTAATATCCCAGAAGAAATTTCCAAGGAATTAAAAGAAGTTATTGAACAAAAAATTAAACCTATTGAGGTTAATATTAAGGGCAATATTAAACTAGTAAGTTATGCTTCTGATGGTGTTGAAATCATAAAAGATGCTATTAAAAGAGGGATAGATAAAAACATTAAGATACTATATGTTGGTGGCGGAATGTACAGCATTAAAGTTAAATCCTCTGATTATAAAACAGCTGAAAAAATACTTAAAGATTCTACTGAAGCAATAATTAGCTATGCTGAAAAAAATAAGGTAGAAGCCTCTTTTGAGAGAGAAGAAAAATGAAGCACATACTTAAATGCATGTCTTGTGGCAATTATACATTAAAAGAAAAATGCAAATGTGATGGCAAGGCCGTAACTCCTAAACCAGCAAAATATACTCCTGAAGATAAATATGGTAAGTACAGGCGCGAAGTAAAGAAAGAAAATCTTATCAAAAAAGGATTGTTGTAATTAAATGTCAAAACCTTGTTCAAGAAGCCTTGACTTAACCTTTTCATATGTTTTTTTATCACAACTTTTCTTGATTTTTGAAATATCAAGTTCAATTGATTCTGCAACACCGGGGCCATAATGTTCTATAATTTCTTCCTTGTCTAGTCCAACAAGCTCATGGCTGTCATAATGTATCCATACCTTTTGAGGAGGAGAGTTTATAATATACTTGACTGCATAGAGATCTGGCTTTATCTTTGGCTGTTGCTTCTTATATGTGTAAACCTTATAATCCCTAACAACAATCCTTATCTGGTCTCTTTTTACTTTTGTTTCACTCAAAATTTCATTTACAATTGCACTAATTGTTTTGCCTGTGTCAAACATATCTTCTGCAATAACTATTTTTTCATTAGGTTCTATGTCTGAGAGTGGTGGTGCCCATCCCTCTATATTAACTTTCTTATTACGTATCCACTCTTTAATGTATGAACTTACAATAACTGTTCCATATCTTACTTTAAGATTAATATATTTGAAGTACTCACTCATAGGATTAGCTACGTTAGAGCCTCCCCTCATTGAGGCATATATTATTGTTGGAATAAAGCCTGTTTCGAGAAGCTGTTTAGTAAGCTTAAAAGAATCATTTCTTACATCTTCTGGATTGACAAAAATCTTCCCCATTTTTTTATAAAGATTTAATGATTATTTATATTTTTCTGTTCTCATTTTTATAAAACACAAGTTATATAAATTATTGTAACATCCCTGTTAAGATGACATGGAAGATAACAAAAACAGTTAAAAAAATGCCTAAGCTGAAAAAGCCAATTTTAATAGAGGGGCTGCCAGGAATAGGAAATGTTGGAAAGGTAGCTGTTGATTTTATGATTGATGAGCTAAAGGCAAAAAAGATTTATGATATATTTTCTTATACATTTCCTCATTCTGTTTTTGTAAATGAAAAAAATCTTGTAAGCCTGCCCCAGATAAGCCTTTACTATAAACAGTTTAAAGATAAAAGAAATGATCTATTGCTTCTTTCAGGTGATATCCAGCCAATAGATGAGGTTGCATCTTATGAGTTTACAGAAAAAATATTAGATATTTTTGAAAAGCTTAATGGAAAGGAAATAATAACACTTGGAGGAATAGGATTGGCAGCTGTTCCAAAAAAACCAAAAATATACTGCACTGGAAATTCAAAAGAAATTATAAAAAAATACAAGAATGGAATAAAGCTGGATGACAAGCTTTATGGTGTTGTTGGCCCAATAATAGGTATATCAGGCCTTTTATTAGGAATGGCAGAAAAAAGAAACATAAAAGCAATATCATTTTTAGCTGAAACCCTTGGACATCCACTTTATTTAGGCATAAAAGGGGCTAGAGAAATAATCAAGGTATTAGACAAAAAATTAGAGCTAAAAATGGATATCAAAAAGCTTGAAAAAGAAATAGACGAAGCAGAGTCAGAGATGATGAAAATAACAAAAGGGCTTACAGATGTTTCAAAAAATAGTGCATTGAAAAAGATAAAAGACAAGTTTGACCTGAGCTATATAGGATAAATTATTTATACTATAAAGTATAATTCTTTAAAAAGAGGTTTATTATGGTAAAAAATGCCTATATAAAAGCAAGAGAGGTTCTTGATTCAAGGGGAAACCCAACAGTTGAGGCAGAGTTGGAGCTTAATAAACATATTGTGAGAGCAATAGTTGCCTCAGGTGCTTCAACAGGAAAATACGAGGCATTGGAATTAAGAGACAAAGATAAAAGATATAATGGCAAAGGGGTTCTTAAAGCAGTTAAGAATGTAAGCAGGATTTCTGATGTGTTAAAAAATGTTGATTTCAAGCAACAGAGAGAGATTGATGAAAAAATAATAAAGTTAGATTCAACAAAAAACAAGACAAATCTTGGGGCTAATGCAATGCTTGCAGCAAGCATGGTATGTTTAAGGTCTGGAGCTTTATTGAAAAAAAAGCCGCTTTACCAGTACATATCTGAAATCTCAGGCAGAAAACCACTAATACCCATTCCATTCTGCAATGTTATTAATGGGGGAAAACATGCTGACAACAAACTCAAGATGCAGGAGTTTATGATTGTTCCTGTTGGCTTGAAAAGCTTTTCAGAAGCCACAATGATAATTTCAGAAACACACCATACCTTAAAGAGAATTGTCTCAAAAAAATATGGCATGAGCTGTGTTGGTGATGAAGGGGGCTTTGCTCCTAGAATAAATAATGCATTTGATGCTCTTGACTTGATAACAAAAGCTATTGAAAAATCAGGCCATGAAAAATATGTAAAAATAGCTCTTGACCCTGCTGCAAGCGAGTTTTATAAGAACAAAAAATATGTAATTGAAAAAAATCTTACTGGCATGGAGATAGTAGATTATTATATTAACCTTGTAAAGAAATATCCAATAATCTCAATAGAAGATCCTTTTGATCAGGATGATTTTGATTCATATGCAGAATTAACAAGAAAAATAGGCTCAAAAATCCAGATAGTTGGAGATGATTTACTGGTAACAAATTCTGAGAGAATAAGGAAAGCAGTTTATCTTAAATTGTGCAATGCCCTTTTACTAAAACCAAACCAGATAGGCACTGTAACAGAGGCAATAGATGCAGCAAATCTTGCATTCAAGAGCGGATGGAATGTAATGGTCTCGCACCGCTCTGGAGAGACAGAGGATACATTCATTGCAGACCTTGCCACAGGCCTTGGCTGCGGACAGATAAAGCTTGGAGCGCCGTGCAGGGGAGAGAGAACATGCAAATACAATCAGCTATTGAGAATTGAAGAGCAACTTGGCAAAAAGGCTTATGCAAGATGGAAAAACCGCTAGTTCTAATTATTATGGATGGATGGGGAATAAGAAAAGAAAAAAAAGGCAATGCCATCCTGAATGCAAGAACACCAAACTATGATTTTTTAATAAAAAATTATCCTCATTCTATATTATTTCCTTATGGTGAATATGTCGGCCTGCCCCCTGGCTTCATTGGAAATAGTGAAGTTGGCCACCTTAACATTGGGGCTGGAAGAATTGTTAATCAAGAACTTACAAGAATAAACAAGGCAATAAAAAATAAATCATTTTTTAGGAATAAGGTTTTATTAAATGCCTTAAACAATGTTAAAAAAAAGAAATCCTGTCTTCATCTTATCGGGCTTTTAAGTGATGCAGGGGTTCATTCTTATATAAGCCATTTGTTTGCTTTGTTAAAAATGGCAAAGAACAGTGGAATAAAAGATGTTTTTGTTCATGTGATAACAGATGGAAGAGATACCTTGCCTGGCACTGCAAAAAAGTATATCAAATTATTACAACAGGAAATGTCAAGACTAAAGGTAGGAAAGATAGCAACTGTAACCGGAAGATATTATGCAATGGACAGGGATAAGAGGTGGGCAAGAGTAAAAAAAGCATATGATACAATTGTTAATGGCCGTGGCTTTAAAGCTGGTTCTGCTCTTAATGCATTTAACAGTGCTCTTAGAAGAAAAGAGACAGATGAATTCATTAGCCCAACAGTTATTGATGGTTATAATGGAATGAACAAAAATGATTCCATTATTTTCTTTAATTTCAGGTCAGACAGGGCAAGAGAAATAAGCCATGCATTTACAGATAAAAAGTTTAAGTTTTTTAAAATAAAATCAATTTTTAATCTTGTATGCATGTGTCAGTATGACAAAAAAATAAAAGCACCTGTTGCATTTCA
>Ga0268278_1001462_pt1 | contig 13719 bp, 16 predicted proteins | sample saktaG_3_FD_190135 | JGI IMG/M metagenome (GOLD analysis project Ga0268278, IMG submission 190135) | Saline water microbial communities from Sakinaw Lake, British Columbia, Canada - sak_2010_1_5_55m | ecosystem: Environmental > Aquatic > Non-marine Saline and Alkaline > Saline ... | reverse complement strand
ACTCAACTGGTCGCATTCCATATTTTTTAATGCAATCATTAACTTCTTTTTCTGTTTCTGACAAATGAATATGAATTAACAGATTATTCTTATTGGCAAAATTTTTTGCCCAAATAAGATTTTCTTTGCTTACCATATAAATAGAATGTGGGGCTATAGCTAAAGACAAATTGGATGATTTAATTTTTGTTAAAATGTCCCAATTCTTTTTCACCACCTCTTTCTTCCCTTCCAGCATTGATGAATCTATTAGGGTTAGTCCCAAAACAACCCGTAATACCATTTCTTTAATGGCTTGCCAAGAAGCAGGAGGAAACCAATACATATCATTAAAACAAGTAGTGCCAGTTTTAATCATTTTCAAACAAGCCAATTTAGTAGCCCAATAAATATCTTCGGTATCCATTTTAGCCTCTAATGACCAAATTTTCTTTTCTAACCATTCTTTTAGTGGTAAATCATCAGCATATCCTTGCAAAAAAGACATAGCAGAATGCGTGTGGCTATTGATAAGTCCCGGCAAAATCGCTTTTTCGCCAAAACAATTAATCTCTTTCTTTGCCTTTTTGTTTATTTTGTCGGCTATTTTAATGATAAACCCATCTTCAATATAGATGTCTTTTTTTGATTTATCTAAAAATATAGCGTTTTTAATTAAAAGTGTATTCATATAATATATTATACTAAATTTTTAGAAATAAAAAAAGTGGTGCCTGTCTGGTGTAGAAAAGGAAAACCTTCTGTCCACCGAAAGAACCGAAATTCTAAGACAAGCACCATTTATAATATAGCATAATTGAAATTTTAAGCAATACCAGAATGTTAATAATTCTTTTGTTATAAAATGAAGTGGGGACCCTGAAGGATCCCCTGAGAAAGAAAAGAAACGTTACTCGTATATGGCTATAAAGCCATGATTGTTTGGTGCTGGGAAAATTCCAGAAGTACCATTTATAATAACGGGTTTCTCCCCGTTGTTAGGCACTGTCTTGCCCCTATAGAAGAAGGAATTTTCTTTTTTGTTTAGCGGCTTAATTTCCTCTATTAAGACATCTATGTAAGAATCACGTCCTTCGTATTCTATGGGCATCACAACAGTTGATTCTTCTTTTCGCGCACTTAATAGTACAGAGGAACAAACATGAGATCGAATTCTTAGAATATTCATTTTTCTGTTTCCTTTTTGTTTTTTATTTTTTTATCAAAAAACGAAAAAGAATTGGTAGTTTCATTTTCTTCACTTATATGCCTCCTTTCCCTATGGGGATAATTTAAATATAACAATTTTTTTATTTTATGTCAAGTTCTGGCTTTATCCCCAGCTACCCATCCAGTAGTCCAACAGACCTGTAGATTGTATCCGCCCGTTGGGCCATCCAAATCTAAAACTTCTCCAGCTAAAGAAAGGTTAGGAATTATTTTTGATTTCATAGTTAAAGGGTCAATTTCATTCAATTTAACTCCGCCTGAAGTAATAATGGCTTTGCGATAATCATCTAAACCCTTGATGTGCAAATCAAATTCTTTTAATAAATGTAATATTTTTTTTCTTTCTAAACTAGTAATCAAATTAACTTTTTTGCTTAAATTAACGCCAGAAAGCTTTAAAATAACGGGTATAAGTTTTTGGGGCAATAAATCATCTAAACTATTTTTAAAAATTTTATTGTTTGTCTTTTTAAAATCCCTTTGAATTCTTTGGTCAAGTTTAGTAAAATCCAACGCTGGTTTGAAATCAATTCTCAAAATTAAATCACCTTCTTTTTCTATTTCTAATCCAACCCTTTTGCTTAAATCCAAAATAATAGGACCGCTTATTCCAATAGAGGTAAATATTGCTTCCCCAAAACGAGAATCAATTTTTTTATTATCTCTATACAAGCTAATATCAACATTTTTTAAGCTTAACCCTTCTAAATCTTTTATAAATTTCTCTTTTAGAATTAGAGGTGTTAATGCTGGTCGCAATTTACTGATAGTGTGTCCTATTTTTTTTAACCAGCGGTAACCATCACCGGTGGAACCCGTTATAGGATAGGACTTTCCGCCAGTACAGATTATAAAATTGTCAGCTAAAATTTCTTGACCATCTTTTAAAATAATCTTTTTAATTTTTCCAGAAGAATACATTATTTTTTTTACTTCAGTTCCTGTTTTTATATCTACCTTGGATTTTATTAAATAGCCAACAAGAGCTCTCACCACATCTCGTGAACTGTCACTAACGGGGAAAATTCTGTTACCCCTTTCAACCTTAAGGTGAACCCTTCTTTTTTTAAAAAAATTAATAGTATCTTCTATACTAAATTTAGATAATGGCGAAAAAAGGAATTTGCCATTTAAGCCAAATTTATTTACAAATTCTCTCAAGTTTGTTTCTTGATGGGCAATATTGCAACGCCCCTTGCCAGTAAGAAAAAGTTTTAGTCCCAACTTTCTATTTTTTTCTATTAGAACAACTTTCCCGCCTTTTTCTCCTGCTCTACCAGCAGCCATCATTCCTGCTGGACCCCCACCAATTACAACCACATCATATTTCATAATTTTAAACCTCTTTAGCTATTTCCCTTTTTACGCTCTCAAATTCATTTTCCAAAATCTTAAGACGTTTTTTGCTTTCTTTAATAAGGGTGCTCCCCTCTTTGACTTTTTCCAAGCCTGCTTCCACGTCTATTTCTTTCTGCTCATCAAACCACTTAACAATAGCTTCTAATTTTTTAAAAGATTCTTTTAATTTATTATTTTCCATAAATTTGTTGTTTTAATAATTTTTTAATATGCGGAAGAGCAAGTCTAGTCGATTTTTCACCCTCTCTGATGAATTCTCTTCCTCCTCCGTTTTTAACTAATTTTGGCCAATCCCTAAGCCTTAAATAACTCACCTTAGGTTCAATAAGGATATCAGCACCCTGGCATGACCTATTAGCCAAATGATATTGAAAATAATTCAAATATCTTACAAGAGAGAAGCCGGTAATCCCCTTTTTGTCTATGACTAATTTGTTTTGTTCAAAATAGTTGGCATTATCTAGATTAACAGCAATAACTATGTCCGCTCCCATTTTTTTTACTGTCTGCACGGGTACTGGATCGGATAATCCGCCGTCACCAAAAAATTTATTCCCTATCTTGACCGATTTAAAAATCAAAGGGACGGAACAACTGGCTCTTACTGCCAGAGCGATATTCCCTTTTTCTATTTCTACGGCTTGCGCTGTCTCTAAATCTGTAGCGATTACTTTTAAAGGAATTTTAGTTTCTTTAAAATTGGCTTTTTCTAAAACTTTATTCAAAAAAGACTGGAATTTTACTCCTTGCATCAATCCTCCATTTAGAGAAAAATCAAAAGAAAATATAATTTTATTCCAATTATTAGACAAGCTAACATTTTTTATTTTTTCTCCATCTAAAAAAAGGGCATACAAAGAGGCTGCTAAAGCGCCAACGCTACTGCCTGCAATAAAATCAATCGGGATTTGATTTTTAATTAAGGATTGAAGTACGCCCACATGAGCATAACCTTTGGCTCCTCCGCTTCCCAAAGCTAATCCGACTTTCGGTCTCTTTTTCATAACAAAATTTAATTATTAATTTTATCAACCTTTGTTTTTAAACGACCATCGCTTATTCTAACATCCAACAAATCTCCTTTTTTAATCTCTCGAATACTTCTAAGTATTTTGCCTTGAAAGCTAACAACGCTATATCCTAATTTCAATTGATGCAAGGGGTCGACCGTTTTCAGCTTATGCTCAGCGTTGTTTAGGTAATTTTTAATATACTCAAAATAATTTTTTAAATCTTTGACAAGGTTAGTTGAAAATTGTTTTAGGTCTCTATTTTTTTGTTCTAATTTATAGCTAAGAGAAATAAAAGCGTCATTTATTCTGGATTTTATAAAATCAAACTTTTTGAAAATAAAATCAAACTTAGAAATCAAATCATTGGCAATAATTTCTAAACGATGTTTTTGAATAATTAATATATTTTGGTATTTATCTAAAATATCTCTTTCTAATTTCTGAATAGTGTTTATGGCCTGTTCCCAAGATTTGTTTAGAACAATGGCAACTGCAGTGGGTGTAGAAACCATTAAATCAGAACACAAAGAGGCCAAAGGTACATCTTTGTCATGTCCTATCCCGCATATCACCGGAACATTAAAATTAGCAATTTTACGAACTAAAGCTTCATTGTTAAAGGCCTGTAAACTCTCTAAGCTTCCGCCACCCCTAATAATGATTAAAACGTCAATTTTTTGATTGGCAAAATAATCAATTGCAAAAGTTAAATCTGAAACAGCGATTTGTCCTTCTACTCTGGAATCTTGAAATTTAATTTTATACCCATATTTGCCCAAATTATTCAGAAAATCATGAATAACCGCTCCGTTAGAAGATGTTATTAGTCCTATTCTTTGAACAAATTCTGGTAGGACTTTTTTCTTTTCAGCAGCGAATAATCCTTCTTCTTTTAATTTTTCTTTTAATTTTTCATAAGCTTTTTTCAATGCTCCTTCTCCAACTAATTCTATAGTAGATGCCCTAAAGCTTAAACGACCACTTGGTTTATAGATTTCGGAAACTCCATTAGTTATAATCTCGGAACCTTCTATCAAAGAAATTCCACACAACTCATAATCCTTTCTCCACATAAAACACCTTAAAATGCTTTCATCTTTTTGATCTTTTAGGGAAAAAAACAAATAACTACTCCTAATATCTAATTCCGTCACTTCTCCTTGAATTCGCCCTTTTATTTGACGAAGACTATCATTTAAAAGATTTAAATAACTGCTAACAGTATAAGGCTTTTCAATCTCTTCTTCTTTAATAATGGGCTCGTTTCCTTTAATCATATTGAGAATATCTTCTCCATATTTACAAAACTTTTTTTCTTTAATGCCCTTAATCTCAATAAGCTCTTCTTTGTTTTGAGGTTTTATTTGAGCGATGCTCTCAATGGTTTTGTTGGGAAAAACTCTAAAAAGTTCAACCCCCTCTTTTTGAGCGGTAGTTTTTCTCCATTCTTTTAATTGTGACAAAAGCTTTTGGTCCATATCCACTTTTATTTAAAGCGGTTCTTTAGTTTCTTTTTTTGGTTCTTAGAGAGTTTTTTTACTCCCTTTTCTTTGAGAACCTTAGCAATTTGACGAGATTTTTTTCTATGCATAATATTTTTTAACTTAACTCACTTTAACATTTGAGTAATATCCATAACTAATCCCACTACTAAAGCCAAGATAGACATCAAGCAAATAAATGCTGAATTCCATCTTGATTTTGAAGTTAAACTAGTTTTGACAATATATTTTAAAGCTTCTTTTTGTTCTTGGCTTTCGTATTGATTTTTTTCTACAGCATCAATTAGTTTATGATCTAAAGCCAATTCTGACCTCTTTTTTTGAATATCAAAACGATGCCAAAAATAGATAATAAAACCAATAGTTCCAATATACCAAGAAATTTTTACCCATAAAGGGCTATAAAAATTTAAAACAATAATTATGCGATAAGCCAAAGTAGCTATAATTCCTGACCAAAAGAAAAGCAAGCGTATTGGTCTAGAATTTGGTTTAATAATTTCCATAAGTTAATTATAAGAACCTGCTCACTACGTTCGCAGAACCTTGCTATTCGTTACTCTCATAGTAACAACCCCTCCTCACTTCGTTCGTCGAGAACGTTGCTGTTCGCTACGCTCACAGTAAGAACCTCTTCGCTTCGCTCATGAACCTTGAAATTAAATATTATTGTATAAAAATTAAGGTATTTTAATTATAAGCAAAGCTTGAAATTAAATATTCATTACATGAATATTTAATTATAGCAGATTATTAGAGATAAGGAAAGTTGACAATTTTAAGCTCCCTGCTATTATTCCCATATGATAAACTATATTATTTTAGGAATTGTTCAGGGAATTTTTGAGTGGTTGCCTATTTCTAGCGAAGGTATAACTTCTTTACTAAGCAACTTTTTTGTTAAAGAATTTCATCCGATTGACCTTGCTCTCTTTCTGCATCTGGGGACTTTATTAGCTGCCATAATTTATTTTAGAAAAGATTGGATAAAAATTTTAAGTTTTAAAAATAAAGAATTACTCAATTTTTTAATAATTTCTACTATTGTATCTCTAATAATCAGCTATCCTCTTTATAAAATAATAAAAAGCTTTGCTTTTGGCAATGGATTGCTTGTTTTAATGGGATTTGGGCTTTTGGGTACTGCTTATGCCTATAAAAAGAAGTCAAAATTTAATATAAAATCATCTAACTTAGCTCTAATTGTTGGATTTTTACAGGGTTTGGCGGTTATACCAGGACTATCTCGTTCTGGATCCACTATTTTTGGGCTCTCTTTGAGCAAAACCAAACCTGAAGAAATATTAAAAATATCGTATTTAATGTCTGTCCCTGTTGTTCTGGCCTCTAGTTTATACCTATTTCTACAAGAACCTATGTTAATTACTCAATCTTGGCCTGCTTTGATTTTTAGCTTTTTAGCAGGTATTTTAACTTTACATTTCTTAATTAATTGGGCTAAAAAAATAAACTTTTTTAAGTTTGCATTAATCTTTAGCTTTATTTGTTTTATCAGCGCCATAATCGGCTTTATCTTCTAAAAAAATAATGGTTGACCCCTAGGGTCAACCATTGTAATAATTAAAAAGTATTTCCCCAAAGGGAGATACTTTTTAATTAAAGGTTAATAATTTTTATTAATTAAATTATTTATCAAGTTTATTAAACTTACAACCCCCAAAGCCTTCTTTTAATCCTCTTTTGCCAAATTTACCTATTTGACCATCAAGATTATTCATTCTATCTTGCGTAAAAGTAAGTCGACTATCTGCCTGTTTTTGAGTAATAACTCCATTTTCAACTAAAGCATTGAAACCTTCTCTCATTCTCTCTTTTTGCCCTTCTTGCATCTTCAGGCGTAAGTCTTCGTCACTAATGTTCAGCTCTGTAGCAATTTCTTTCAAATTCTTGCCCGCTGACCAATACTCTTTCATTTGATCTACACTAATACCTAATAAATTTGCCTGGTTTTCAAACATTTCTGTTTGTCTATCAACAATTTTTTCAGGATCAAAGTTTTCTCTACCATGAAACCAACCTTGAGCTAAAGCTGAATTTACACCTAAAGTGAATAAAAGACTGAGAGCTAGTGCTGAGAATAATATTTTTTTATTCATAAATTTTTTATTACAATTCATTTTATTTTGCCGACCTTTCTCTTTGTCTGATAATACTACAATCAATAACAACTTTTTATTTCATTGGTCGACATTTTTCAAAGCAAGATTGATCAAATCCATTATCTTCAATACAGTCATCTAAACATTTTTTGACTTCTTCGTTTGGACGAAAAAAATGATTTTTTGGCATATGCAAAAATCGTGGATTTCGTTCTGGATAGATATGGATACCCCTTCTAATCATAGAAAATCCATTTCCCCCCTTTAAGCGAATTTCATTAACTACAAAAATATCATCTTTTCTCTCTCCAATTGCTACTACTAATTGTCCTTTTTCTATTTCAGAAAGAATCAATTCTGTCTGTAGTTGACTCAAATCAAGATATTGTTTCCCTTTGGGGGTATCAATAATTAAATAATTTTTGCCTATTTCATCTATTTCGCCAACTAAGCCACTATTCCTCAAGCCCATTCCACTTCTCAAAAATGGTTTAAAAAATAGTCCTGGGCCTTTGTTAATAAAAGCTTGTTCCTCTATTCTTTGGGAAAGGTTAGTAGAAGCTAATGCGCTGCCAACCAATAAAACAATTATCAATAACGTTAATGCTATATATTTAAATGGTTTTTTGTATGACCAATCAGTTTTAGTTATCAAATAACCAGTAATTAATAAGAAAAAAAGAAAAACTATTACTAAAAGATAAGGAAAAGATTCAAGAAAAGCCAAAAGGCCATTTTTTCCAAAACTTAGATAACCTAAATTATCTGTGGATTTCATGTAAAATAGAACCAAATTAAAGAAAAGAATAGCTAAAACAATACTCAAACTAAGAGCGCTATTTAATCCTAATTTCTTGGCCCAAAAAATATATTTAGAACGTAATTTAATTCTGCCAGATTTAATCTCCGACATAACTCTTTTTTCTAACTTCATTGGATTATTGCTTCGGTTCATATGACTTATTTATAATTAATTTTTCTTTTAACATTTTTTTGCCGCGAGAAATCAAAGTCCCTACTGTATTTCTCGAAATTCGCAAAATATCACTTATTTCCCCATAAGACTTTTGTTCAAAAAAGAATAATATCAAGGGTTCTCTGTATTTTAATTTCAATTGGCTTAAGGAGTTTTCTATCTGTTCTTTTAATAAGATTTGATCAAATCCTTCTCCTAAATCAATATTTTTGTCAATTATTTGATATTCAACCTTGTCTAAAGAAATTTGATGGTTAGTAGAATTCTTTTTAATATGATTTATTGCTTCATTATGAGCAATTTTGTATATCCAAGAAGAAAATTTTTTGTGGGTATTAAAACTAAAAAGATTTTTATAGGTTTTAATAAAAACCACCTGAAGCACATCCTCAAGTTCATCTGGGTTATAAACAAATTTACGCAGATAATGGGATAATTTGTTTTGATAACGTTTAATTATTTCGCTATATAGCCCCTTATCTTCAACCCTAACTACCTCTACAATTTGTTCGTCACTTAATTTCAATGGATCCATATACATAAAATCTACTTATATTTCTTTTACTCATCACAGATTCTATTATATATTACAATCTAAAAGAAACGCTTATTTCGTTTAAACAAACTAAATATAAATATATTATAACACAAACCAAAATAAAAAAGGGGCGTCTCCTTTACGCCCCAAACATTGTTGAAATAATTATCTCCTTCTACCCCTTTCTATAAAAATAGAATAATCTGATTGTTTTTCTCAGGGGGAACAAATAATTTAATTTCAATTTGGTTTTGAAATTGTAAAACCAAGTTCTTCTACTGGGTCTAAAAATGATCATTGAATAACCTCCTTTCGTTATGCAATGCCTTTTGGAGTAACCATGACGAGAATTGCAATTATTATCAAAGCTTCTATGACCAAAAAAGAATAAAATTTCTTTCTTTCCTTTGGTCCTGTTGCCTCATATGCAGCAGATGCGCCTATAATAATAGCAACCGCCGCTATAACGACACCCATGGGATTGGATCCAGTGCTAGTCGCGGCTATTGCTACTGACGCAACAGCAGTACAGCTGACGGAAGTCGCAATTGCTAAATCTTGAGCAATTAAGAAAGAAAAAACGCTACCCATCACAACAGTTACAACAAGTGTCCATCCTCTCATTTCGGAAAAACCCTCCCCTGCAAGACATAAACAAGCCATAAACACCAAGCAAGTGAAAAGGGCTGTTCCCATAGAACACGAAATTATTTTCTTCATTTTATAACCTCCTTTGAAGAAACTTTTCTGCTTTTTATCTTCTGCTTTCTTTCTATCAAAATTTTTTCCGCGCATATACCGCTAACAAGCCAAATAATCACGAAAACTCCCATGAATAGCAATATCATTTTGATTATTTTCATGGTTCCTCCTTTTAAAGTATTTCAAAGAATTTTGCTTTTGATGCTCTTAATATAGCAAAAATGACCTTTTTGTCAACACTATATCAACCCTTTTATTCTCTTTGCGTTTTCATTTTTGCTTAAATATTCTTTCCTTAACCTAATGTTTTGAGGTGTAATTTCTAAAAATTCATCTTCTTTCATAATTTCTAAGCCCCTTTCTAATGTTATTTCTGCAGGAGGAGATAATACAATAGAATCATCAGATCCAGAAGCTCTAATGTTAGTTAAATTCTTTCCTTTAGTTGGATTTACCCACATATCATTTCCCTTTGATACATTGCCTATAATCATTCCGCTATAAACAGCGGTATTTGGGTGAATATAAATTTTGCCCCTTTCTTCCAATTTCCATAATGCATAGGCTAAAGCCTTTCCGTGTTCCATAGATACCATAGACCCAAGTTCATGTTTCTCTATATCGCCAGCATAATCTTTAAAACCAATAACACGACTAGTGAAAATACCCTCACCTCTTGTGTCAATAATAAAATTTCCTTTATATCCCAAAATACCACGAGTTGGGACTTCAAAAATTAATCTTTGATGATTTTGCTCGGATTTCATATCAAGCATTTTCCCTTTTCTTTTTGATAATTTCTCAATTACCATACCAGCCATTTCTTTCGGTACATCTATAGTTACCTCCTCATATGGTTCTTGTTTTACCCCCTCATTATCCTTAATAATCACCTTTGGTTGAGAAACCTGTATTTCAAAATTTTCTCTTCTCATATTTTCTAAAAGAATGGCAATGTGTAATTCTCCCCTACCATAAACCTTATGTCGTCCATTTGTTGCACTAAAATCGATTTTTAAACCAACATTAACCTCTAATTCTTTCTTCAATCTTTCTTGTAATTTACTGTTTGTTACATATTTACCATCTCTTCCGGCAAGAGGAGAACTATTCACCATAAAATCAAGTGAAATTGTTGGTTCATCAATTTTAATAGCTGGCAACATATCTTGTTCTTTATTTTCACAAATTGTTTCTCCAATATCTATATTTGGTATACCCGCTATCATCACAATATCGCCAGCAACCGCTTCATCAATTTCTTTCCTCTCTAATCCATAAAAAGTATATAAATTACTTATCTGGCCTGCTCTACATTTATCTTCACTTTCTCTTACAATGACATTCATGCCTTTTCTTATCTTGCCTTGATATATCCTACAAATAGCCATTCTTCCTATATAGTTATCATAAGCTAAATTAAAAGATTGCATTTTAAGTGGTTTTTTATTTATTTCATCACCCGAAGCTGGTTCTATTGTTTCCAATATTAAATCAAGAAGTGGAGATAAGTCCTCATTTTTGTCTTCCAATTCTCTTTTTGCAATACCATCTTTAGCTATAGCATAAATTATTTCGAAATCAAGCTGTTCATTGCTTGCTCCTAAATCCATAAACAACTCAAGTACCATATCATGAACTTCTTTTGCTCTAGATGCTGGTTTATCTATCTTATTGATTACTACTATCGGCTTTAAATTAAGTTCAAGTGATTTCTTTAACACAAATTTTGTTTGGGGCATAGGTCCTTCCTGAGCATCCACCAAAAGTAAAACAGAGTCAATGGATCTTAAAATTCTTTCTACCTCCGAACTAAAATCAGCATGACCAGGGGTGTCAACAATGTTTATTTTTGTATCTTTATAGATTAAAGATGTGTTTTTTGAATAGATTGTAATACCCCTCTCTTTTTCTAATGCATTTGAATCCATACTCACACTTTCATCAGCCATTTTTGTTTGGCGCATCAAAGCATCGGTTAAAGCTGTTTTTCCGTGATCTACATGGGCAATAATCGCAATATTTCTTATTTCCATATCGTTGTTTGTTAATTTAAAACAGAAACCATCTCACAAATCGAGATGATTCTGCATATCTTATATGGTCTTTAAGGTAGCTATTAATTTTTATTTTTTCTTTTTTGTTGTTACTTTTGTCTTTTTATCCTTGCTTGCTTTTTTAGGTTTAACAACTTTTTCTTTTTTAACAACTTTTTTGTTCTCTTTTGTTGCTACAGGAAGAGCTGGAGTTAATAATTCCAAGATTTTATCAAGTTTAGTATTTATTGAATCAAATTGTTTCGTTGATTGCTCAGAACTTTTGCTCTTGCTTCCTTTACTAAAACATTCACTGCAATAAACGGGTTTATCGCCTGTAGGTCTGAAAGGGACTTCACATTTTTCTCCACACTCAGCGCAAACTGCTTCATACATTTTTTTATCACTAAAACTGGACCTTCTTGAATCTCTTCCACTAAATCTTCTCTGCTCGTTATTGCCATCTTTCCTAAAACAATCGCTACAAAGAACGGGTTTATCGCCTCTTGGTTTGAATGGCACTTCGCAATCTTGTCCGCATTTACTACAAATTGCCTTATGCATTTCTGTTTTTCCAGAATTTCTACCTGCAAATCCCCCACTGCCTCCCCTTCCACCGAATCTACTATTTCGTTTAAAATTTTCCATATTTTAATATTTTAATTATTATTTTATATAAAATGATTAATCCTTCTTATCAGGATATCAAGTTTATTGAAAAAGTCAATGTATAAACAAAAAAGTTTAAATAAAGCTTTTGTCCTTGATAAGGTCTTGTCTTATCAATTGAAAAAATAGAGCAACAGAGAGATGGCAATTAGGGGTAAATACAGCAAGAAAACATGCGGTTTAAATAAATACTCTATAGCTTCAATTGTTTTATGTTTAGGTAAATCAGGCGAAACAAAATCCTCGGGTAAACTGTTGGTCTGAAAATATACTTTTAAAGCATCAGCAATCTTGTCACGCCTTTTTTTGTAATCCTGGCGGAAATTTTTATTAAAAACATCCAAGAACCAAAATATTAAAACAATAAAAACTGACAAAAGTAAAATCTCTTTTATTTTTGATTGAAATGACCAACCAGATAAAGCGGCCCAAATGGTTATAGTCCATGTTTTAATTTGGGATAAAAGACGGTCATATTTATCCATTTGGCGCTGAGTTAATTTAAGTTCTGATTGAACCAAATTAAGCTTATTGTCTAAACTCATAAATTTATTATTATTTTCCATAATATTTATTTAAAAAGGGGCTTTTTGCTTCAATAATTTTTTTAGCTTTTCTAAAATTAATTGATTGGCTATCTGGTTATGTTCCTTCCTCTCAATATCAGTTAATTCACTATGTGGTTTTCTGAATTCAACTGGGCCTTGTAAACTACTCATCGGCCAACCTGGAAGTATTATTTTAGAAGTGGGCGAAAAGAATAAAATTTCATGGTCTATAGCAACTTTTTTTATTAAACCATTCGGGAATGCTAAACAATAGGCAACATGCCATCTTCCGGTCCTCTTTTCTTTTGGCACCCCAGCAATAATTTTTTCCCAATAGTTAAGCAATTTCTTATCGCTCGCTTCATCTTTACCCTCAATTCTTCTTACGAAAACTCCCGGTTGCTTCTCTGGGGATAAAAAATCAACATAAATAGCTTCATCTTCGGAAAAAACGGGTAGATTAAGCTTTTGAGAATAAAATTTTGCTTTGATTTCTGCATTTTCTTCAGCAGTTATGCCATATTCTTGCGGTTTCTCTGTAATGTTAAAATCATCAAGGATAAAAATATCTTTAATCATCCCGACAAATAATCCCCTGAACCTTTCTTTTTTAGATGAATTGTGGGTAGCAATTACTATTTTTTCTACTTTTTCCATTTTTTTATTCTATCAAAAGATTGCCTTTTTGACAATTTTTTTTGGAGGTCGGATCTCCAAACTTTTAATGGCTCACCGACTCGAGTCCAGAACCTTAGGCAATCAAGCCCAGAGAATGTTCCCGAAGATAAAAATACTGGATTTAATGACGGACCTCGGTCGGCCTGTCCGCCTCTGGCGGAGATTAAATAAATAAATTGAAATAAAAGAATATTTATAAAAAATCTTACACTTCTAAACTAATCGGGCAATGATCGGAAACTTTTACTTTATTAAAAATAAAAGCTTTCTTTATGGCTATTTTATTCGAAGTAAATGCATAATCTAACCGCCAACCAATATTTCTTTCTCTTGCGTTAAAAGCATTTGACCACCAAGTATAGTTTCCGC
>Ga0268278_1001460_pt1 | contig 13734 bp, 10 predicted proteins | sample saktaG_3_FD_190135 | JGI IMG/M metagenome (GOLD analysis project Ga0268278, IMG submission 190135) | Saline water microbial communities from Sakinaw Lake, British Columbia, Canada - sak_2010_1_5_55m | ecosystem: Environmental > Aquatic > Non-marine Saline and Alkaline > Saline ... | reverse complement strand
ACTCGCTGGGGCAAATTCTGCGTGTATTAGAAGCATCTGACCTGATCCAGGAAACAAGAAAATTTCGGGTACTCCTGAGCCTTTTCTTCTTGACATTTTCGAAACACAGTGATAATTCAAAACTCTCTTAACAAGAACCAGAAGTACCAGGACTTATATTGGAACATTAAAATATCTGGCCTGGAAATATTTTAAGGAGGGCAATAATGTTTAAAAAACACGCACTGCATGCGGCAGTTCTTGCCGCTCTTGTATTAATCCTTTTCAGCTGCGCCAACAAAAATCAAAATCTGACACCAGCATTGGAAAGTATAACAGCAGACGATTTATCCAGCGATGTTATCATACTTTCTTCGGATGATTTTGAAGGCAGGGCCCCAGCTTCAAAAGGTGAGGAAAAGACAGTCAGCTTCTTAAGGGAAGAATTTAAAAAGCTCAGACTCAAACCCGGAAATGGCGACAGCTACTTCCAGGAAGTACCCATGGTGGAAATCACTGCAGATCCAGGGACAATGCTCAAAATAAAAGGTACAAAAAAAATAAAGTCATTCTCCTACGGCAGCGAATTTATGACTGGCACATTAAGAGTCAAAGAGGAAGTCTCTCTACAAGATTCTGAAATGGTTTTTGTTGGATACGGTATCGTTGCTCCGGAATACAACTGGAATGACTATGAAGGCATCGACGTCCATGGAAAAACCGTCGTGATACTGGTTAATGACCCGGGCTTTGCAACCGAAAATCCCGAGCTTTTCAATGGACGCGCGATGACTTATTACGGCCGCTGGACATACAAATTCGAGGAAGCCGCCAGACAGGGTGCCGAAGGGGCCTTTATTATTCATGAAACAAAGCCCGCAGCTTATCCGTGGGAAGTAGTAAAAAACAGCTGGTCAGGCCCACAATTCAGCCTTGTCACCGAGGATGATAATGCATCCCGCTGCGCTGTGGAAGGCTGGCTGACCTCTGAAGTTTCCCAGGCAGTCATTGAGATGGCCGGAAAAAACTATGACGAATTAAAATCAGCCGCAGCAGAACAGGGTTTCAATCCTCTTCCTCTTGATTTAAAAGCATCCATTACCCTTAACAACAGCATCAATAGATTAAAATCAATAAACGTCATCGCACTACTGCCTGGCTCTAACAGGGCTGATGAGTATATTTTCTATACGGCGCACTGGGACCATTTTGGAATAAATCCAAACCTCGAGGGAGACCAGATATTCAACGGTGCATGTGATAATGCTACAGGCACATCCGCCCTTATCGAACTTGCAGAAGCTTTCAAACAGCTCAAAACACCGCCTTCTCGCTCGATTGTTTTCCTCGCCGTAACCGGAGAAGAACAGGGGCTGATCGGTTCACATTATTATGCTACCCACCCGATATATCCAAAAACAAAAACGGTTGCCGCAATAAACATGGATGCTCAGAATATTTATGGGAAGATGAAAGATATTACGGTTGTTGGATACGGAAATTCAGAACTCGATACATATATTGAAGAGGCCGCAACAGAGCAGGGACGGAGAGTCCGCCCGGACCCAACCCCGGAAATGGGGATGTTTTACCGCTCAGATCATTTCAGTTTCGCTAAAGAGGGCATTCCTGCACTCTATACAAGTTCCGGAATCGACAGTGTAGAGCACGGGGAGGATTGGACAAAGGCAAAAAGGAAAAAATTCATAACAGAAAATTACCACAAACCCTCAGACGAATATAATTCAGACTGGGACCTCTCAGGAGCCATCGACGATCTGCACCTGCTTTTCAGAGTCGGTTACAAACTGGCAATGGAGTCCTCCTTTCCAAATTGGAAAGAAGGATGCGAATTCAAAGCAAAAAGAGACGCAGACATGGAAAAGAATTATAATTGATATCTTTTTCATGGCTCAATCTCCTTTCCTATAATAAGAATTCAATTTTAACAAGCGAATATAGAGAATGCCTATCTAAAATCATCTACCATTTAATTAATTGCTTATATCACAGCAATAATTTGAGGTAAAATAATGGAAATATCAATTTCCTGTAAATAAATATTGACATATTTTATTTTATATTATATATTATAAAATATAAAATTATTAATATGAAAATTTTATCTCTTTTTAATGAAGCAAATCTTATCCAAGGAAAAAATCCAGCCAAATATAAAAAGATCGCACCAGATCGAAGAATTCATAAAATAGATAAAGCAACAGAAAAAACATATATTCTGTCTACTCTATTTATTAAGGAGGTGATAAATAAATTAAGAATAATAATACGGAAAGATAAAGTGCCGACATTAAAAAAAATAATTTTAAAAAAGGAGAAAACATGATCAAAAAATTTTGTAGAATACTCTTTATTTTTGTCTTAATTTGGAGTTTTTCCTCTATCTCATACGCCCAGCGGCAAACAGGTTCACTTCAAGGCATTGTAGTAGATGAAGAGGATAATGCCTTACCTGGCGCAAATGTTACAGTTTTAGGACCAGCCCTTCAAGGTTCCAAATCTTATACTACTTCTAACAAAGGGTTGTTCCGCTTCCCTGCTCTCCCACCAGGCAGTTATTCCTTACAAGTTGAATTGTCTGGATTTCAAAGTCAAAATATTACAGAACTGACTGTTAGTATAGCTAACGTCACTGAAATAACCATCCGTCTTAAACCATCGACACTTGAGGAACAAATCACAGTAACTGCTTCAGCCCCTGTCGTAGATACAACTTCTTCAACAATTGCCCTTAATTATGATTCTAAGTTCCTCGCTTCTATTCCTATGAATCGGGATATTTACGACGTGGTCAATTCAGCCCCGGGAGCTATTTCGGATGAGAATCCAAATAAAAGGACTTCTTCGGTAATGGGTGCTGATGTCAGACAAACCCAATATTCTTTAGATGGTGTTAATATAACTGATCCATCAGCTTCTTATTTAACAGCCTCAATGAATGTTGAAATGTTCGAAGAAGTAAGCTTTGAAGTTGGCTCTCACATGCCAGAATCAGGACAGACCGACTCTGGTTTCATTAACATTGTTACCAAAAGCGGCGGAAATAAATTTGCCGGTTCAGTAAGTGCTTATTACATAGGTGACAGCATATCCAATCCCCTGTGGACAAAAGAGCAAACCGTAGCTTTTGGGCTTGACCAAGTAGATAGATATAAAAATTATTGGGATCTGGCAGGAACTTTTGGTGGATCGATCATCAAGGACAGGTTGTGGTTTTTTACTTCTTACCAATACCTTGATTGGCTGCGGTTTTTTTCGCCATATGATTATAACCTGGAGCATAAAGAAAATATTTTGTTCGGCAAGTTAACAGCTCAATTAACTCCAAATTTGAGGCTAATGGGAAGTTTCCACTATAATATATACGATGAACCCATCCGAGTTGTAAGTGCAACGTGGGGCCGGTTAAAAGAAAATATTCCCTATGATATGGGGGATCACACGGACATCCTCAACTTACAAGCCAACTGGATAATTGACCAAAACACTTTCCTTGATTTAAAGTTTGGTCATAATTTTCGACTTCTTCCCCTCCATGCTCAGCCAGGCGTTGAAAATGAACCTAAGATGTATGACAAAGCAACAGCGACAAGTTTTAACTCAATTACTTACGAAGAGGATTATCGCACCCACAAATATGTAGCTACTGCATCCTTAACCCGATTTCAAGAAAATTTCCTGGGAGGAGATCATGAAATCAAGTTAGGCTTTGAGTTTGAACATATTCGATATGAATTAGATTATTGGAAACAAAATCCCTTTTATCTATATTGGTATGACTACGCGGCAAGTAATCCTTACTACTACAGCCCATCCAAAAAAGAAGGCCGTCTGAGAACTTACCCGACCCCGCGAGGACCGGGAGAGTGGGCTGCAAAAGATTATGGCCTTCGCTATTCAGCCTATTTTCAGGACAGTGTTAATTTCAAAAGATTAGTGTTAAACTTCGGCCTCCGATATGACGATCAAGAGCAGTATGAACCAGAACAAAGTAGGCCTTATGTTGGAAATACCTTGTTCGATGCTATAGCCGAATATTATTTAACTCCTGACGGGTTGCTTTCACCTTGGGCACCAATAACCCAACCCCGCAGAACCATGGTTCATTTTAAAAACTTATCCCCACGAATAGGACTGGTTTTTGATGTGTTTGGAGATGGGAAAACCGCTGCAAAAGTTTCTTATTCCCGGTATTATGAGCCTGTCTGGATGTATAAATACAACTATGGTAACATCCTTCAACAAGCAGATGTTCAATTTCGTTGGAAAGATCTCAATGGCAACAAACAATTTGATCCTCCTCCCACAGACTCATATTCTTTATTCGATTACCCCAATCAAGATATCAATTTTCATTATTATCCTGATGATTTAAAAAACATGCATACCGATGAATTTATCATTGGTTTAGATCATGAACTGCTTAAAGATTTTAAACTGGGCATTTCCTATATCATGAAGAGGAATAGAGATATCATAGAAGATATTGACATCAATAACGGTTATGATCCTTCTAATCCAAATTGGATTCCTTATACTTTTACTGATCCTGGCTGGGATGGAGAATTTGGAACTCCAGATGATCAAGAGTTCACAGTTTACGGGTTAAGTGAAGACGCTCCTCTTAAAGTTTTGATGTCAGGCAATCCAGAAGGAGCAAAAAGAAATTACGATGCACTTGCCTTTATCGTGGAAAAAAGAATGTCTAACAACTGGCAGCTTAAGGGTTCGATATTATACAGTTCTTACAAAGGAAACATAGGAGCTGGTTATAACGATACAGATGGAGACACCGGTGCCTTTGATACTCCTAACTGGTTGATAAATAATTATGGATCTTTGTGGTATGACCGACCTCTTCAAGTAAAATTATTGGGGACGTTTACTCTCCCTTACGATTTCGTTTTAAGCTTCTATTTTTCCCATATCTCTGGAAAGCCCTGGAACAGAACGCTTGACCGAGTTTATTTTCCTTCCGGATATAATGTTCAGCAATCCTATGTGGGAATAAATGCAGAGAAGCCCGGTTCACAAAGAGAACCAGGTTATACAAATTTGGACTTGAGACTGCAAAAAGACATTAATCCCGGGTATGGCCGACTAAGTTTGTATCTTGATATCTTCAATGTGGGCGGCCGGTCATCATTGGATATCAACCAAGATCCGGCTGGTAGACTTTATTACTATAAAACTCCTCCCCAATATAAACTAAGCACTGTTTATGGGAAGATTACCAGCGTTACTGGAGTTCGTGCTGTCAGATTAGGTATAAGATACGCCTTCTAAAAAGAAGAAGAGAAGGAGGTAAATCCCCCCTCCTTCTCTTTCTTGCTGGCGAAATAACGGAGAAGCTAAACAAGGATTTTCTCCAGAAAGATCAAATTATAGGAAAGAAGATAAGTTCATCAAATCTCATTTAAGAATAAGTAAATATCTACAGCTTAAAAGGGACAAAACGTATAAATTAAGGAAATTTAAATATGAAAGTTGCAGTTTTATATAACCGTGATAATAAGGGCATCATCAATATCTTTGGCCTTCAGAACAAGGAATGGTATCCTCAAGAAACAGTCAATCTGGTAGCCCAGGCCATAGAAAAAGCCGGACATACAGTCAAATTATTTGAAGTCAATCGATATTTTCTCTCCGGGCTGGAAGAGTTTTTGCCCAAACTCTCTAACGACCAGATGCCAGGAATTGTTTTTAATCTTGCTTTAGGCAGTCAAGGGAAATGCCGATACACTCATATCCCCGCAATCCTGGAAATGGCAGGAATTCCATATACCGGTTCGAGCCCTTTAGGTCATGCCCTTGCTCTTGATAAAGTCATTGCCAAACAAATTTTTATTTCTTCTGGGCTTCCAACGCCTGATTTTATTGTTTTTTATGACAAAAACTTATCTAAACAACATCTAAAATTTCCTCTTGTAGTTAAGCCTAGAAGCGAAGCTGCCAGCCTCGGACTTGCAGTAGTAACAGATGAAAAATCGCTCAAGGAAACAGTTGCCTATGTCCTGGAAAACTTTAAACAACAAGCTCTCGTTGAAGAGTTTATTGAAGGGCGAGAGGTAAATGTCAGCATTTATGGAAACAGAATTCCCCAGGTCCTTCCTATTTTAGAACTTCAAATGGAAGAAATAGTCCCCAACGTTTTCACTCATGACCTTAAATTTAGTATATCGGGCAAAAAAATAAAAAAAATCTGTCCTCCGGACCTTTCTCCAGATCTTGATGCTCATATTAAAAAAATATCTCTTCAGGCTTATAGAGCTTTAAATATCTATGATCATGCCCGCGTTGATATCCGCCTTGACAAAAACAATAAACCTTTCCTTTTAGAATTGAACTCTATGGTCAGCATAAACCCGTCCTCTTCTTTTGTTCATGCAGCTAAGGTTGCCGGCCTTGACTATGATCAATTAATCAATAAGATTTTAGAAGCTGCAGTTGACCGTTATGCCCTGGAAGAACCTGAAATCTTCAGTAACTATAAATATAAATTTTAATTTCTCTAAAAATTTGAGATATTATTAATTTATTGAAATTACAACTATCATAAGGAGGAAAAAATGTCTATTGTAAATGATCCGAGTTCTCCTATGTATATTCCTGAGGAGAACCGGAAAATTGCCCGTGAAAGGGCAAAAAAAAACGTTGAAATGATTTCTGATTATTTAGAAGCTCGAGAAAAAATTCCAACGGGCTTAAAATGCTATGAACAATACAAGGAAACTAAAAAAAGAATTCTAAAAATTTTGGGAGGAACAGAAGAAGACTGGAATAATTGGAAATGGCAGCTTAAAAATTCTATTCGTGACAAATCCGTTTTATCCAAAATCATAAATTTAACTAACGAGGAAATTAAGGATATAGAAAAAACCGCTACTCAATATCGCTGGTCTATTTCTCCTTATTTTGCCAGTCTTATGGACCCTGAAGACAGAAACTGTCCCATTCGAAAACAAAGTGTCCCCACCATTCATGAATATCTGGACAAAGCAGAGATTAAAGATCCCTATGCAATTGTTTATAATTCTCCCGCTCCATTAATCACCAGACTCTACGCGGATCGATTAATCATCAATGTCACAAATATGTGTGCTGTTTTCTGCCGTCACTGCTTACGAAAAAAAGATATCGTCCTTAAAGATATGATTTATCCTAAAGAAGATGTACAGGATGCAATTGACTATATTGCAAAATGTCCTGAAGTGAGAGATGTTCTTATCACAGGAGGCGATGCTTTATCTTTATATGATGATTATATTGATTGGATTCTCACAGAGTTAGAAAAAATTTCCCATATTGAAATCATGAGACTTGGGTCACGGATGATTTCAACCTTGCCGCAGCGAGTAACTCCTGAATTATGCCAAATGCTCAGCCACCATAATCCTGTATATCTTAACACCCAGTTTAATCATCCCAAGGAGATTACTGCTGAAGCTCAGCAGGCAGTAGATCGACTGATAAAAGCAGGTGTGCTGGTAGGCAATCAATCTGTTTTACTCAAAGGAATCAACAGTGATATTCATGTGATGAAAAAATTGGTCCATGAGTTGCTTCGAATCAGAGTGCGGCCTTATTATATTTTTAATTGTAAGAGACTTGAAGGTATTAGGCACTTTCGTGTGCCAATAGCATATGGACTTAATATTATGGAACACTTGAGAGGTTATACTTCTGGTTTGGCTGTTCCTACTTTTATCATTACAGCTCCAGAAGGGAAGGGCAAAACTCCAATGGCTCCCACCTATTTGCTCAACGTAAATAGAAAAGGAAAACTCCTGTTCAGGACATGGAGTGGTTATGTCTGCGAGTATGATGACGAAAAGTCAGATGACGAGTAAAATTAATACTTAGATAAAAAAAATAATATAGCTTTTCAGAAACAGTTAAATGATAAAAAATATCAAAAAAGGAATTCTCTCTTTTCTTGATTCTCATGCTGAAGAACAAATTCAGTTTGTTATCGATCTCTGCAACCAAAATAGTTTTACCTATAATAAAAAAGGAGTTGATCGTATTGGAGATATGATTTTTGATCAATTGAATGGTATCCTTCCAATCCATCAGGTTGTTAAACAAAACAATATAGGTAATATTTATTTGTTAAAAAATACATCCTCATCCAAAGCTATTTATCTGATTGGCCATATGGATACTGTCTTTCCCCCTGACCATCCCTTTCAAAAATGTCTCCTTCAAGGAGATTATTTAAAGGGCCCAGGAACCGGCGATATGAAAGGAGGCTTGGCTGTTTTTGTTTACGCACTTAAGGCTATAAAAGAAGTTGACTTTCATACCAAATTAAGACTAGTTCTTATACTAAACAGTGATGAAGAAATCGGATCAACTACTTCCCAATCAATTTTTATTGAAGAGAGAAAAAAAGCAATAGCCTGCCTGGTTGCAGAATGTGCAGGTCATAATGGTGAAATTGTAACCTCCAGGAACGGTAAAATGGGTGTCCGGATAGATTGTCTGGGCCAAGATCGTCATGTTGGTTTTGGAACTCACGAAAAAGCAAGTGCAATTTTGGAATTAGCCCACAAGATTATTGCCATTGAATCCTTAAACGCAAGCATTCCTGGTGTCAGCCTTAATGTTGGAAAAATCGAAGGAGGGTTAGGGCCATGTACTATCCCAGGTCATGCCAGTTGTCTTCTCGACATCCGATGGGTGGAAGAAAAACATCAAGAAATATTGCTGAATGAAATTCGTACAAAAATTGCCAATTCTTCTCAACCTGGTTGCCACTCAGAATTGAAGATACTGAATGCGCGGCCGGCCATGCCTCTAAAAAAAAGCACTAAAGAACTGTTTCGAATAATTCAACAGGTAGGCCATCATCTTACTCAGAAAATAAATCAGGAACATCGTAGGGGAACATCAGATGCAAATTTTTTTGGAGCTGCATGTGTCCCCACTTTAGACGGACTGGGACCTATTTGCGATAAAGACCATACGCCAGAAGAATTCATTAAAATATCGAGCCTTAAAGAAAGGTCAGCTCTTTTGGCGCTGTTTTTGGTAAAATACGGCCTAAAGATAGGGAAGATTTCTTAAAGAAAAAAGCTAAGGGATAAAATTGAAAAAGAAGAGAGATTCAAAAAAAGTTACTTCCTCAAAAAAAGCCTTTAACAAAATAATATTTTCCATTGAACGGATAGGAAATTATTTGCCTCATCCTTTTACTATATTTTTAATTCTGATTATCTTAATTTTTATTCTTTCCTTTATTCTAAGTCATATCGGAGTCTCTGTTTTCTATACCAGCTTTGACCAGTCAACAAACCAGGAAGTAACCAAGACAGTATCTGTTACCAGCCTCTTTGAAAAAGAAATGCTTCAATCTATTATGGGGAATTTTGTTAAAACTTTTGCCTACTTTGCTCCAGTGGGTTTTGTGATCATCATGATTTTAGGAGTCGGTCTTGCTGAACAAACAGGATTTTTCTCAGCTGCAATTCGACAATTAATTTTTAAAACTCCACCTTTTCTTATCACTTTTGTGATTGCTGTTATGGGAATCTGTGCTAATATTGCCTCTGATGCAGGTATAATCATCGCTCCCACTATTGGCGGAGCAATATTCTTAGCCATGAGAAGGCATCCTATTGCAGGAGTTTGCGCAGGGTATGTCGCTGCCTATGGCGGCTTTTCAGCTAATCTGTTTATTTCAGGCACAGACGTGATTTTAGCTGGAATCACTAAATCTGCTGTCGGCCATTTTGACATCAATGTCCCGGTTCATCCTTTAATGAATTGGTATGCTATGCTTGGATCAACGGTAATACTGGCTATAGTTGTAACTTTTGTTACAGAAAAGATTATAGTCCCCTATCTTGGTAAGTATGATCCTCCCTCTGAATTAAAATTATTTCAAAAGGCATCTGACTTTAAACTTGCGCCAAACGAAAAGAAAGGCTTAAAAGTAACAGCATTGGCAAGCCTGATTTTTCTGATTATTCTTTTGTATATGATTATTCCTTCCAATGGTCTCCTTCGCAATGAGCAGGGAAAACTTCTTCCTGATTCCCCCTTAATTTCGGGAATTATTTTTATTATTTTCATCTATTTTTTTATCATAGGCATTGTTTATGGCAAAGCGGCTAAAACTATCCATTCAGAGAAGGAAATACCTAAGATGATGGAGAAAGGATTGAGCGGAGTGGCGGGCTTTTTGGTTGTCTGTTTGCCGGCTTCAATATTTATTGATTTATTCCATAAAAGCAATTTAACAACTATTATTGCTGTAAATGGCGCTAATTTAATTAAAAAAATTCAACTTGGAACGATACCCACTTTATTATTTTTTGCTCTTATGTGTGCTGCATTAAATCTATTTATTACCAGTGGTTTTACCAAGTGGTTGATTTTAGCACCAATTTTTATTCCTCTTTTCTTCCAACTAGGTATCAGTCCAGCAATAACCCAGATGTCTTACAGAATTGGTGATTCAACCACTAATATCATTTCCCCTGTTTCAGCTTATTTGCCATTTTTATTGGGACTACTGGAAAAATATAGAAATAAAAATCAGGAGATAGGCATAGGATCTGCCATCTCTCTGATGCTTCCTTATTCTATTTTTCTTCTAATTCTGTGGATTCTCTTTTTGGGATTGTGGCTGGTTCTCGGGCTAAACCCAGGACCAGGAGTTTCGCTTTTTATCTGATCTTTTGTTAAAATGAGAGTAAGGTGAACATTAACAATTACAGTGTAAAATTGAAACAAATTAATCATCTCTAATTTGAAATAGACAATAATATTCATAATTAATATTTAAATAAAGGAACTCAAACAATGACAAAAAGCAAAATCTTCAATATCTTCAATATATCAAAGAGATCCGCAAGGCTTTTATCCATTTTTCTTTTGACATTAGGAGTTACCTCCTATGCCCAGTATTCATCCAATACAGGGAAAGCTATGGTTGTTGCCTCTAAGCCCGAAGCAGTCCAGGCTGGTTTATCAATTTTAAATCAAGGAGGGAATGCTATAGATGCCGCTGCAGCAACATCATTTGCTTTGATGGTAACTGACCCTGCCATGTGCAGCCTGGCAGGCCGCTCTCAGATTCTTATTTATTTGAGCGGTGGAAAAGTTGTCGGTATTGATGGGGCAACTCAATCTCCAAGGTTAGCTGAAGAGCCGGCAAAAATCGGCCATGGATACAGAACCTGTGCCATTCCCGGAAGCCCAGCCGCCCTGGAAGAAATGGTTGTTCGATATGGATCTTTGCCATTAAAGACAATAATGAAGCCAGCTATTCAACTTGCGAGAAATGGATTTATTATCAAAAAAGACTATCAAGATTTGTTCCGGAATCTAGGGAAATTTTTCCGCCTTTACCCTGGAACAGCTAAACATTTCTTAAAGGAAGACGGGACATTTTATGCTGAAGGCGAGAAATTTACTCAGCCAGCGCTGGCAAAAACCCTAGAAATAATTGCCGATGAAGGCGCTGGGACTTTATACAAAGGAAAACTTGCTCAAGCTTTATTAAGCGACATGATAAATAATAATGGTTTAATCAGAGAAGATGATCTTGCCCAATACCGGCCATTTCCAGGCAAGATACTTCAAGGAAATTATCGCGGTTACAAAATCATTAGCCGCGGCGATCAATGTGATGGAGCATCGGTTATTGAAATGCTCCAGATATTAGAACATTTTCCTTTGTCTGAATTGAAGCCTGATGACCCACTTTACCTTCATCTTTTGGCTCAAGCCATATATATCGGGCACTCAGATGAATATCTGCCCGATTGGCAGCAAATCTCAAAAGCCCTGGCAGCACGTCGTGTCCGGGAGATTGATAAAAACAAAGCCTTTCCCGTTCCGATAAAACCTAAAGATAAAAGAGAAGAAGGTGAAACCACTCATCTTTCTGTTTGCGATGACAAAGGAAATGTAGTCTCTATTACCCAATCCATTGGCCCCTCTTTTGGCACCAAGGTTGCTAATCCAGAGCTTGGATTTTTTTATGCTTACAGTTATGATATGAATACCGATCCTATCCCCTATCAGCGAGAAAAAACAAGTCAATCTCCAACTATAGTCCTTTATAAAGGAAAACCATTTCTTGTCTTAGGTTCTGCTGGAAGCAGTCGAATTCCAGCCTCTATTGTCCAGACTATTATTAATATCATTGACCATAAAATGACTATAGAAAAAGCAGTGTCAGCACCCAGGCTATTTCTCACAGAGCAAGAATTGCGATTGGAAGCTTTTGAACTGCCAGAATTTAGCCTGCAGAAGCTTAAAAAGTTAGGATACAATATTAAAATTTACAGGGAATTGAATAGGTGGTTTGGTAGAGTTAATGCCATTTTAATTGACAGTTTAACAAAAAAAATATATGGTGCTGCTGATCCCAGAGATTATTGGGCTTTAGGAAGGTTTTAAATTAAAGCAAATCGAAAATTATCGGTTTTTTTTATTAAATCTCTAATAAATAAATGAAAATTTTATTGATAGTTGATATTACATTTATTAAAATGTAAAAAAATGGAAGAAAAGCTCTATAGAAATGAAACTTCTCTCACCATAAGTGATAAAATTTTTAATTATCTTAAAGAATCAATAATTAAAAATAAAATTAAACCAAATCAAAGGATTAATGAAAAAAAGATAGCTGTTCTATTTAATTCAAGTACCACACCAGTAAGGGAAGCAATCTTAAGGCTTTCCGCAGAAGGTTTCATCGAAATCAGTCGATACCGGCATACTATTGTCAAAGAGATTTCTTCCACAGAATTACAGGAAATGTATGAAGTTATGACTATATTGGATTATCAGGCTCTTAAGTTAGCAATTAAAGAATTAACAGATGAGAATCTGCAGAAGATAGAGGATTTAACTATAGAATTGGAAAAACTTTGTAGTGTTGACTCATTAGAGGAATATCTTGATCTAAACGCTCTTATTCATACAAGCATCTGGAAAGTGATTAAAAACAAATTTTTTTATTCAACATTGCTTCAGGTATATGACCAGATACAAAGGTATACATATGCACGATATTCTGTTTTTATGAAGCATGGAGCTTTAAAGGAATCCTTAATCAAGCATAAAAATCTGTTAAAAGCATTAAAATCAAAAGATAGTTCAAATTTATTAAAACTTGTTAAAGAACACTGGAAAGTCTCCTGACCAATAAAATCAAAAAATTCAGGGAGGGTTTCCTTTGTTCTATCTTTCCCTACCCAGATTACTCGCTCTTTATGATAATAAACACTCGATGAAAGTTGACCGCAGCCACAAACAACCGATCCTCAATTTCATCAACGGCAAGCGGACGGTCACCATGATCCGCAACTTGGTTATTGCTGAGACGGACAGAGACCTGGATTTTAAAAGTCTGATGAGATACCTTGATTTCCTAAAAGCGATCGGCTGGATCACATGCTGATATGGGATATTAAGGAAGTATTGCGCGTTTGATAGAATACTAGGATCTGCATAAACGACTGTGCAACAAATAGAAAATTCTTCATCCGGTTTCTGAATCCTTAGGCACAATAGAAGCTCCGGCTGGGGGAAGAAACAGTGAGATCCTAAATCAGATACGAGAGGAGGTTCGGGCCATCAGAAAGGCACTGGATAAATAAGGAGAATTGTTTTACAATAGATTTGATGGCTGAAAAAAACGGCGGATTCAGGTTGGAAGTAAACGCCTCACCTGGTCGAGATCAGTTGTTTCTTTATCCCATGTTCTTTATCCTG
>Ga0268278_1001457_pt1 | contig 13748 bp, 11 predicted proteins | sample saktaG_3_FD_190135 | JGI IMG/M metagenome (GOLD analysis project Ga0268278, IMG submission 190135) | Saline water microbial communities from Sakinaw Lake, British Columbia, Canada - sak_2010_1_5_55m | ecosystem: Environmental > Aquatic > Non-marine Saline and Alkaline > Saline ... | reverse complement strand
TCTTTTTAAGTTTCCTTCTGTTTTATATTTATTCTCAATAATTTTTCTTAAAATTTCTATTTCTTCCGTAGTTAAATCCTTAATTTTTTTATTTTTATCTATTTTCGCCTCATCTAAAATTCGATTTGCCAAAGTCTGACCAATACCAAAAATATAGGTAAGTCCTATCTCTAATCTCTTATTTGGTGGTAAATTAACGCCAACAATTCTTGCCATATTTTTTAATTTAAATTAAATAGAATAAAAAATTATCATTTCCATGAATTATCCTTGTCTTTGTTTGTGTTTTGGATTAGAACAAATTACGTAAAGTCTTTTTCCACGTCGAATCACTTTGCAAAGACGACAAATTTTTTTTACCGAAGCTCTTACTTTCATGCTTAATTTATGATAATGAATAAATATTTTAAATCAATTTTAAAAATAAAGTATTAAAAAAAGGGCAAAATAAATCACTGATTAAAAATCAATAGATTTCCTAATTAGTAACGATAAACGATTCTGCCTTTAGTTAAATCGTAAGGGCTAATTTCTAATTTAACCTTATCCCCGGGAGAAATTCTAATGCGATACATTCTCATTTTTCCCGAAAGATGGGCTAAAATTTCTTTGCCACTTTCTAATTTAATTTTAAAGCTGGCCGCCGGAAGTAATTCTTCCACCACTCCATCAGCGGTTAAAAAATCTTTTGATATTTTTTGACTGTCAGGCATACTCCTTAAGGAGAATTTTTTAAATAAATTATATTTTAAAACAAGTATAAATATTTTATATTTTTTTCAAAATGATGTCAAGTCTCTTATGAGAATTAAACGTTAAAATAAAGTATTTATTCATCTAACATCGGCTGAATTGAAATTTTAATGCGATTTTTAAAGATAGACGTTTGAGGAAAAATTTTAGGAGAAATGCTTAATTGGGCTTCTTTTACTCCTGAAAAAGATTCTAATTTTTCCTTAACCCATGACTTTTTTTTAAAACATATCTCTTTGAGTATTTTTTCTTGATGGTAGTTTAAAATTACCTCCTCTTGAAGAAAAATTTTAATTTCTGCCATTGTCTCAAGAGATCCATTTTTTAAAACTTGAAGTTCCCAATTCTCAGGATGAAAAGAATAAACTTTTTTTCCAAAATAAAATTCACTTTGCAAAAGATTAGAATCTGAATTTTCCTGTAAAAAACTGTTAGCTTTATAAATAATTAAATCTTCTAAATCCTGTTTTTTAAAAATTATCATTCTCTTTTCATCAGAATCTTTTAAATCTTCTAAAAAGTAATAATCGGGCTGATTTTGAATTTCCCCTATTTCAACTATCTTTCCGGGCAGAGTATTTAAATTAAATAAAATTTTATTAACAAAACAATCTATCTTTATATCAAATTCCATAATTAAGGGTTCGGAACTGACTTTAAGGATTGCCTCGGTTTTGGGAAACCAGGAAACAAAAAATAATAAAAATAGAACCGTTAAAGCGATAAAATAAATTTTAAATGAAAAAAATTGGCTAAACATTTTTACAATCAAAGACTATTGTCAAGGTATTAATAAATTGATAATATTATTAGTAAAGATAATGTTTGAATATAAAAATAAACAAAATTTAAAAATATGGAAAATCAAACTATTCAAAAAGTAGAAAGTAAAAATTTTACCTGGATTGATTTATCACGATGCGCCGATGAAGAAATAAAATACCTTGAAGAAAACTTTGATTTTAGCGCTCTCCATTTAGGCGATTGTATTTCAAAAATTCAGCGGCCAAAACTTGATTTGGCGGAAAAATATATTTTTATGGTTCTTTTGTTTCCGGTATATAACCGAAAAACCAGAAAAATAAGTTCTTCAGAAGTTGATTTCTTTATCAATTCAGAAAAATTAATTACGGTTCATCACGGCGAAATTCCGGCTTTAATTAACTTTTTCAATCTTTGCAAAGTTAATCAGCTAACCCAAGAGGAATATTTCAAAGACCCTCTCACTCTCCTTTTCGAAATTTTAAACCGACTTTTTACTTATTGCATACCAATTATGAATATCTTAAATATCAACATCAGCAGTATTGAAGAAAACATCTTTCAGGGTTATGAAAAAAGAATGGTTAAGGAAATTTTGATTGCCAAAAGCAATATCATCAATTTTAGAAAAATAATGCAAGCGCATCGCATGGTTATTTCCAAATTAACTAAAAAAATCAATATCTTTTTTCCAGACACAGGAAAATTTAAAGAACATTTTAATGAACTTTTAGAAACCACCGAGGATATTTGGGAAAACTTAGAAAACTTAAGACAAAGCATTAACGGCGTAGAAAGCACGAATAACTCCTTAATTTCATTTCAATTAAACGATGTTATCAAAATTCTGACCACTATTTCTGTAATTATTCTGCCAATCAGTTTAATTGCCAGTATTTTCGGCATGAACCTGCAATTCATTCCTTTTGCTAATCAGCCCTTTGCTTTTTGGCTTGTAATTGCCATAATGGTTTTAACCTTTGCCATTCTAATCTCATATTTTAAAAGAAAAAAATGGCTTTAAACTTTTAAAATCCGGCTTATTTTTTGCCAAATTTTTTCTGAAATTTCTTTTTTAGAAAGCATTTCCCCTTGAGAATAACATTCTATTTTAAAATAACTATCGGGATATAAATCCGCCACTTCACAAAAAATCCTTTCCGCCTTGATAAGGTAGGAGACATTTTTCTCATGAATGTCTCTCTTTTTTTTCTTTAAATACTTTTTATCTTTTCTCTGGTTAATCAAATCAAAAGCCACTTTTCCCGGAACATGAAGAAAAATATTTAAATTAGGCTGAGGCAATCCTAAGATTCCGTATTCCAATTCCTGAATCCATTGATAAAATTCCTTTCTTTTATCATTATCCATTATTTTCGCCCCCTGATGGCCTAAATTGGAACCGACATAACGGTCAGAAAAAACATTAATACCCTGATTCAACCATTTTTTCAATTCAAATGAAGCAGCAAACCTATCTAAGGCATAAAAAAAAGAAGCGCGATAAGCACTTACCTCTTTTAAACTTCCATAAGAACCTCTTAAATATTCTTGAACAAAATAAGAAGAGGGCTGATTATAGCGAGGAAAATTCAAGGTTTTGAAATTAATTTTCTTTTCTTTTAATTTTTTTAAAAGTAAATCAAACTGCGTGCTTTTACCTGACCCGTCAGTTCCTTCCAAAACAATAAATTTTCCTTTCTTCATTTTAATATAATAATATTATAAATTTTTAATATTATAATTGAATTTTAAGTCCCGGTCCCATTGTCGAACTTAAAACAATCGTCTTGATAAAATTTCCTTTAACTCCGCCCGGCCTTAATTTTTTTAAAACATCTAGAAATGCTTCCGCATTATTTTTTATTTTTTCCTTTGGCCAGGAAACTTTTCCGACTGCCTGATGAATATTTGCTCCCGCATCGCTTTTAAAATTTATTTTTCCCTTTTTTAACAGCTCAATCACTTTTTTAATTTCAATGGTAACAGTTTCAGTTTTTGGATTAGGCATCATTCCTTTTGGGCCAAGAATTTTAGCAATTAAAGACATTTCTTTCATTAATTCCGGTTCGGCAACAGCCACGTCAAATTCACATTTGCCAGTATTTTTAATTTCTTCAATTAAACTTTTTCCACCAACTAAGTCCGCTCCCGCTTCCTTAGCTTCTTTTTCTTTAGCAGGAGTGACAAAAGCAGCCACTCTTTTTGTTTTAATTGCCCCTTCCGGCAAAACCACCATTCCCCTTACTTGTTGTTCTGTTTTTCTCGGATTAATTCCCAAATGAATATGGATTTCAATTGATTCATCAAATTTAGCGATTTTGTTTTCTTTAATAAAATCAATTGCTTCTGATAAAGAATATTCTTTATCAGGTTCTATTTTAGATTTAATTTCTTGATATTTTTTCCCTGTCATACTATTTAATTTATTTTAAAAATTTAGAATTAATCTTTTTCTGCTTCTACTTCAACTCCCATCTGTCTAGCGGTACCCTCTATAATTTTCATCGCCTGGCTTATATCATCAGTATTTAAATCCGGCATTTTAATTTTAGCGATTTCTCTCACCTTTTCCCGACTAATTTTGGCCACTTTCTTTTGTAAAGGCTCTTTAGACCCTTTTTCTATCCCCGCTGCTTTTTTAATTAATTCAGCAGTTAAAGGAGTTTTAAAAATAAAACTATAGGTTCGGTCTTCGTAGACTGTAATTTCCACGGGAACCGTGTTGCCAATTTGATCTTTTGTCTGTTCATTAAATTTCTGACAAAATTCAGCGATATTTAATCCATGTTGCCCTAAAGCCGGTCCCACTGGAGGCGCCGGATTAGCTTGCGCAGCTGAAATTTGGAGTTTAAGGATTGTTTTTACTTTTTTCGCCATATTGATATTTATAATATTTAATTAAAAATATATTTTAATAATTTATATTTTTTTAATCTGTAAAAAATCCAATTCAGCCGGAGTTTCTCTACCAAAAACGGATATTAAAACCTTAATTCTTCCCCTTTCCTCATCTATTTTAGAAACTTTTCCTTCAAATCCTTTAAAGGGGCCGTCAATAATTCTAACTGGCGCGCCGATTTCAATATCAATTTTATATTTCGGCTCTTCTACTCCCATTCTTTTTTGAATTTCCCTGATTTCCTCGTCAGCTAAAGAAATTGGAGTCGTGCCAGAACCGATAAAACCAGTTACCCCTGGCGTGTTTCTTACGACATACCAAGAATCATCCGTCACTAACATTTCTACTAAGACATAGCCTGGAAAAATTTTTTCCCTAATTGTTCGCCGATGGCCATTTTTTATTTTAATTCTTTTTTCTGTGGGAACTAAAACATTAAAAATTTTATCGGAAATATCCATGGACTCAATTTTTTGTTTCAAATTTTCCGCCACATTTTCTTCATATCCAGAATAAACATGAATTGCGTACCAACAACGTCCTTCTTTTTGTATTTGCTTAGGCATATAAATACTTGCTTAAATTTATAATTTTTCTTTTTAAAATAAAACCTATATTACCAATTGTAAAATTTGGGTGAGAATAAAATCTACTATCCCTAAAAAAAATGCCAGCCCTAAACTGATTCCCACCACTAAAAAAGTATTTTGCCAGGTTATTTTTTTAGTCGGCCAGCTTACTCTTTTTAATTCAGCAATAGAATTTTTAATATAATTATTTATTTTTTTAAACATTTTTATATTTTTAAATTTAATAATTCTTAAAAAGACCTTTAACAGGCCTCAGGCCTTTCAAGTATAACAACTCTCTTTAAAAGCACAATGGTTAAATATCAAGGTTTTCCACTCCTTTGGCATGAGTTTGAATAAACCGTTTTCTAGCGTGGACTTCTTTGCCCATGAGAATTTCAAAAATTTCATCTGTTTTGGCTACATCATTTACTTCCACTCTTTTTAAAATTCTTTGTTCGGGGTCCATGGTAGTTTTAAAAAGTTCTTCCGGATTCATTTCTCCCAAACCTTTATAACGTTGAATTGTTACTCCGGGAATTTTTTCTTCTTTTATTATATTAACTCCCCCTTCTTCCTGTTGCTCTTCTTTTTCCGAATCAATTTCTTTTAATTTAAACCCTTTGGCTAAAACCTTTTCTTCTTTTTTATTTTTAATTATTGAATCGGATTTTTTTTCTTTATTTCTTTCGTTTGAAAAATTTTCTAAAAATTTTATTTTTTCTTCTTCAGAATAAAAATATTGAGTTGATTTTCCAGTTTTAATTCGATATAAAGGCGGACGCGCAATATAAATATGCCCCTCTTGAATTAGGGTTGGAAAATAACGATAAAAGAAAGTTAATAAAAGGGTCCTAATATGCATACCATCTGAATCCGCGTCAGACATAATTATCACTTTATGATAACGCAGTTTGCTAATATCAAACTGTTCACCGATATTCGTACCCAAAGCGATAACCAATGATTTTAATTCCTGATTAGCTAAAATTTTATCAAGTCTAGCTCTTTCCACATTTAAAACTTTTCCTCTTAAAGGAAGGATCGCTTGAAAATTCCTATCCCGCCCCATTTTACAATTATGAACAAACACCCCGCTAGCAAGAGCGAAATTGTGCGTATTTTCTACCTCTAAATCATAGACATCTATTTGTCTTTTCAATTTTATTATCTTTTTTATTTTATGATTATAATTTTCAACCGCCTCTTTTAATCTCACTTCTTCGTTGTCAAAAAATCTTTCACAAGCCGTTTCATATTTTAAAAGATTTTTATCATTTAATTTTAATCTCCTTTCCTTGTATCTTTCTTTATCAATTTGGCCATATTCTTCGAAAATAACGCGCATCAATTTAAGAAATTTTTCTTCGTAAGTTTTTTGATAAGAAATTTTTCTTTTTTTTCTAAAATCCATTGTCCATTGTTCTTTGGTTTTCTCACTTCGCCAAGCGATTAATTGAGGATTACTCCATTCTATTTTAGCTTTTAAAGAATTGTGTTCTTTTGCCTCCGGGTGCTCTTGAAAATATCTCATAACTTTTTCTGATTGCTTTTTTCTATTTCCCTCTTCTGACCAATATTTTTTTTGAGATTTGTTTAATAATTTATTATTTCTCTTCCTATATTCCAGATTGTTGTTATAAAATTCCAAAAACTTTTTGGTCATATAATCTTTGTATTCTTTATTTTCCCATTGTTTTTTTGCCCTAAGGCTTAACATTTCTCTCATCTCTGACGTAGTCATAATCTTTTTAATTTTTTCCTTATATTCTTTATTTTGATGAGCTAATCTTGATTTTTCTTTAGATTTATCACTGTGCAGAGTTTTTTCTAAAAGACTACTATGATATAGAATGTGATCCATTTTGGGCATTCTTATCAAATTTTCAGGATTATTATTTAATTTATTGAAATCAACGTGATGTCTACAATCTCCATCATCCTTTAAATAAACTCCTCTTTCTAAATTATATTGATCAGCTAAAAGATGAGTAAAAATCCACCATTTTCTTTTAATATCATAAACCATTTCATAGTTTTTAATCGTGATTCTCTTATTAATCTTTGATAATTTTTTTCTAAACGGCATTAAAGAATCGAATGTGGAAAGATCTCCCGCTTTCTTATAAAAACCATCTCTTAACATAAACAAATGATCCGACGTGCAAATAATTTCTTCTTGATTGTCAAGAATAATTTTTATTACTTTAGCATTGGTCTTAGTTTTTCTCGGATTTTTTATTTTCTCTATACCAATCATTCCGTCTTTTTTAATTGTATAACAATAATTTTTCTTACCAGCTTTATCTTCTTTCATCAATTTCTTAAAACTAATATTTCTCCCATCTACTAAAGCGATTTCTGTTTCTCCAGCGAAACAAGAGCCACCGGCGCTGTCTCCCTCAACAATATATAATTCACATTTTTGAGGCTCCTTAGAAGAACAGTCAGCCAACTTTCCCGGCAAGGCTAAACTATCTAAAACCCCTTTTCTTAAAACCGTTTCCCTGGCTGACCGAGCGGCTAAACGAGCTCTAGCTGATAAAATACATTTTCCAATAATCGCTTCAGCATCTTTAGGATTTTCTTCTAAAAATTCTTTAAAAGCAGTTGAAAAAACAGAATCAACCGCTGACCGAGCTTCGTTATTCCCCAATTTAGCTTTAGTTTGACCTTCAAATTGAGGGTCAACTAAACGCACACTGACAACCGCGCTTAATCCTTCCCTTACATCATCGCCTCCCAGATTAGCGTCTTTTTCTTTTAAATATTGTTTTTCTCTCGCGTAATTATTTAAAACTCTAGTTAAAGCGGTTCTAAAACCGACAATATGCATTCCGCCCTCCGGAGTATATATATTATTGGCAAACCCCAATAAAGATTCTTTATAATCTTCAGTATATTGCAAAGCGACTTCCACAGAAATTTTTTCTGTTTCTTTTTTAACAGAAAAAATATTTTCCTGCTTGGTTTCATTGTTTCGATTTAAATAGCGGACAAAAGAAGCGATGCCACCTTCAAAATAAAATGCATACGATTTTGGCTCGGCTTCATTACGACTGTCAATAATTTTCATTTTAAGCCCTTGGGTCAAATAGGCTTGTTGCCTAAGATGGGAAATAATAGCCTTCCAATCAAACTCAATTCTTTCAAAAATTTCCGAATCAGCCTGAAAAGTAATAATTGTCCCGGTTCCTTGCGCCGGACCAACTGCTTTAACTTTATTCATTGGCACGCCCCTTTTATATTCCTGAACCCATAATTTACCTTCCCTTTTTACTTCGGCTTTAAGATAAAAGGATAAAGCATTAACAACAGAAACTCCCACCCCATGCAAACCCCCGGAAACCCGATAAGCGCCGCTTTCAAATTTTCCACCGGCATGAAGTTTGGTCATCACCACCTCCAAAGCAGAAGTGCCAGTTGCTTTATGAATATCAACCGGAATACCTCGTCCATTATCAGACACTTTAATTTTATTTTCCGGTAATAATTCAACTTCCAATGTGTCACAAAAACCGCCAATCGCCTCATCGATTCCGTTATCAACCACCTCCCAAACCAGATGATGTAACCCTCTTAAACTGGTTGAACCAATATACATAGCCGGTCTTTTTCTAACGGGCGCCAACCCTTCTAAAATTGTTATTTGCTTGGCCCCATAATCTTCTTTCTTTTTTGCTGGCTCATTAATTTTATTATCTTTAATTTTGTCTTTTGTCATAAAATCTTAATTGTAATTTTTTACTTTCTTACAAGTTTTTTCCTTTAAAGAGGCCGTTAACTCGTAATTAATTGTGATAAATATTCTATTATTTGTTTAATTTTTTATTTACATTAATCTCTAATACTAATATTATATCAAAAATACAAATAAAGGCAAGTCGCTAAAAGGGATAATGGGAATTAAAAAACACATTAGAACGTTGGTAAAATGTGACCTCAACGGTGGGTGCTTAGATAATTGGGAAAAGGATCGATTTTTAGAGTTAATCCTTAAAAAGCAAAAGTTTGGTGGCTGAGCCACCAAACTTTTGAATTGGACAAATTGCCGCCAATTAAGTATGCTCAAAAATACAAGCAAATGTTCCCAATGTAATCATCTCGGACAAGGGATTGACAAAATGGAAAAAATTTGCTAAAATAATAGCATCATTAGATCGTAACAAACTCACAAAAATAGGGAGAAAGAAAATGAAACAGAAACTTCAAGTGTCGAGCTATGTCCACATCGTCCTGACAGTAATGATCGTTATCATTCTAACCTGTTACGCGACCAAAGGTCGCGTAAGAAGGACAACTAGCACAGTCTCCAGTGAGCTGAAATCCTATGTCGACTGCTATGTCGACACGAAATTCAGCCCGCTTGAGAAGCGGGTCAGTAAAACCGAAAAAGAAATCGCGGACCAAGGAAAAGTGTTGACGGCATACGTCAACACGAAATTTGACTCGCTCGAAAAACGGGTTGAAAAAAATGTGGCGGAAATCAAAAATGATATTCTGGAACTCGGCAAGAAAATCGCCACGAACAGAAAACATGCTGAGACCCAGGGAAAGAAAGCAAATGACCTTGCGGAAACAATTTTCCGCGCCGCTTACGGCGCAGACTGGGAGAAGGTTGGGAAAGCGGCGTGGAACGATTATGTTGTTAATCCCACCCAACAGAGGTGGGACGAAATGGCGGCCAAGCTCACGCCGGAACAAGCACGGAAGATCCTGGAGATAGACAAGCTCCAGAATCGCGTTAAGGTGTTGGAGGCGGAAAAGGCCGCAGCAAAATAAAAAAATAAGAAAAAAAGCCGAATGTAAAAATTCGGCGACGGAGGGAAAATATAAAAAAGAGGACGCATGTGCGCCCTCTTTTTCCATTTTAAAAATAAATTTTTTACTTGGTGGCCGAGCCACCAAGTACTTCTAAAAATTCTTTAAAATATTATCTTTTTTCAAGTTCTTTTCTGATCTGTTCTATTCTTTCATTACTGTCAGCGACTTCTTGATCTATTTCAACAACTCTAGGCTGTTGGTTATAATTTCCTGAAGACAGTTTTTCATACATATCCGGATAAGATTTTTTTAAGTTATCAATCATCTCCGGTCTTTCCATAAAAGGAATGTTTTGCGGAGAAATAATTTCGGGTATTTCAGCCTCTGGCACGGGTTCAAGAGGTCCTGATTCCGCTAAACCTTTTTGAATTGCTTCCTGAACCTCACCTAATTTTATATCTTCTCCTTGATGTAATCCTTGTTGCATTGCTTTTTGAACGTCACCTAATTTAATATCGTTTGTTAATTTGGGTTGAGCTTTACCAAATTCCTGTTTTAATGCTTCTTGGGTTACTTTTTCTGATAAACTTTTATTGCTTGGCAAATGCGATTCTATTAATGAATCTGTGGTAATTCCCTTATCTGAAACAGTTGTTTCAGCGGAGGTCTCAGCTAAACCTTTTTTAAAAGATTCTTGTCCAAAACTTTGAGATTCTATATCTAACCCGCTTTTTGGATGAGGTAAAGACGCTCCTTGAGATTTTATATCTTCTACACCTTGATGAATTGATTCTAAATCGCTTTTCGCTTTTTCAATTGATTCCGCGATTCTGGCTTGGGATTCGGATGCTTCTATCATTGTCTCCTGTTCTTCAAATGATTGCATAATATTTTTTGCCACGACTTTATTGTAAACATCTGTATCATTAATAACCCCGTCGTTATTATAATCAACTTCAATTTTATTATGTAAATTGATTCTTATTTGTCCTAAGACTGATTCCCTTTCACCATTTTCATGAATAATATTTAAAATTCTTGGAGTCCATTCCCATTTTTCTATTGGCAAACTTTTCGAATTAATTAATTCTTTAAAATCTTCAATGGCTAATTCTAAACGGTTTTGAACAAATTTGCCATTTTGAGTAAATCTTGTCAAATCTTCAAGGTCAAAACCATTTTCTCCAGAGATGTTTTTAATAAAAAAGTTTCTTTCGTCAAGTGATAAGCCATTAATTTTAGTAAAATTCCTAACAATGCCTTCAGCGCTAGCATTTACTGATTCTTTGCCAAATAATCCATGGCCTTTTTCTAAAACATCATCCAAGCGATGGTTTAAGGCTTTGCTAACTGATTCTTTAAATCCGGAATCCCTGATTAAGGATGGGTCATCTTGATAATTATTTATTAAATTTTCCACTGCTTTGTCAATTTCTTTTGCTTTTCCGCCTTGTTGTAATAATTCATCAAAATTATCAATATTATTTTGAACTTCGGATGATATGGGAAGCGGTTCTATTTTTATTTCTTCATTCATTTTTAGTTCAAATTTATCAAATTTACTTTTATCAAATGATATGGATGCAGGATGCGGCTCTAACTTTGAGGCTTCTGCGGATAATTCTTCTGATGCCTCTGGTGTTTGCGATATTACCGGTTTGGGTGGCTCAACATACTCATAAGAATTGACAACGTTGGCGTCACCAACAGTGTCAGTTTCCAAATCTATTTCTTTAACAGTGATTTTGTCATCAATCCTTTCTAATTGATAAGCGATTTTATCAGCTATTCTTGTTCTTATTTCTTCCATAGCTCCCCCTTCTCCTGTTTTAACAATGCCTTGGTCAAGAGCAATCCGATGAGCAGTCTTTCCTGCCCATAATTTGATAGCTGAAGCATCGTCAAGGTTTCCTTCATAACCGAATTTTTCAGGATTATGAATTAATTGCCTAATAAAAGCATGTTCCGGGCCTTCACCTTTACCTACAATGGCATCGCTTAAGTCTGGTTGAGACTCCGGTTCGGGAATTAGTGGCTCTGGTTCAAGCGCCGGTTCGGGAATTACCCCTTCTTGCTCAGGCGCTTTTCCAATCACTTTACTATCTTCAGCTTCTTTACTATGTTTGGTAAATGCTTCAGCAATTAAAAATCCGCCAATTGCTCCACCAACCATAAATAAAATTCTTCTTTTCTTAGTTTTATTTTCTATTCTATCAACATCTTTCTCAATCTGCTCCCCTAACTTTTTATTATTATCTTGTTGTTGTTTTAATAAATCATTAAGAAACTTTTGATTAGCTATCTCTATTTTTTTAACATTATAAATAAAATTTTCAGCCCGACTTTTAAGAAGCGCGTCTGAATCTAATAAGCCGATTTCCAATTTAGACTGAACTAAAATTGCATTTTCCCTCAACTCAGGTAGTTTTTCTGATGGAAATTCTATATCTTCAATAACTTTTTCCGCTTCGGAAATCATTTCCTCAATTTCTTTAATACCTTTTCTTTCTACTCTTTTTCCCCTCATTTCACTAAACATATAACCGACGCCAATGCCGCTAATCGTTCCCAAAGCCATTCTTGCTAAATTGCTGGTTCTGATTGCCACTCCAACAGCGGTACCAAGACCCAAACTGATTAAATCATATTTATATTTTTTCCAAAGAGACTCTTCTTCTTTGTTCATCCCTTCCGGCTTTTTGTCCGGAATGCCTGCTTGCAATAAATTAAATTTTTGAACTAATTCATAAACCTTTGGTTTATTATTTTTTAAATCTTCTAATCTCTTTTTGGCTTCAAAATTATTTCTTTCATATTGAGACAAAGTCATCGCCATTTGAATCGCCATATTATGCTGTTGTTCTTCATTGATTTCCGGATGCTCCGCTTTAGTTATGGTTAAAGCATTTAAATAAAACTTTTTTTCTATTTCGCTAAAATAGGCGTCCATAATTTCTTTTTTTCCTTCAGTTTCTGCTTGTTTATCTTGATTTAAAACAGCTACAGCTTTTTTGCCTGTTTGCCTTCTAATTTCATTACTAATTGCCCCGCTTAATTCTTTTTTAAGTTTATCTTCATCAACAAAAAAATCTTCCAAGACTTTGCTTTTTATTTCTTCTAATTTTTGGTTGAATTCTTGCTCTGTTCTTGCGCTCTTTTTTTCTCTTATCTTTTTGCTAATTTTTCTCTCAACTAAACGAGTTAAAGCTAATCCGCCAGCCAAAGCCACTACCCCAAGTCCGCCAGTTGTTACTCCAAGAGCGGATATTAACATTGTGGCGCCATACATTAATCCTATATTTTTACCAAAACTGCCAGCCAATTTAAGGCCTTTTGCCCAATCAAATTTAGCCATAACTTCCTGAGCTTGCGCGTTTATGGTTTGTTGAATTACTTCATTTAAATTTTTGGCTATTTCTTGCGATTTTTCTTCAATTAATTCGCTTTCTTTTCCCTGGCTGATGAAAATCTCTTTGACTTTATCTTGCCAAAAAACGATTATTTCATTTTCTTTTAAAATTTTAGCTTGTTGTTTTTTCTCTTGTATCTTTTCTTTCATTTTTTCAATTGTTTCTTCAAAAACCATACCACTTGTCCGATCTTCATATTCTTTTTCTAAAACTTCTATCTCTTTTTCCAAAGCGATAACTCCTTCTCCGCCTTTCATTAATTTCTGCAATTGTTCTAAGTCTTGTTTGTTTAAACTTTCAAAAATATCTTTAGGCTCAATGTCAACAAAACCAATTCTTTGGTATAAAGACTCCATTGTTTTTTGAGTAATTAATTCCGCATTTTGATTAATATCAGTTAAATCTTTTTTTTCTTTTAGTTTAGCTTCTTGTTCTTGTTCAAATGATAATTCAATTTCTCTATCAAATTCTCCTTTTTTTTCTCCCACCTTTTCTAATAACTGACTTGCAAGATTTTCCGGATTTTCTTTTCTTTTTCCAATTTCTTTCATAATTTCTTCAAACCCCCATTCTAAGTTGGTTAACGAT
>Ga0268278_1001454_pt1 | contig 13753 bp, 10 predicted proteins | sample saktaG_3_FD_190135 | JGI IMG/M metagenome (GOLD analysis project Ga0268278, IMG submission 190135) | Saline water microbial communities from Sakinaw Lake, British Columbia, Canada - sak_2010_1_5_55m | ecosystem: Environmental > Aquatic > Non-marine Saline and Alkaline > Saline ... | reverse complement strand
CAAGTGACAATCCCCGCCAAAAGGTTCGGTATTGATCTGGGCAACCGGAATATCCAGCACTGCGATCCGTTCCGCATCTGCTGTCGTCGTAATATCACCTTCGATCACAGCGAGCCGGATTCCCCTTTTTTTCAACTCCGGGATAACACTTTCGAGCAAACTGGTCTTACCCGAGCCCGGCGAGCTCATAATATTGATCAGCGTATATCCATGTTTTTTGCCTTCTTCCCGAATCGAATCAGCCAACTGATCATTCGCTTCTAAAACGTCCCTGACGATTTGGATTTTCATTATAACACTCCTGCATCTATTCGTTAAGTTCTATACTGTCGACGTAGAGCTCATTGCCATTGACAATTTCAATCGTTGTTGACAAACAATGATTACAATGAAACACCGGCTCGCTAATCGTTTGTTGATGACCACAATCTTTACATTTGATTACAATATCGATCTCTTTTATTGACAGTTTCGAATTTTTAAGTTGTGGATAGTTTCTTTTTTGAACGTCAAAACTGAACTCCAATGTTTCCGGTATAATCGCTCGCATACGTCCGGCGATAAAATAAACGGTATCAACAGCATTCTTATTTTCACTTTTCGACAGTTCATCATTGACAATTGTAATAATATTATGGGCAATTTGAAGTTCGTGCATCAGCAAATCCTGGGCAACATTTCACCGGAAAGCATGTCAATAATCCGGGAACTTCCGATGCTGGTTTTCAGGATAACTTTCCCGGCAGGATCGGCAACGACTTGACCAATTATAGATGAATGAACATCTTCCGGGAATGACCGTAATATTTCCAAGGCACCTTGGGCTTCATTCGGATCAATAATGATCAGAATCTTACCTTCGTTCGCTAAATTTAGCGGATCAAATCCCAGCGGCTCACACAATCCCTGAACCACCGGTCGAATCGGCAGATGGTTTTCATTAATTTGAATTCCAAACATTTTACCCGATACAAATTCATTCAACGTAGTCGCTACGCCGCCACGAGTCGGATCACGCATAATTCGAATACCATCGAGTTTTGACAATAAAGCAATAGTCTCCTTATTTAAGGGTCGACAATCGCTATCGATTTCAAAGGAAACCGGGAATTCTTCTCTGGCCTGAATAATTGCCGCACCGTGATCACCGATGTATCCATTGATAATTACAGAGTCTCCGATACGTATTTGATGAGTTCCTAAATCCACACCCTCAATGAGCGTTCCAATGCCTGCAGTATTGATATAAATTCCGTCGGCATTGCCCTTTTCTACAACTTTGGTGTCGCCCGTAACAATCTGAACATCAGCAAGATCCGCCGTTTGCTTCATGGAGATTACAATTTTCTCGAGGTCGGAAATTGCAAAGCCTTCTTCAATGATCATTCCACAGGATATCCAGCGTGGAATGGCTCCACAAACCGCCAGATCATTGACCGTTCCGGATATTGCTAATTTGCCAATGTCACCACCAGGGTAGAACAGCGGTTTCACCACATGGGAATCGGTCGTAAAAACCAGTTTATCGGAATTTGTCTGTAAAATGGCCCCGTCTTCCAGCGGATTCAGAAACTCATTCCCGAAGTATTCCAGAAACAATTCTCTAATCAACCTGTGAGTCTGTAATCCGCCACTGCCATGTGCTAGGGTGATATGATCATTGGATTTCATTTAATCCCTCGTCGAATATTTATACCAGGTTGCGCAGGTTCCCTCATCACTGACCATACAGGAGCCCTTTGGATCTTCTGGATGACAAATCTTGGCGAAAAGTCCGCAATCCGTCGGAGTTTTTACACCTCTCATAATGTCACCACAAATACATCCCGTGTATTCCCTGGCAGGCTCAATCTCAATATTAAACTTCCAATTCGCATCAAAGGACCGATATTTCTGACGAATTCCCAGACCACTGCCCGGGATAGTGCCTATTCCCCGCCATTCGGTATCCACCGGTTCGAAAACCTCCATCATCAGTTTCGCGGCATGGATATTTCCATTTTCTCTGACGCTACGCAGATATTGGTTTTCGACAGTAGCATTTCCCGTATTTAATTGCCGAAGAATCATCAAAATCGATTCTAGCATATCCAACGGTTCAAAACCCGAAATAACACAGGGAATCCGGTATTCATTGGTGATAAAATCATAAATATGAACTCCGGTTATCGCCGAAACATGTCCCGGACAGATAAAACCGTTTATATCAATTTCTCCCGAGTCAAGTAAAACCTTCATTGCCTGAGGCATCGTCTTATGTGCTGAGAGCACTGAATAATTGTTAATTCCATTATCAGTGGCAAATGTAACCGAAGCCGCGACAGCCGGCGCCGTGGTCTCAAATCCGATCCCTAAAAAGACAATCTCCTTGTCCTGGTTTTTCTCGGCAATATGAACGGCATCCATCGGGGAATAACAGATTCGTATATCAATTCCGCACCCCTTCTCTTTCTGCAATGAGCTGCGGCTTCCCGGCACACGAATCATGTCGCCAAAACTGGCGATGATAACATTTTCAATATGCGCCAGGGCAATGACTTTATCAATATAGCCAATATCGGTCACACAGACCGGGCAACCGGGACCGCTGATCAGATGAATATCATCAGGTAATAGTTTTTGAATGCCGTACTTAAAAATAGTAATCGTGTGCCCGCCACAAACTTCCATGAGTTTTATTGAATTACCGGAGAATTCGCGATGAATCTCCGAGACAACTGATTTAACTAAATCCGGGTTACGAAATTCATCGATATATTTAAGCACTATTGATTACTTTTCCGTATTTGTTTTTCCTGATCAAACTCTGCGATATCCTGCCAGATTTGAAGTGTTTCAAGAGCAGATTCCTCATCAAGTCTTTCAATCGCAAATCCGGCATGGACAATGATATATTCACCAATTTTTATATCAGGTAGTATAGTTAAATTTGCCCGGTATTCCGCACCGCCAACTTCGGCGATCGCTTCATTACCGTTGATTTTAATTACTTTCATTGGAATTGCTAAACACATATAATTTTATCCTGCCAAATCTGCATTTTTCATCTGAGCATCGGCTATCACAGCCTGTCCAAGTGATATTCCGCCATCATTACAAGGAACAACGCTATGAGTATAAACATTAAATCCCTTTTTCTCAAGGGACTTTTTTAATCGGCGTAACAGATAAATATTCATAAAGACACCGCCGCTTAAAACAATATCAGATATTCCGGTAATTTTCCAGGCTATCTCTGCCCATAATGTCAATCCCCGGACAAGCCCATTATGAAACTTCTGAGAAATATTTCCTATCGAAGTGTTTTCCTTGATATCATTAACGAGTTGATGAATCATGGTCTTCCAATCGAGGATTAAGGTCTCGTGATCGTCGATAACTCTAAATTCATAGGAGCAATCGTCAGGTTCCTGGATACATTGTTCAAATTCTACTGCGGCTTGGCCTTCGTAATTAACGACATTTCGTAGACCAGCGATCGCCGCCACGCCGTCAAACAATCTGCCGCAACTGCTAGTAATCGGAGAATTAAACCGGTTTTCAAGGATTTTAACAATCATTTTCACCTTATTTTTTTCGAGATTATTTAGAAACGGAATGTCGATTAGTTCCCTTCCAAATACTTCATACAGATAACTTATTCCCATCTGCCAGGGATTCTTGATCGCGGCTGAACCACCGGGTAACAGCGTTTTTAAGAAATGACCTAATCGTCGAAATTGATGATATTCTGCCAATAAAAGTTCGCCACCCCAGACAGTTCCGTCACTACCATAACCTGTTCCATCAAGAACGATTGCCAACACTGGCTTGTTAATCTTATTATCCACCATACAAGATACAGCGTGTGCATGATGGTGTTGAATGCCGATTTCTTTTAGCTCGTTAACTTTTGTGTAATCGTGAGCGTATTTCGTGCTGAGATAATCGGGATGCAGATCATAGGTAACTATTTCAGGCTGAATGTCAAAAATATGTTGATAATGATTGATTCCTTCTTCGAAAGATTTCAGTACTTCAAGGTTTTCCATATCACCAATATGATGACTCATGTAGACAGCGTTATTTTTTGCCAGTGCAAATGTATTTTTCTGTTCGGGTCCACACGCCAGAATATGCCGGGTAAATTCCCAATCAATGATTATTTTTTCCGGAGTGAATCCACGGGACCTGCGAATTGGGTAGACATTTCCTTCGAATTCGCGAACGACTGAATCATCGCAACGAATATGAATTTCACGATTGTGGATTAAAAAATAATCAGCAATTCCCTTCAGTCTTTCAAGAACATCATTATCCTCAAAAGCAATCGGCTCATCGCTTACGTTAGCGCTTGTCATGACCAGTGGTTTATTGAAATAGTGAAAAATCAAAAAATGTAATGGCGTATATGGAAGCATGGCACCCAGAAAATGATTATTCGGGGCGATACTGTTCGCAAGATTATAATTGGTGTTTTTATTCAGCAATACAATCGGATGAGCAACCGATTCAAGTAACTCTCTTTCTGATTGATTCACTAAACAAATTTCTTCGATGAATTTTAAATCCGGGCACATTACTGCAAAGGGTTTATCTTCGCGATATTTTCGGGATCGCAAAGCCGAAACTGCGGTTTCATTTGTGGCATCGCAAGTTAAATGATATCCGCCAATGCCTTTGATTGCCAGGATATATCCATCTTCAAATGAATTGCCTATTTGCTTAAAGAGTATTTTATAATCCTCTGACCTACAGGCACTTACAAGTTCATGACCTGATGTATTTCTTAGTTTTATATGTGGTCCGCAAACCGGGCAGGCATTGGGTTGAGCATGAAATCGACGGTTTGCCGGATCATCATATTCCGTCTGGCAATCGGGACACATTTGAAAACTAGCCATTGTTGTTTTTGGACGATCATAGGGAATATCTTTAATGATCGTATAGCGCGGACCGCAGTTCGTGCAATTGATAAATGGATACAGATATCTTCGGTTTTCAGGATTGAACATTTCACATTTGCAATCATCACAAACATCCAGATCGTGCGATATAGCAGCGGTTTTAGGACCATTAGACGGACTCAATCGAATCTGAAAATCGGAGTATTGAGTATCTGAAAAAATAATTTCTGATTGAAAATCAACGATTTTACTTCTTGGAGGAGGATATTGACGCAATTCTGTTTCAAATAATTCAATATCAACATCCCTTCCCTGAACCATTATCGTCACACCGGCGGAATCATTATAGACATAACCAGTCAATTGTAATTTTCCGGCAAGATTGTAGACAAACGGCCGAAATCCGACACCCTGGACAATTCCAGAGATGATGATTTTTCGGGTAGCAACTGTCATTTTTTATTTAATGAATTAGAAATTTTAAATTCTTCCGATAATAGAATCAATTATCCAATTAGTAGTCGCTGCTGACTTTCCGGTACTCGGACATTTTCCGATTCCTGTCAATTCATCCACAATCGTCTGAATCAATGGTTGTTGAATATGTTCGGGGTGGTGAATTTTATATTCCTTCCGACGATGTTTTGTATGAACGATGAACGGCAAATCTCCAAACGTCGCATATCTAATTTTACCTTTTGAGCCCACAATTTCCGTTTGATCAAGGTTTTCATTTGCTGTAAAACACCAGGTCCCCGAGCCTAAGACACCAGTATTGAATCTAAAATTTGCAGAAATGATATCCTCAACGTCATATAATCCGGCCTGATTTCCAGCAAATCCTTTTACAACGGTTATATCACCAATGAGAAATTGCATCAGGTCAATCATATGTGAACCCAGATCACAGAAATATCCACAACCGGCAATTTCAGGATCGATGCGCCAGTGATGTTCTCCCGATAGATCGGCTTTTGAAGGTTTTTGATAAAACCGGACATTGATCGCCCGAATATCACCGATATCACCTCTTTCGATAATCGCTTTGATTTTCAGAAAACGTGGTAATGCCCGACGATAATAAGCAACGAACAAAGGAACCGCTGCTTTTTCACAAACATCGATCATCCGTTGGCATTCGGTAAAACTGCGAGCCATCGGTTTTTCAACATATACCGGTTTACCGGCCTCTGCAACCTTAATTGTGTAATCCATGTGAGACGATGGCGGTGTCGCAATATAAACCGCATCAACATCAGGATCGTTAATCAGTTGATCGGCATTATCATACCATTTTGGAACATTGTGGCGACGAGCATAATCCCTGGCTAATTTCCCGTTTCTTCGCATAACAGCAACCAGATCAGAGTTATTTGCCTTGTAAAAACCAGGACCGCTTTTCTTTTCCGTTACATTACCGCAACCAATAATTCCCCAACAAATTCTGTGCATTCAAAATCCATTTTTAAATATTCTACCGTTATCCTATGTAAACCAGTAATATTCAGCGTAAAAGTAATTGTAACGATGCATATTCAATTAGTTTTTACGAACATCTTCCTTAATTCGTTGAATATGTCCCCGACCTAATCCCTTTACCTCGCAATCGAGCTCGAAATATTCACGAATCTTGTGATCATCCAGTATTCCAAAACAATCAATTATCGCTGCCGGGTGACCGATCTGTTCAAGTAGTTCTTTGGGATCAAGATTCAGGTAAGCTTCATGTCGGACGGCCAGAATAACGGCATTAACACCACTAAGGGCTTTTCCTAGATTCTGTTCAATATGCAGCTCTTTCAGCTTCTCCTGATTTCGGAAAAACCGGGCTTTACTGTGGCCTGGACTGGGAAAACTGTCCTGCATTTCGAACTCCCACCAATGCTGAACATAAGGATCGTGCACTCGAATTTCCGCTCCCATCTCGGTCAATTTACGGACAATAATTTCTGAGCCACTGTAACGGGTATCACCGACATCTTCCCGGTAGGCCGCGCCTAAAACCAAAACTTCTGCGGCAGCAATTTGTTCACCCATGTTTCGTAATGCATCTCTTGTTAGTTCAGCAACATGAAGACCACGAGTATCATTAATATCGATTGCCATGGGTGTAATCTTGAAAATATCGTCATTGTAACCGAGAATATGTTTATAAGCCCAGACGCCTAATCCACCGTCTTTCGGTAAACAATAACCGCCAATTCCCGGTCCGGGAAATATCATATTGCTGTGGGTTGGCCGTACTTTAATAGCTTTTATTACCTTAATCAAATCAACACCATTCCGTTCTGCATACAGGCTCCATTCATCCAAAAATGCCAGAATTGTGGCTCGGTAGCTGTTTTCAACGATTTTTGCCGTTTCCGATTCTATGGGTCGATCCATTACCGTCAACGGGTATTCATCAGTGTTGAGAACCTCATTAAGGAACTTTACCACCTTATCGCGTGCCTTATCATTGATTCCGCTGCAAACGCGCCAGAAGTCACGAATACTGGCTACATAATTTCTGCCCGGCATCACTCGCTCATAGCTATGTGCCAGCAACGGATCGGATTTTATTCCTCTTTTCTTAAAAATATCTTTCATAATCGGAAATGCAACCTGTTCGGTCGTACCCGGTGCAACGGTAGTTTCGATCAGTACCAGTGCTTCAGCAGGAATGTGTTCCGCAATGACACCAATCGATTGCTCCAATGCTGCCATATCGGTCTGACCCGTACGGACATCTCCTAAATCTTCTTTGAGATAATCGCACTGGACATCAACGACTACAACATCGGCAAGTTTCAAAACATCATAAGTGTACGTGGCCATCAGTGTTTTCTTTTCTTTTACACAGCGCTCAATCATCGGATCAACTTCCGGATCTTCGGCTTTCACTGGAGAAACACCTCTATTCAGCAATGGAATTTTCCAAAAACTCCGCGCACTGGGACGCTGCATACCGATCACAAATTTGGAAGGTTTTCCATTCTCATCAACGGTATCAGCAACAATCGCAGCCATAACAGCCCCCACAAAGCCGACTCCCATTACCACAACAATTTCCCTGCCAAGTTCACGCTCTGCCTGAACTCTTTTTTCCAGCATCTCAAATTCGGATTTGTATTCCGCCTGATCAGGAACCCTGAATTTTTCACCACTTGGACTAATTGAAAACACTTCCGGCATAATTGCTCCTTTCCGATATAAAATTAGATTTGCTGTCCTATTTTATAACAGCATATGATTATTAAAATTGTGAACATTGATATTTTTCCTGACTCAAGTATAATAAAACTTTTCCAAAAGGTCAGTATTTTTAAAACAAAAACGTTCTGCAATGAAACAGAACGCTTTTCTAAAAATGATTTTTACGAAATCCTGATTATTTCCGTTTATCCTTCGCTTTTGTAATGATCAGGCCACCGCCCTTCTTTCGGCCTTTAAAGGTTGCCAGCACTTTCTCAGCATCAACAAAAGGCATTGCCAAAAAGGAAAAGCTGTCCAAAATCTGAAGATCGTTAATGGAATCCCCTTTTACACCGGATTTCTCGGTAATATATTTGATCAATCTACGGGGTGTCAATCCGTCCTTTCGGCCCTGGGTCACAAAGAGCCTGGTAGTCCCTTTATTATCAACGGTCGCTTCGGAAATTTCATTATATTGAGAAGTATCTAATTCAGTATGGAATGAATGTTTCAACAAGTTAGCTATAACATCCAGCGGGTCGGAATCGCGTGTCAGATTACGGGCCATCTCAAAGTACACTTTTTCAGGTTTGGACGCTAAAAGGTTTTTCAGTTCGGTTTGAATTTTTGCCCGTTTTGAATGAATGACATCACTTATATTCGGAAGAGTTGCTTTCGTGATTTTTGATTTAGCTATTCTCTGTATAAACTGCAATTTGCGGTATTCAGTCGGTGTTATGAATGTCACGGCAATACCTGTTTTACCGGCGCGTCCGGTTCGCCCAATTCTGTGAATATAGGCTTCGGGATCCTGGGGCAGTGAATAATTAATAACATGGGTCAAATCCTGAATATCGATTCCCCGGGCAGCAACGTCGGTAGCAATTAAAATATTGATCCGCCGGCTTTTAAATTTTGCCAGTATTTTTTCCCGGATAAATTGTGTCATATCACCATGCAATCCATCTGCATCATAGCCGCGTTCCATCAGGTGATTTGCGACAGTATCGACATCGACCTTTGTCCGGCAGAAAACAAGTGCGTAAATATCTTCTTCCATGTCGATGATCCGACACAGCGCTTCAAATTTATCATACCGTTTCACTTCAAAGTAAATTTGATCGGTTTCACTGACAGTCAGCTGACCTTTACCGGTTTTGATCAGTTCGTACTCATTCATGTATTTTTTGGCGATGTCCAATACTTCGTCTGAAATTGTCGCGGAAAAAAGCATTGAGCGTTTATCATCGGGAGTTTTATCCAGAATTGCTGAAACTTCTTCAAGAAATCCCATATTCAACATTTCGTCTGCTTCATCAAGAACAAGATAAGATATTCTATCTAACCGTAAGGTCTTTCGTCGGATATGGTCCAGAATCCGTCCCGGAGTTCCGACAATGATGTCAATTCCCCTGGCTAAACTCTGAAGCTGTCGCTCGATGGATTGGCCGCCATAAATGGGAATAACGGTCAACCGCTTACTGCCTTTCAGTGAATTAAATTCTTCAGCGACCTGAACGGCTAATTCTCTTGTCGGCGTCAGTACTAAAACCTGAGGATGTTTTTTCTTTTGATCCAGAAGGTCGATAATTGGAAGCGCAAACGCTGCCGTTTTGCCCGTACCTGTCAGAGCCTGTCCGATAATATCCTTACTGCGAGTCAGAATCGCTGGAATTACTTCGATTTGAATGGGCGTTGGTTCCTCAAATCCTCGTTCGTTAACAATTTGTAGTAAATCCTCGGATAAGCCGAGATCTTTAAATGTGGTCATGTTTATTTAAATCCTTTCGCAGGGTACATCGTAGTCGGCATTTTAGCATATCAGCCGATGGTAAGACATTAAAAATAAAGCGGTTAAAAATCGCTGAAGGTTACATTATTTTCCAGAGGAAACAAAGAGAAATATTGCATCAATATTGGGATTTAATCCGTTATTTCTGTGACGATATCTTCCAGATTTCATCGGCATATTCACTGATTGTTCGATCCGAGGAGAATTTTGCCATATTGGCCGTATTGATAATCGATTTACGAGTCCAAGCGGTCTGATCAAGATACACGTCATCAACTCTCCTTTGAGCACTCATGTATGCATCAAAATCGGCCAGAACCATAAAATGATCACCCTTATTGACCAGCGTATCAAAAATGGGATTAAATAATCCGGGCTGATTATGACAGAAAAAGTCACCCCGAACCAATTCTATAACCTGATTTAAAAGAGGATTATTTTTCAAAATTGTCTTCGGATCATAGCCGTTCTGCTTTGTTGTTGCCACCTCATCCGCAGTTAATCCGAAAATAAAAATATTTTCTCTACCAACTTCTTCCATGATTTCAATATTGGCCCCGTCTAGAGTTCCGATTGTCAAAGCACCATTCAAAGCCAGTTTCATATTTCCGGTTCCTGAAGCTTCCATTCCGGCGGTGGAAATCTGCTCAGATAACTCGCTGGCTGGAATAATTCGTTCAGCCAATGAAACATTGTAATTTTCAATAAAATGGAAATTAAGGATGTCTTTTGTCGATGGATCGTTGTTTACAATCTGGCCGACACTGTTGGCCAGTTTTATTATCAATTTTGCCAGTTGATAACCGGGTGCGGCTTTTCCGCCGATCATTATCGTACGCGGAACCCGTATTGCATTTGGGTTTTCTTTCAGCAACAAATATTCGGCAATAATTCGCAGGACATTCAACAATTGACGTTTGTATTCATGCAAGCGCTTGATCTGAACATCAAACATGGATTCGGGATTAATTTTGATATCTTTTGCATCAAGCAAATATTTAGAAAATGCTAATTTATTTTTTGTCTTTACTTCTCTCCACTTTATCTGGAATTCCAAATCATCCTTATAGACATCAATTTTTTTAATTTCACTAAGGTCTTTTTTCCATGAATCTCCGATGGCATCACTGATCAAAGCCGCCAGGGCGTTATTGGCCTGATTTATCCATCTCCGCGGCGTAATGCCGTTGGTTTTATTGTTTACCCGATTTGGAAATACCTGCAGAAAATCCTTAAACAATTCTTTCTTTAGAATGTCCGTATGCAAAGCGGATACACCGTTTATAGAATGACTTCCGACAAAGGCCAGGCTGGCCATTCGGATCATTTTTCCATTATCTTCTTCAATGATGGACATTTTGCGCATCCGATCAAGATCACTCGGAAATTTAGAAAGTACCTGCTGAAGAAACCGGGAATTAATTTCATAAATAATTTCCAGGTGCCGCGGCAGTATTCTGGATAATAATTCAAGCGGCCACTTTTCCAATGCCTCTGGCAGTATGGTGTGATTGGTATAGGCAAATGTCTTGACTGTAACATCCCAAGCTTCGTCCCATTTCAGACCTTCCTTATCCATCAGAATCCGCATCAGCTCCGGTATTGCCAGTGTCGGATGTGTATCATTTAAGTGAATCGCAACTTTGTCGGATAGTGTAAAAATATCATCGTTCCCATCTTTAAAATTTTTCAATATAAAGTAAAGGGACGTTGCCACCAGGAAATATTCCTGTCTCAGTCGCAGCTCTTTACCCTGCTGAGTATTATCGTTAGGATACAACACTTTTGTAATGTTTTCAGATTCGTTTTTATCTTCAACGGCCATCGTATAATTTCCACTGTCAAAGAAGGAAAAATTAAACTCATCCGATGCTTTTGAAGACCAGAGCAGCAGTGAATTTACCGTATCAGTATTATATCCTGGTATTGGTGTCATATACGGAATTCCCAGAATATCTTCCGTATCAATCCAGCGGCTGCGCTTCTCACCGGTTGAATCCGTGTATTTTTCAACTTTTCCATAAAAATGGACCGGCACTCGCATTTCGGGACGATTTATTTCCCATGGATTACCTAAATACAACCAGTGATCCGGTAATTCTTTCTGGTACCCGTTCTCAATTATCTGCTGAAATATTCCAAACTCATATCGAATTCCACAACCATACGCCGGCATATCCAGCGTTGCCAGTGAATCCAGAAAACAGGCAGCCAGACGCCCCAAACCACCGTTGCCAAGACCCGGATCGAACTCCTGTTCATACAAATCTTCAAGAACCAGTCCAAGGTTTGTCATTGCTTCCCGGGCGGAATCTTCCAGATTAAAATTCAATACTGCATTTTGCAAAGCCCGTCCCATCAAGAATTCCATGGACAGGTAATAAACCCGTTTTACATTTCGCTCCCTGTACTTTTCCTGAGTTTTTAGCCAACGTTCAACCAGCTGATTCCGGATGGCCAATGCCAGCGACTGATAATGATCGTAATCCGTTGCATTTTTATCATTTTTTGCCAATGTCATATGCAGGGCATTTTTAAAAGCGTCTTCAATTATTTGTGTTTTTGGTTTATTATCATTTACCATTATTATTTCGACTTTCACTCTCTAATACATATCAATTTAGATAACAACAAAATGAACCAACATTAAATACGTCCGAATTTTAACGTATTTTCTATGCGAATGTCAAAACATTTTATTGTTAAAACGGCCAGAAATTATTGTCATTCCAGGATTCTTCAAGAATGGCAGTATTCATCTCTTCGAGCATTTTGCTGTGCCCTATTTCCCAATCTGCTAACCAGCGATAAACCTCTTTTTCGGCCGGATCGGCAGTTTGAGCAGATCGCTCGGAGTACACTTTCACTGCTCTGTTTTCCATATCAATTGCTGCTGCTATTGCCGCTGCCTCAAAGCCGGCAGCAGATATTTCACTGCGAATCTTATCGCTAATAATTTCACGAACCACAGGTTCCGGATAAGTGACTGTCACTTGCCCATTAAATTTGCCGGTTTCATTGTAATGAATAAACTGTTCCTTGATAATAGCGATATGTTTTTTTTCTTCCTCAGCCATCATCAGGAATATTGCTTTAACCTCATTGTTTTTTGTACTGTTTGCAACATGTTCATAAAACGCTTTGCCCTGCTGCTCCAGCAAAAGGGCTTTCTTTAGAACTTCGATTGCGCTTTGATTGTCCATATAACTCCTTTTTCATAATCATAAAGCAAATATTGACAGAAAAACTATCAATAACAATGTTTTTTATACAGGCAAAAAATGTTATGAAAACAAAGTTGGTCGAAACGCTGGTTCTTTTTCAATACAAAGAGGTGAATTATTATGCACATTGTTTACATATGTTGAGACAGGATAAACAGCCAATGAATTTTGGTATGGCTGCAATATTTCTAACGCATCTTCGAAATTATTCTTCTGAGTATTCAGCCAGATATCAAGATTTTCTTTCTCTAATATTGCCGGCATACGTGGATGAATAAACTCTAACTGGCCGTTTGCAGCACTTGTTATCACCGTATAGGTGAATACTGTAATCCCCTGACTGTCAATCGATTGTGACCACAAGCCTGCCATCGACAAAATGCTCCGATCCGGTTTTGTAATGTAATATGGCTGCTTGCCAGAACCGGATTTCTGCCATTCATAATAGCCATCAGTAATCACCACACAGCGATTGGCTTCGATCAGATTAGAAAACGAAGGTTTCTCCATAAGTGTTTCCGACCGGGCATTAATAAACATCGGCAGATTATTCGGATCCTTGGCCCACTTTGGAATCAGTCCCCAGCACATCGGTTTAACAATCCGCTGATTCTCAAATACTAATATCGGCATCGTTTGCGTCGGCGCAACATTATAATTCGGTTGATGATCAAAGG
>Ga0268278_1001439_pt1 | contig 13819 bp, 10 predicted proteins | sample saktaG_3_FD_190135 | JGI IMG/M metagenome (GOLD analysis project Ga0268278, IMG submission 190135) | Saline water microbial communities from Sakinaw Lake, British Columbia, Canada - sak_2010_1_5_55m | ecosystem: Environmental > Aquatic > Non-marine Saline and Alkaline > Saline ... | reverse complement strand
GTGGTTTTGGATATGTTCACGATGCTCATTTTTCAGTATGGAAAGACTCTGTATTTGTGGATTCCCTGTTCACAGACAGTCTCGGAAGATTTGAAACTACCCTCGAACCGGACAGTTTTTTATTGAGAACTTCATGGCCGGACGTTCCTGAGATTGAGTTTGTTTTACAGGATGGTTACGCTGATTATTTTGTTTATTATTATATGTATTGCGAAAAACCCAATATTTATCTCTATCCCGAAAATCCAATTGAGCTTGATGTGAGTATATCATTTCCACAAACAGGTGAGGTCGTTACTTCCATACCGGAATATCCCGATAAGTGGAAAAATATAACGGTGGAGCCAGACGGCACAATTGATGGAGAATACCGGTATTTATTCTATGAAAGCAAGCAGCCGAATTTCTTCCAGAGATCAAAAGGGTGGATCGTGAATACCAAAGAACTGGAGTCATTTTTCAGAGATAATATGAAAGAGTCCGGTTTTATACAGCATGAGACAGATGACTTTATCGAGTACTGGATTCCACTTCTGACGGATTCCCCGTATTATGAAATCTACCCTCAATATAATGAACAACTCGATCCGCTTATCACATTGAATTTTTCCATACAGCCGGACAACATCCTGCGTGTTATTTATGCAATCGAGGGAATAGATTCTGATGACGTGAAGCTGGAAGAGCCTGATATTATTCCTTTCGAGAGAACAGGTTTTGTTGTTGCCGAATGGGGTGTGGTGCTTGACCGAGAAGAATAAATGAAAACAAAGAATAATTACTATCGTGATAAATATAAGACAGAAGAGTACTATTGGGGCTTGAAACCATCTCCATCTTGTTTCGATATACTAAAGTACATGCCGCCTGTCAGACCCTTAAAATTGCTGGATATCGGGTGTGGTGAAGGGAGAAATGCAATTTTCTTTGCACGGAATGGTTATGAAGTAACCGCTTTCGATCTTGCAAAAGACGGAGTGGAAAAAACAAAGAAATTAGCAGAAAAGATCGGTGTGAAGATGAAGGTATTCCAGGCAGATATCAATGAATTCAGGTTAAATACACATTTTGATATTCTCTTTTCCACAGGAACGCTTCATTATATACAGCATGACTTGCGGGAAGAAATATTTAAAAACTACAAAGATTTCACGAATGCAGATGGCATACATATGTTCACCACATTTGTAGATAAGCCCTTTATTCCACCGGCACCGGAAAAAGAAACAAATGCATATAAATGGCTATCGGGAGAATTGTTTAGATTTTATCATGACTGGAAGATTGAGTTATGCGTAGAAGATATTTTTGATTGTATGTCAAGTGGGATACCACATAAACACGCGGTAAATTGTGTGCTGGCGAGGAAGGCAGTGTGAGTTTTACTAATGTGAGTTATCAAGTAGGACATTTCCCCTCGTTCCTAAGTTGCACTTGGGAACGAAAGCTCACATAAGTTTGTGCGTCACCAAGCAGGGGCTTGGTAACGAGAATGGACTATGACCGACTCGTGCTTTATGGTAACCGGAGGGTTTGTAATCAATCAAAAATCTTCATTCGGTGTTCGAGATTCATAAATCAAAAGAAAAAGATAATGATGAATGATGATTAACGATTTCTGATTTAAGAATACAAATAGGATTATGAAATATTTTGCGCAAGCATAATACCATACTTTACTAAGCTGGGGCTTGGTAAAGAGTAAACGATTTAAGTATTTTGTTTTCGTTATCTTTCGTGTTATTTCGTGGTTAACTTAATCTGGATACCCGAGTCGTTCCCTTCATGACCGACTAATGCTTTATGGTAACCGGAGGGTTTGTAATCAATCAAAAATCTTCATTCGGTGTTCGATATTCATAAATCAAAAGAAAAAGATAATGATGAATGATGATTAACGATTTCTGATTTTGAATATCTGCTAAGTCGTTTTGATGTTGTATATTGGGTGTTGGTTATTGGATATTCTTATCATACTCCCCCCGAAAGAATATCCATCCTGATGAAATTCTTATTCTGGTGTTATCAGCTGTATCCTATGCGGTAAAATCTTCACATATATATTCTTTTTATCCTTAATAATTGGTATCTCACCATCGAGGTAGAGCGGCAGGTCGCGCTGAGCTTCAATAAAAATTTCTTTGCCCCTGTAAAGGTGAGCTGCAGAAAGTTCGGTATGCGTGCCCTTCACTGCTTTGGGGATAAATTTCAATATTTTTCTTCGGGAGAGCTTATCGATTATACAAAAATCGAATTCCCCATCATCAATCTTTGCATCCGGAGTAAGATAAAATCTGCCGCCGCAGCAGATGCCGTTTCCCACCGTAACGAAAAGGGCATCCTGCGTAAAAGTTTCACCATTTATCGTGACAGTGACGTAATAGCTGTCTTTTCTGATGAGGGCTTTCATCACCGCATACATGTACCCGGGAAATCCGTTGAGCCATTTATTTTTTATATAGGAGATCGCAACCTGTGCATCGAAACCGACGCCGAGGGTATTGATAAAATAATAATCCTCAACCTGCCCGATATCAACACACTTTACATGATGATTTTTTATTACTTCTATAATGTCATGCAATTTATGAGGGAGATCGAGGTTCTTTGCAAAATCATTCCCGCCGCCGATTGGAATAATACCCAGATTAACATTTTCAGGATATCCCGACTTCATAATGCCGTTGACCACTTCATTGATCGTGCCGTCACCGCCTGCTGCGATAATATTCTCCACTCCTTGAATAACTGCTTCGTGTGCAAAATCGATTGCCTGGCGCGAGCAGTTTGTCAGCACCATTTCGTAGGGCATATCGAATTTCGTGAAGTATTTCTCAATAGAACGGGCACTCTTGAACGCTTTCCCTTTTCCCGCAAATGGATTTAGTATTATTTTATACATTTTCATCTCCTGACGAAGCAGTGCTTTGATTTGTAATATTTATCTATTTTGAGAGTTCCGGATTATTATTGGGATATTATCCTTATTAAAAATGTCCTTCAAGCCATTCTGATTCATGCCGCCAGCCATGGCTATAAAGGGCTTACCACCACCTTTGCCGCCAACATATTCAGCGGCTTCATTAACAATTTTTCCCGCATGGAGGTAATCAGTGAGATCTCTGGGTACAATACAGATAAGAGAAACTTTGTCATCGATCTTTGCGCCGAGTAAGCCGATGCCCGAACCAATTTGTTGTTTCAGCATATCCGCAGCTTCTTTGAGTTGATGGATGTCATTCACATCGAGAATGCCGAAAGTAACAGCAACTCCGTCCACATCGATTTTGTGAGTGATCAAATCAGAGATGACGTCTTTCAAAGATGCCCGTTCGAGTTCTTCGATGTGCTTTCGCAATTCTTTATTTTCAGAATGCAATTTATCGATCTTTTCAGGAATTTCAGTAAATTTTGTATTCAATTGTAATTGGAGTTGATGCAGGATGTGTTCATGCTGTTTTACAAATTCAAATGCATACAATCCTGTCACAGCTTCGATCCTGCGGACACCTGCTGCAATTGAGCTTTCAGAAATTATTTTGAAAAATCCAATATCACCTGTTCTCAGGCAGTGAAGTCCTCCGCAGAGTTCCATCGAGTAATCTCCAATTTCGATGACCCGAACTTTTTTCTCATATTTCTCACCGAAAAGTGCCATTGCGCCTTTTTTTCTTGCATCATCGAGATTTTCAATTGAAGGACTCACTGGGATGTTCATGATGATCTTTTCATTCACGAGCAGTTCCACTTTATCCAGCTCATCCTGTGTCACCTGCTGGAAATGCGTGAAGTCAAAACGCAGTCTGTCCGAAGCAACATGTGACCCTTTTTGATGAAGGTGGGTTCCCAGTACCTGCCGAAGCGCAGCATGCAGAAGGTGGGATGCCGTGTGATTTCGCGCGATATTATTTCTTCTATCAAGATCGACTATCGCTTTAACATTTTTATCTTTGATCGCACCTTTGACCAGTTTGCCGAAATGAAAGATCACGTCATTCTGTTTCTGAACGTCCTCAACTTCTATCTCAAATTCATTATTAGAGATCTTACCCGTATCAGCAACTTCACCGCCGGATTCAGCATAGAAAGGGGTCTTGTTCAAAACAAAAACCGCATTGTTTTCTTCATCGACATAATAATGCTCAATCACACAATTTGCTGCATCTTGTTCATAACCGACAAATTCACTTTTATGCTCTGGAGGTATATCCAGTTTTGAGAATGAGTCACTCTGCCGGTCGAATTTTGCATCGTCACGAGCCCGGTTTTTTTGCGCTTCCATCTCTTTTTCAAATCCCTTTTTATCGACTTCAAGCCCTTTTTCCTCAGCCATGAGTTCTGTAAGATCGAGGGGAAAACCGTAGGTGTCGTAAAGTTGGAAAGCATTCTTCCCGGAAATCACAGTACTCGTTCCAAGTTGTTGTACAATGTCATTGAACTTACTGATACCCATATCGAGTGTTTGGTTAAAGCGCTCTTCTTCAGCATTGATAACCATCTGAATATGCATTTTCTTTTCTATGATCTCGGGGTATTGATCTCCAAGAATGCCGCATACTGTGTCCACGAGTTCAGCAAGAAATGGCTTATGTATATTGATTATTCTGCCAAAGCGAGTTGCTCTGCGCAGTATTCTTCTGATAACATACCCTCTTCCCACATTGGAGGGGAGTACGCCGTCTGCTATTGAGAAAGTCAATGCGCGGATATGGTCTGAGATCACGCGGAAAGCATGTTTATTATTTTCAAATTTGATGTGAGCTATTTTCTCAAGATGCTGTATTATCGGCATGAAGAGGTCAGTTTCATAGTTGGAGATTTTCCCCTGAAGGATCGCAACCAAACGCTCAAAGCCGGCGCCCGTATCCACATGCTTTTTTGGAAGATCGATCAGTTCACCGTTGTCCAGTCTGTTAAATTGAATAAATACGAGATTCCATATTTCGACATAGCGTCCACATGTACCGTTCACTTCGCAGCGGTGTCTCGAGTCATCCTTTTGTGAGCAATGTTCGATACCTCTGTCATAATGAATTTCCGAGCAAGGTCCGCAGGGACCGGTTTCCGCCATCTCCCAGAAATTGTCCTTATCGCCAAATTTGAGTACGCGGTCAGGATCGATGTTTGTTACTTTATTCCAGAGTTCAAAGGATTCATCATCCTCATAATGCACCGTTGCATAGAGTCTGTCTTTTGGGATTTTCCAGATGTCTGTGACCAGCTCCCATGCCCATTGAATAGCTTCTTTTTTATAATAGTCACCAAAGGACCAGTTGCCGAGCATTTCAAAGAAGGTATGATGATATTCATCTTTACCCACTTCTTCGAGGTCGTTATGTTTGCCGCCTGCACGAAGGCATTTCTGGCTGTCCACCGCACGTGTATAATCCCGTGAGCCGATTCCAAGGAAGATATCTTTGAACTGGTTCATTCCTGCATTAGTAAAAAGAAGCGAGGGATCGTCGATCGGCACGAGCGGAGCAGACGGAACAATCTCGTGTTCTTTTGCGGCAAAGAAGTCTAAAAAACTTTTTCTTATATCTGAGCTCGATTGCATAGGGAGACGATATCCTTTTTTTGAGGTATAGAAAAAGCAGTCCAGGCACTGTCAAGAAAAACGAAGGCTTATCCGTCCAGTTCCCAAAAAATTTGACAAACAAAAGGGTACTCAAAAATGTAGCGAACTCACGGGCCAGTAACTCAGTGGTAGAGTATCGCCCTTTTAAGGCGAGAGTCGAAGGTTCGAATCCTTCCTGGCTCACCATTTGTATTATCAATTTTTGAGGCCCCATCGTCTAACGGTTAGGACTCAGGATTTTCATTCCTGCAATAGGGGTTCGATTCCCCTTGGGGTCACCAGTTTTAACCGCCACAACCGTGGCGGCTTATTTTATCTTTAAAAAAATATCACAAAAATTTGACAATGAAAGTCATGCTATCATTTATGTCATATCCAAACATGATAGGACGATAAGATGAAAGAAGAAATTGATGATTTTGTCATACGGAAACTTTCAAAGTTATTTAACGTCCTTTCCAATGAAAGCAGAATAAAAATAATTTATACTCTTATGGAAAGCGGACCCCTTTCCGTCACAGAGCTAGCCGATAAGGTTGGCATCCCACAAAATACACTCTCTGCTCAATTAAAAATCCTTTATGAGGGCTCATATGTCGACAAAAACCAGAAATGGAGAAATGTTCACTACTATATCTGTGAACCAAAACTTAAAGAAATTCTGGAAATCGGCTCAAAGATCCTTCATGATAAATGGTCATCAAACTTTGAAAAAATAGACCACGCTCAAAAAATTATTGAGAAAATAAATGGCACGAAAGGAAAGGATAATGGAAAAAATAATTCCTAGATGGGAATTCAGAAGTTTTCAAACAAATTTCGGAAAAGCAGAAGGGTTGATAAAAAAACATGAAGTAACACGTATCAGAGAGAGTTCTGAGGTTTATATCCTATCCCAGAAAAGCAATGACAATACGAAGGTGAGAGATGAGTTGATGGACATCAAAACTCCTCTCAGGATCGATGCTCAGACAAAACTCGAGCAATGGACAGTCTTGATGAAAGCCGGTTTTCCAATTCATATTAACGAGCTGGCACTTGTCTATAAGGCATTCGGGTTGCAGATGCCGTATTGCGAAAAAGACGAATATTCCTATCAGGAGTATATCGAAACACTTATCAAGCCGAATCCGGATCTGCTTATGGTCAATGTGTATAAAAATCGATATGGCTACCTTATCGATAATTGTATTGTTGAAATCGCAGAAGTTAAGTTTGATGAAATTCCTAAAAAAACAATTGCTGTAGAACATATGGATCCTGAACTCGTGCAAAAAACAGTTGCAAAACTCGGCTTATTGCAGTTTGAGAATATCAATTACATAAAAGAAATGAAGCGAACGTTCGGCATGAACTATATATAATGAATGGAGGAAGATGAAAACCTATACGATATTAGATATTGGCACGAACTCGATAAAATTTTTTGTGGCCGGTATAGAGAACGATCATATAAAGGTTTTTGAAGACACCAACAATATTTCCCGTCTTGGTGAGGGATTGTATAAAACAGGTAATATCTCAGAAGATGCGATAAAAAGAAACATTGATGCGCTTCGAGAATTTTTAGATATTTCAAAAAAATATAAACCTGATCAGGTCATTACCGTGGGAACCATGGGATTGAGAACAGCAAAGAATGCACAGGAATTCATTGAAAAGGTAAAAAATGAACTGGGCTTGGAAATAAAGGTTCTCACTGGTGAGGATGAAGCACGATTTTCCTATCTTGCAACTATTTCAACGATAGCTGTTGATGATAAAGATATTCTTGTATTCGATACAGGTGGCGGAAGCACAGAGTTCATCTATGGCAAAGGTGACAAGATCAAAGAGCGATTCAGTCTTAATCTCGGTGCGGTTCAGCCCACGGAAAAATATCTCAGATCCGATCCGGTAACTGCTCAAGAATGGGAAGAATGCAATGCTGTTATCGGAGGATTTCTCAAAGAAAATTTACCAGACCGAAAAGTAGACAGGATCGTCGGAATTGGTGGAACGGTAACAAGCATGGGAGCGATCAAGCATCATATGCAGAAATATGACGCCGAGAAGATCCAGGGATCGCAGCTAACCCTCGACGAAGTGCAAGGTCAGATCGCAATGTTTCGTGAAAAAACGATAGAGCAAAGAAAAGAAATTATCGGACTGCAACCAAAAAGAGCAGATGTTATTCTTGCCGGAGCTACTATTGTGATTAATATCCTGCTCTTAAACCATAAAGATCATTTCTTCCTCAGCGATCGAGGATTACGTCATGGAATTATTTTTAACGAAATGATCTCTCTGAATAAGCAATAGGGAAATCAACAGGAGATGAGAATGATCAGCACACTTTTAAGTCTAACTCAAATATCGGAGGTAGCGTGAAAGGAATATTTACCAATAAAGTAAAAGAGATGGAAGCAAATATCGAGGCATTTCTCGATACCGTCTGCAATGCAGGATTGATCCTGGTTGGTGGCGTAAAAGCATATATAAGAAAAAATAAAGAACGATTTGAGCAGTGTCATAAGGAAATTTCAATATTGGAAACCAAAGCCGATACACTGCGCCGTGACATAAAGCAAAAATTGTATTACAATATGCTCATTCCCGAATCGCGAGGTGATGTGCTCGGACTGTTGGAAAATATCGATACGGTTGTCGATATATGTGAGAAAGTGCTCGAGCAGCTTTCGATCGAGCAGCCGATCATTCCCGAATATCTCGAAGGGGATTTTATCGAATTATCCGAGTTGTCGGGCAAGGCAGTCGATAGCGTTGTTCAGGGATCACGGGCTTTTTTTACGAATATAAAAATGGTTAACGATTTCGTGAACAAAGTTCATTTTTATGAACACGAAGCAGACCAGGTAGAAAAAAGTATAAAACGAAAAGCATTCGCATCTAATGAGATAAAACAGTTCAGCCGGAAGGTACATATACGATATTTTGCAGAAAAAGTCGCGTTGGTCTCCGATGTTGCGGAGTCGGTCGCCGAACGTCTTGCTGTGTATGCGATCAAGCGAAGGATGTAACGTTACATGATAGGAACTCTTTTTCTTCTTTCGAGCGGTTTGTTTTTAGGATGGTCTCTTGGTGCCAACGATGCCGCTAATATATTCGGGACCGCAGTCGGCACAAGAATGATCCGTTTTTATATGGCAGCGATCATAAGCAGTATTTTTGTGATTATCGGAGCTATCGTGAGTGGTGCCGGTGCTTCACATACGCTTGGAAAATTGGGTGAAGTATCAGCAATGTCCGGGGCTTTTACCGTTGCTCTTGGCGCTGCATTGACCGTTCTCTGGATGACGCATGCAAAGCTGCCCGTGTCCACATCCCAGGCAGTCGTGGGTGCCATCATTGGATGGAATTTTTTTGCACATAGTCCCGCACACCTGGATTCATTACGCACAATCATCGGTGCGTGGATTTTCTCTCCTATACTTACTGCAATATTCGCTTTTATCTTTTTCCAGATCATAAAACTTATTGTTGATAATTCCCGAATCCATCTTATTCGCCTCGATTCCTTAACACGATGGGGTTTGATCATCGTCGGTGCCTTCGGTGCATATAGTCTTGGTGCGAATAATATTGGAAATGTTATGGGTGTATTTGTCAATTCATCACCATTTCATGATATAAGTATTGGTAGTTTTCTCAAACTCAGTTCTGTCCAGCAGCTTTTCCTTGTAGGAGGTATTGCAATTTCCGTCGGTATATTTACCTATTCCAAGAGGGTCATGTTAACTGTCGGGAAAAGTATTTTCAAACTCTCTCCACTCACTGCATTTGTTGCGGTGCTTTCAAGCTCGATAGTGCTGTTCCTTTTTGCATCACAGTCATTGAAAACCTTCCTGGTGTCTCACGGGCTGCCCTCATTCCCGCTCGTACCCGTTTCGAGCTCACAATCTATCGTGGGAGCAATAATCGGTATCAGTTTGGCGAAAAATCCCAAGAATACGAATTTCAGGATGCTTGGAAAAATAAGTTTGGGATGGATTACGACGCCGATCGGTGCTGTAATAGTCACGTACATTTTACTCTTCTTTGTTCAGAACGTCTTCGGACAAACGGTAACTTAATAAATTATATTTATAGGATGATTGGAATCATACGTATGAAAAAATATGTGTATGTCTTTTTCTTGATTCTGTTTTTATTATCTTTCGGTCTCGAAGCGAAATCTTCTTCAGGCGATCAAAATAATTTTCCAAATAAGCCAATAAAAATAATCGTATATACGGGACCCGGTGGTTTGATCGATGTGACCAGCAGGAAGTTTGCCGAGGTGGCTTCACATTATACGGATGCAACCTTCGTCGTGGAAAATAAGCCCGGGGCAGGGGGCATCGTCGCTCTGAAAAAGGTGCTTCAACTTTCTCCCGACGGCTATACACTGTATGCGTGTACAAAATCGAATATTTCAAAATTTATCGAGACTGGTGGTGAATCATATATTGATGAAATGGACTGGCTTGCGCTCTTGATGATGGACCCGGAGTGTGTGATTACAAATCAACAAAACAATCTTCACACGTGGAATGCCATTCTGGAAAATGCAAGGCAATCCCAGGAAAAGCAGATTTGGGTGGGACCCGCAACCGGCGGACTCGATCATGTTACTGCAATGAAGATCTGGGATGCATACGGCATCAATGAAAAATGGGTGCCCTATTCCAGCGGAGGAAAAGCCATTGCCGCATTGCTTGGCAAACAGGGTGTTGCCTATGTCGGTAATCCAAGAGAAATACTCGGAAATGATGATCTGATGATCGCTGCAGTTTGTTCATCTGAGAGACTGCCGCAATTCCCCGATGTACCCACTTTCAAAGAACTTGGCGGGCAAGGGCTTGAAAATGAATCCATGTGGCGTGGTTTTGCAATTAAGAAAGGAGTCCCCGAAGAGATTCTTGCGTGGTATCAAGATGTTTTTAAGAAGGTAACACAGGATGAAAGCTGGCGCAATCTTTGGGAAAAGGGTGGTGTACAGGTCGTGTATTATGGTTCTGATAAATTCAGCAAAATTATTGAAACCGATGTCACAGATTTCCAGTATTATCTTAAAAAGATCGACATTGTAAAAGGGGACGATTCGGATTTTTTAACCAGCCTCGGCAGGGGACTCAACCTGATCCTCCTTATAGGTGTGTCCGTCGTAATATTAATAGGATTAATAATATTGCTCGTGCGCCTGCATAAGAAAGAGATCATTGGCCAGGTGATCATAATTTATTTTTTCCTTTCACTCTCAATAATATTTTATATCGTATCTTTCGGATTTCCCAATGTCGGAGAGGTGGGAGCAGCTGTTGTCCCGCGCCTTTGGATATTTGCACTCATCCCTCTGAATATTTATCTTTTGATCAGAACATTACGGAATAAAGACCATATAGAAAGGCAAAAAGGGGATATGCACCAGGTGCTGTTTTTTATTGCTTTTCTTGCAGTATATCTTGTGGCGATTATGTTCCTCGGATATTATATAAGCACCTTCTTGTTTCTCTTTTTGGGTATGTATCTTCTCGGATACAGGAAGATCATGTCCATGGTGATCATCTCGATAATGTGGATCATCTTCAGTTATTTGATCTTTTATCGGCTACTGTATGTTCAGCTCCCAGTCGGCTCATTAGTAGAATGGATATTTTAGCGAGAGGTTGTTATGGAGATATTGAGTAATTTATTACAAGGTTTTGGTTCGATTGCTGGGATTACCCCCCTGTTGATCATTATGGTCGGCGTGGCGCTTGGTATTATGGCTGGCGCAATGCCGGGATTGTCACCTTCCATGGGTGTGGCGTTGCTTGTGCCTTTTACCTATACGATGTCACCGACACTTGCGCTTATCCTTCTTGTTTCAATTTACATCGCAGCAAATTACGGCGGTTCCATCACTGCGGTGACGATCAATGCACCGGGTACACCCGCGTCTGTCGTGACATCCTTTGACGGGTATCCACTCACACAGCAAGGGAAAGCAGGTATCGGATTGGGAGTTTCGCTCGTGTCTTCTACGGTCGGTGGCTTTATCGGCACGCTTTTGTTGATATTCTTTTCGGCACCCCTCGCAAAAGTAGCGTTGAATTTCCATCCGGCAGAATATTTTGCATTGGCAATTTTCGGGCTTACTACAGTTGCTTCTCTCGGCGGAAAGAATTGGGTGAAGGCATTTATCGCAGCGATGTTCGGTTTGCTGCTTAATATGGTCGGTATCGATCCGATTTCCGGAGTGAGTAGGTTTACCTTCGGTTCAGCAGAACTTTATGACGGATTTGCCCTTATCCCTGTCCTAATAGGATTGTTTGCACTCAGCGAGATCTTCTTCCAGCTCGAAAAAGGTGATTTCAATATCAAAGCAGCAAATACCATTAAATCACAATGGCCTTCCATCAAAGATTATTGGAAACTGCGATGGGTTATTTTACGATCTTCCATACTTGGCACGGTTATCGGAATATTCCCGGGAGCAGGCGCAACGATAGCATCGTTTATCTCTTATGATGTTACCAAAAGAGTAAGTAAACATCCCGAAACCTTTGGAAAAGGAGCACCGGAAGGTGTGTCTGCTGCAGAAAGTGCAAACAGCAGTTCAGTTGGTGGTGCACTTGTTCCTCTTCTCACACTCGGAATTCCGGGAAGTGCCACCACCGCAGTTCTCATCGGCGCACTCATGATACACGATCTTGTGCCGGGACCACGACTGTTTATAAATAATCCCGAAATCGTATACGGGCTTTTTGCCAGTCTATTGATTGCAAATGTCGTTCTTCTTGTGTTTGGGTTGTTCGGCAGCAAATTATGGATAAAAGTAACCACTATTCCCAAGAATATCCTTTTCCCGATGATCTTTGCCATCTCGGTTGTAGGTAGTTTTGCGGTACGTTACTCCTTCTTTGATGTCATCTCTTGCTTTGCTTTTGGTGTTTTTGGATGGATATTAAAACGAAAAAACTATCCCGTTGCTCCGATCATTTTAGGGCTTGTCCTTGGCAATATTGCAGAGACAAATTTCAGAAGAGCCGTCATGATGGGCGGTTATAATATATTTTTCTCACGACCAGGCAGTTTAATACTTCTTATTATTGCAGCAATTAGTTTTGCGATTCCCTTTATAAGAAGTAAAAAAGTAAAAACCAATTCATCAGAAAAAAATTCATGAAAGGAGAATGATGAAAAAAACATTAACTTTACTCATAATGCTTGCGATAGGTGCAACATTACTCACCGCAGAAACCAGTGACGGATATACAGAATGGGATAATGGGATCCTATACTGGAAATCCGATGATGGACAATTTGCCACAAGAATGGACGTCCGTATTTATTTTAACGGCGCCTACTTCTTTGATGACACCGAGCACATTCTGAGTAATCAAACAAATTTACGTAAAGCACGTCTTGCGCTGAAAGTGAAATTTTGGGGTGTATGGCATGCGGAATGGGATATCAATGTATCCAAAGAATACCTCGAAGTAGAAGATATGTTTATACGCTTTGCGGGATTTCCGAACAGCCATATTAAATTTGGTAACTTCAAAATGGCATTAGGTCTTAATGAACTCACCTCTTCGAGATTTCTCACTTTCTGTGAACGCGCATACCCGATGACGGCTTTTGAAGCAGATCGAAGGTTCGGACTCGAATATTCCCGCTGGCAGAAATTTGGTGCGGTAAACATGAATTTCAGAGGAGACCTCTTTGGACAGGGTTGTAAAATCAAATCTAAAAGCGTTTACCAAAAAGAAGTTGATGAAACAGGAAATGGTGTTGCTGCACGATTGGTTCTTGCACCGGAATTTGATGACCTGTTGATCCATGTGGGCTTTGCTTCAGTGCTGAGAAAACCGGATGATGAATTAAAAGAAGCAGAATTCAAATCCGAGCCGGAAACCAAAATCGGCGATATTGAATTTCTTGATACGGGTACGATCAAAGATGTCGATTATACCTTGAAATTCGGATTGGAAGGCGCAGTTCGATATAACAATATCTGCCTGCAAGCAGAATATATAACTGCGAAAGTTGCACGAATCAATGACCAAAAAGAGGCGAACTTCAGCGGCGGTTACGCATTCATAAGCTGGATCCTTACCGGAGAACAACGCCCCTGGGAGCTTGATAGCGGTGAATTCGGACAGGTTATTCCAAAAAGCAATAAACTCGGTGCATGGGAACTTGCTGCTCGATATAGTTATCTAAACTTGACAGACGAGGATGCTGCAATCTATGGAGGTAAAGCTAATAATTACA
>Ga0268278_1001436_pt1 | contig 13822 bp, 9 predicted proteins | sample saktaG_3_FD_190135 | JGI IMG/M metagenome (GOLD analysis project Ga0268278, IMG submission 190135) | Saline water microbial communities from Sakinaw Lake, British Columbia, Canada - sak_2010_1_5_55m | ecosystem: Environmental > Aquatic > Non-marine Saline and Alkaline > Saline ... | reverse complement strand
AAAAAGAACAAGGTGATCCTGATATGCGGGCATTCCCACCGGGCGATCTTTGCATCGACCTCTTACGCGCGGAGACTGCAAAACCAGATCGACGCACTCCAAAAAGAGAACAGAGATAATTCAAACGATCATAAACTCGTTAAAGAAAACAAAAAGAAAATCAAAGAATTAAATAAGAAACTCGACGAAGAGAAAAATAAAAACCGCGATATCGATCCTACCGATCCTGGCAAACAACCTCTGCCGTGCTATTTCAATACCGGCTGCGGACTCTTCACTACCGGCATCACATGCATAGAAATTGAAAATGATGAAATCAGACTGGTAAAATGGCATAATAATAAAAAGAAAGAATCTATGTATGAAATTTATGAACATGGTTCTTTATATGAATTTTATGAACAAATAAAAAATACAAGTAGTTAATATTATAAGAATTAATATGAAAAATGATATTCTAATTCTGGAACAACTCTCCATGAATGCGTGGCCCTCGCTTCAAAGCATGTTCTATGATGGCTGGATTCTTCGTTTTGCAAATGGCGTGACAAGACGTTCCAATTCAGTGAATCCAATGTATGAATCCACGCGTGATGTTGAGGAGAAGATTGCATTTTGCGAAAAGATCTACTCAGAAAAAATTCTTCCGACAATTTTTAAACTTACATCCGCTGCATGCCCGGCACAACTCGATGAAGTTCTATCCCAAAGAAACTACCAGAGGCAAGCAGAAACATCAGTACAAACCTTCGATCTTACCAAAGCTATTTTTGAAGCGAATCGCAGCATAATTCTCAATGAAAACCTTGAAGAGAATTGGGTGAAATCTTTCGTGAGTCTCAATAAATATGATACTGATAAAAATCAAATCTACCACGCGATCTTACAGAATATTATCCCCGAGACAATATTTGCAAGCTATCGGATAGGGAACCGGATTGTGGGATGTGGTCTGGGAGTGAAGCAAGGCAAGTATATTGGTCTCTTCGATATTGTCGTTGATGAAGAGCACCGGGGAGTGGGGCTGGGTTACTATATTGTGACCTCACTTATGAAATGGGGAAAATCAAAAGGGGCAACCATTGCGTATCTGCAGGTTATGACAGACAATGAAATTGCGCGACATCTCTATGAGAAACTTGGTTTTGAAGAGCAGTATAAATATTGGTATAGGGTGAAAAAACATAAATAATAACTCTTTTTCTTGAACATCAATCAGAGTTAGAATTTCTTTCAATTCATTTTAATTACTTATATCTAAAAAAAAATTGACAAATAAATATCACCATAAAGTATACTAAAGGAGCAGCTAAAATTTCTGGAACGTAAACAAAACAAGAAAAAATAGGAGTGATCATGAAAAAAATTATCATCTTTTTGTTTATCTTATTGCATGCTGGATTATTGCTTGCCCAAATAAATGTTCAGGGTGATGTATCTGGAACCTGGACTGCGGCAAACAGCCCCTACAATGTTACCGGAAATGCGAATGTACCAAACGGACAAACACTGACGATTGAGCCGGGAGTCACGGTTAAATTTATGGGCAACTACGGTCTACAAATCTACGGAGGTCTATTTGCTGTTGGAACAGAAGCAGACACTATTCGTTTTACTTCGGGGCAATCTTCCTGTAACCCCAGTGATTGGAACTATATCAGATTTGAAAGCATTTCCGATTCCAATAGCGTTATATCTTATGCAAGAATTGAATATGCAGATCGGGGAATCTACTGCTATTGGTATACTTCTCCGACCATCAGCAATAACACGATAAGTAATAATTCTTATGGAATCTTCTGCAACTCTTCTTCCCCGACAATCAGAAATAACACGATAAGTAATAATTCTTATGGAATCTACGGCTCTTCTTCCCCAACCATCTTGAATAATATTCTTTATAATAATAGTACAGGTATTTATGCATCTTCATTACCTTCATCTTTGGATTATAATCTATTCTGGCAAAACAATACTACTGGTTCCGGTGGTGGTATTCCTGCTGTATTTGGAGAGATTGTAACAGTAAATGCCAATGGCGATTCTTGCGATGCTTATTTCAACCTATTTATGGATCCACTTTTTGTAGATACTGGCAATTTTAATTTTCATTTAACGGAAAATTCACCCTGCATTGATGCCGGAAATCCCGACCCGATTTATTATGATCCGGACGGCACTATTGCGGATATTGGAGCTTTCTATTTTGATCCGGCTCAAGTTCCCTTAACTGCTAGGTTCTCAGCAACACCAATTTGTGGGAATACACCATTAAATGTTCAATTTACCGATTTATCGATAGGTTATCCTGAAACATGGGAATGGGATTTCCAGAATGATGGGATAATTGATTCTTATGAGCAAAACCCGGTTTTTATTTATAACGAAACCGGCACTTATACCGTATCTTTGAAAGTTACGAACAACAGGGACCAGCATACGAAAATAAAAGAGAATTATATAACAGTTTTTGGCGATCATGTCGAACCTCTGATCAATAATAATTGGACAACTTTTACTTGGCCCTACAATGCGTATTATCCTCTAGATCCTGGTGGTATAAATGGGCATGTTGGTAATGCCTGCGGTTATACGTCCATGGCAAGAATTTTACATTATTGGGAATTTCCGATAAATGGTAATGGTATATTAGATTTTAACGACATCTTTGGTTTTCATTGGTATTGTGATCTTACTGATCTGAGTCTGAATTATTCGGCAATGCCTTTTACTCTTCCGCACAATGCAACTCAGCCAGAATATCATGAAACCGCAAACCTATTTTTAGCTTGCGGAGCAGTTGGTGAATATGTCCATATTTGGGCTCCTAATGATGTAGAAAATATACCGCCTGCATTTATTAATTATTTCTATTTTAGTCAAACGGCAGAGGTTGTAAAACGGGAGGACTATACGAGACAAGAATGGATCAATATTTATAAAACTGAATTATATAACGGAAGACCCATTATGATGTGTGGCAGAACTGCTGATAGCCCTTCTCCCGGACAGCCAGGTCAGGTATTTGGTCATTGGTGGGTTTGCGATGGATATAATGAAAATGATGAATTTTATATAAACTATGCTTATGGTGGTATTCAAGGTTATTATGATATTGATGATATGGGTGTTTATTTAGCATGGAACAGAGCAATAATCGGATTACAACCTGAACTGAACGGGAAAGCAATTTCTCTCTTATCTTTAAATGGGGGAGAGACTTTAGTGCCCGGAGAAGAAACTGATATTACATGGAACAGTGTGAATGTTTCAGACATAAGGATTGAATACACAACAGATAATGGATATAACTGGCAGGAGATTATTGCAAGCACCTCCACAAGTACAGGTTTCTATACATGGACAGCTCCAAATATTAATTCTAACGAGTGCAGGATAAAAATTACTGATGTTAGTGATAATAATGTATATGATAAAAGTGATGATGTTTTTTCAATTCAGTCTTATGGATTGACGCTAATATCGCCAAACGGAGGTGAATCTTATATCCCAGGGATTACAACTTTAATTACGTGGGATAATACAGTCGTGGCTCACATCAAAATTGAATATACCACCGATAATGGTTTGAACTGGATTGAAATAACTTCAAGTGCTTCGACATCTTCAGGTAGTTATGATTGGATCATCCCGGATATCATTTCTGATGAGTGTAAAGTCAAAATTACTGATATCACAAATTACGCAATTTATGATGAAAGCGATAATGTATTTTCAATTATATCTTACATACCTATATACGATATCCAATATACTACGCTACCAGGACCAGATGGTACTTATCCCTCTTTGATGGCTGGAGAGGTTGTCACAACATTGGGAATTGTAACTGCTGTCGGCTATTCGGGTTATAACAATAACTTTTTTATTTCCTCACCTGAAGGTGAGTCCTGGAAAGGTATTTATGTCTATAATGCTAATACTGAACCGAGTATTGGTTATATGGTTGAGGTTCATGGAGAAGTTGTTGAATATTTCGGGTTTACGGAATTTCATGCTCCTGATGTAATTGTTTTAAGCTCAGGAAATCCTATTCCGGAGCCAATTGTGGTGAACACAGGAGATCTGGTTGCTCCTGTAAATGCAGAGGCATATGAGGCATGCATAGTGAAAGTCGAAAATGTTACTGTAACACAAGCACCGGATCCTGATAACGAATGTTATGTAGATGATGGGACAGGTGAATGCCAGGTTGATGACAAAATATTTGCTTATTCGGCTTCTTTAGGTGAACAATTTACATATATTATTGGTGCAGTAGATTATAGTTGGGATGAATATGGAATTAATCCACGGGATATAGATGATCTATGTGTTTATTCCACCGATGATCCTTCCAATGATGATCTGACTTTATATCAAAATTCTCCTAATCCATTTAATACCCAAACTTCAATAGCTTATTCTTTACCACAATCTAGTAACGTAAAAATAAATATTTTCAATCTCAAAGGTCAATTAGTGAAGATCTTGGTTAATGAAAAAAAACCTGCAGGATATCATGTAGTCGAATGGCTTGCTGCAAATATGAATAATGGTATTTATTTCTGTAAGATGGCGACTGAAAATGAAACATTTATCAAGAGGATGATCCTAATGAAGTAAGCTTCGAATTTCACAGGACAGGTCTTAATGAGATAGAGTTAGAATCTAATAAATATAGGGCTCATTTCAATAATGGAATGAGCCCTTTTTCTTTTAATTCACAATGGAATTTATTGACATCCCGATTAATAAAATCACTTGCATAGAGAAACGAATAATTAATAAAATTAATAAGGAATCTCATGAAAAAGAAATCCATTAGAATCATTCAACTGGCTATTATTGCTCTACTTTTCATTGCTGCATTTCTTCAAGCAGAAGAGTTCCAACAAAAGAATCAAGATGCGTGTATCTGGAAGATAGAATCAGACAGCAATACCGTTTATATAGCGGGTTCCATACACTTTTTAAAAGAAACGGACTATCCGCTTGATCAAAGATTCGATCAATGTTTTCAGGATGCAGAGAATGTCGTTTTCGAATTGCATTATGACAGCACGCAAACTCCTGCTTTTCAACAATATACGCTTATGAAAGCATTCTATCCCGAAGGTGGGACATTTAAGGGATCAGTAAGTGATTCAACTTACAATCTAGTGAAAGATAAACTCCTCGAACTCGGTATGCCCATAGAAAAACTCAATGCCTTCCAGCCCTGGTTCATTGCGGTCACTATGCTTAGTTTGAACATACAAAAACTGGGATTCGATCCCCAACTCGGGGTTGATCAGCACTTCTTTGCCATGGCTAAAGAAGCTCAGAAAAATATCATCGGTCTGGAAACAGCGGAATATCAACTCGATCTCCTCTCGACTTTGGGTGGTGACGACCAGGAAGCTTTTGTGATCCAGACATTGGATCAGTTCGATGAAATGGAATCGGGTTTTCAGGACCTTGTTGATGCATGGAAAAAGGGAGATCTGGAAAAGTTGAATGAGCTTCTCAATAAGGGTTTTGAGGAATATCCTGCACTCATGCAGTCTTTATTGATCGACAGAAATTACAATTGGCTGGATGAAGTGATCGGGTACACAAAGGATAATGAGGATTATCTGGTAATAGTCGGGGCAGGGCATCTTGCAGGCGATGAGGGTTTGATCGAGCTTCTCGAAGCACAAGGATATTCTGTTGATAGATTTTAGGCATCATAAGAAATGACTGAAATGTTACTATTTGAAATACAATGAGCAGATATACGGAATATTATGATCAAGAAGCCGAAGCCACAGCGTGGTATGGTCCGGAAGTTATTTTCGGACTTGTGTACACGTTCATACAACCGGGACAAAAATTACTTGATATTGGGATCGGCACCGGTTTGAGTTCAACGCTGTTTCATGATTTTGGAATGAACATCTATGGCATGGATATATCAGAAGAAATGCTTGAAGCAGTTCGGAATAAGAATATTTCTCAAAATCTCATCCTGCATGACCTGACTAAATTTCCCTATCCCTATGAGAAGGATTTTTTCGATCTCGTAATAAATGCGGGGGTATTCCAGTTCTTTGTGGATTTACAACAGGTTTTCAAAGAAACAAGCAGGATAATGAAAAAGGATGCTTACTTCGCTTTTGTGGTTGGGCATCGAAGTCCGGCAGAGGTTTCAGCTGTGATTGTTGGTTCGGAACATACCGGTTCTGATAGAATGGTGACGATGTATCGACATTCGGATGAGCAGATAAACCGATGGCTTGCTGAAGCATCATTAAGAGAAATCAGAAGCGTTGAATTTGCTGTTTTTATGGATAAGGAGAAAAAGCACCGGCTGCCGGCAAAGGTGTATATCGTAAAAAATATTTAAGAAATTAAAACCACAGATTAACACGAATGTACACAAATTATATATGACTGAACAGTCATAGACCATTCTGTGACGGAATTTTTGAATGAAGAATGAAGAACAACGATTTTTGATTTTAGATGTACAACCGTTGCGAAGGTCGAGAAGAGACCGTTCGAAAGGTTCAAGACGACGGAGTCGTCGGCTCCAGATTTTTCGTTTTAAACATTTATAACCTTCAAACCTTCAAACCTCTCAACCTCCTCAGTAACTCATTCTTTTCTCTTGTACTTTTTAAAATTACAATTTTCTTTTCCGAATTCTTAAGCAATCGCGTGTAGGTTTTCTTATAATCCCAATGGGATTTACAAATCCAGTATAAAATTGAATTCTTCGAAAAGAAGGTCTGACGGAAGGTCTCGACATTTTCTGCGAATAATTTTTCTTTGGTTATAATTCTCTTTATCGAACGGACAAGCGCTTGCAGGAAAATCACATGAAAAGGATAATCCAGCCAGATGATCGTGTCAGCACGTGCCCAGACGATATCTCGTACAATACTGAAATTCCCATCGATCACCCATTTTTTCTTTTCGACTACTTGTGCAACTTTTTTTCTGAATTTCTCCCTCTCCTCGATCTGCCAGTTTTTTCTCCAGAAAAGTGTGTCCAATTCAATGTGGGAAATGTGGAGTATCTTGGAAAGTTCTCGGGCTAAGGTGGTTTTACCCGAGCAGCTCGTACCGATTATTACAATTCTGTTGACTTTAATGCTCCTTTAATAAATTCACCACAGAGAGCACAGAGGACACAGAGGAAAATAAATACGTATTACAATGAAGAGATCGAATACACCGCAAAGAAGATAAGGAAACCGCTGAATGCCAGCGCACTGAATACACTCATAAAAAGGTGCTGAACATCGTTGTCATGCTTTTGTATTGCCCGGATAGCGTGAAGGATTGCAGTTTGAAGAAGGTAAACTCCATAAATGAGCACAATTCCGGATTTTGCCATCAGATTCCATGCAAAGATGTAGGAGATCAAAGCAACAAGACCAATTGCGAGGTTTGCGAATCCCACTTCGAACTGCCAGTCTGGACGTTCGCTTTCCCATCCAAGACGTTTGGCATCAGCTTTATGAAAGACTACATGACTGAAAAAACTCAGAATGCCGATCACCGACACAGCGAGAAGGAGAATAATATCAATAGATTTTGCTATGTCGGGAAGAAAGAAAATCCCAAGAAAAATGGAAAGTGCGACAAGCAGTATTCTGATAATTGCGATTGCTAAAGCCATAATACTCCTCTAAAATATTTAGTATTTATAATAGCAAGGTGCTCAATAGACATTTTTGTGCTGTATCACATCAGTAATAGTTCGCAGTATGATCTTCAGGTCGAACATGAACGACCAGTTCTCAATATAGTACAAGTCGTAAGCGAGTTTTTCGAGAGGTTCTGTTGTGAGTTCTGCTCTTCCATTTATCTGAGCCCAGCCTGTCATGCCACCACGCACCAGAAGCCGGTCATCCCAATTCTGGATTTCTTTGGAAAACTTATCGTGAAAGAAGGGGCGTTCCGGGCGGGGTCCCACCAACGACATATCACCCTTTAACACATTGAAAAATTGGGGGAGTTCATCCAGGGATGATTTTCTTAGGAAATTGCCGATCTTCGTGGTTCTGTCTTTCTGATCAGAAGTGAAATAGGTTGGTCCGGTTTTTTCTTCAGCATCGATAAACATAGATCTGAATTTGATAAACCAGAATTCTCTCCCGTGCAGCGTAACTCTTATTTGTTTGTAGAGAACAGGTCCTTTGGAGCTGAATTTAACAAGGAGCGCAAGAATGAGCATAATAGGAGAGGTAATGATTATAAGAGGAATAACCAGCACTATGTCAAATGTACGCTTTACAATACTTCTCCATTTACTGAAGGAAATATAAGTCACACCGATCAGTGGTATGCCGTCCATGTCATCAAAATCTGTTGAGCCGGTTTTAAATTGATAGCGGGTTGGTGTAAACCTGAGGAAAATCTCTTTATCTTTACAGAAGAGAATAATATCATTGAGCATCCGTTGGTCGATATCATCAACTGCAATGAAAAGTGCTTCAGCACCTGTCGATTCTATGACTCTCTTAAATTCTCTTATTGTACCCAGGTGAACAAAGTGCTTTTTCAAATGAAAGCGGAGTTTGTCCGGGGTAATATTTGATATGCTTCCGATATAATTAAATCCAAGATCAGGATAGAGGAGCATTTTTTCTGCGATCTCCTGCCCCATGGAATTTGCTCCAATAATGACCGCTTTCTTATTGCCGATATTATGGCTGAGCACGAATTTTTTTATTTTATTGATAAACCAGTGAGAGATGACCAGTATTATAAAAGCCGCAGGCAGAGAATATGCTATCACATAGCGCGATTGAGGCAAACCCTGATACGCATAGGTGAATGTGAAGGTGAGTATTGTCGCGAATATCGCGCCTTTCCCAATGGATGTTATCTCATTCATCCATTTGAGGGGACCGCCATATTCTTTGTAGAGACCGGAAATAATAAATGAAAAGATCCAGATGAATACGATCAACCACATCACCTTAAGATACATATCAATGTATACATCCGGGTATGCTTTCACATCACTAATATGAATCAACAATCTGAACTTCATCTCATAGGCAATTATGAAACTCAATGCGATTGCAAATATATCATTCGTAATCTTGAGTATTGTAAAAAAGAAATTAATTCTGCTCTTTGACATTGTTACTACTTTTGTGGCTTTTTTTATTTGAAATTAAAAACATATTAAGGGCATTCCTTTGTCAAATTTCTTGAAATTAAGCTACAGAGAAGATTGAAAAAATTGACGTGTTGTACGCGTTAAAATTTTTCGTAAATGAAATAAATATAATAAAAAGAAAGAGTTATAAATATGGATAATAAGAATTTTGATGCTGTAGACATGAAAGTTTTGGAGAATACAGTTCAACGTTGCAGGGAGAGGAATATCATTATTCCTACATATGAAGAGATGATCCATCCCGAAAAAGTGCCCGAAAAAATAAAAAAAGAACTTACCGATATAGGACTATGGGATCTGCATCCGAGGAATTTGTATAGAATAACATGGAAGAATGAACCCACAGAAAAAGGTGGAGGTTTTGAAGGTGTCAATTACCTGGAAGTGCCATCAGAATTGACCGGTGTGAAAGCACGAATTTTTATCCTCATTGGCAAGTATTTCCCGACCGGTTCGCATAAAGTTGGCGCAACATTCGGTCCGCTTGTAGAGAAATTGGTTCGCGGTGCCTTTGACCCGACAAAACAAAAAGCACTCTGGCCATCGACCGGTAATTATTGCAGAGGCGGCGCATATGATTCCTATCTGCTTGCATGTCCATCGATCGCAGTGCTGCCGGAAGGAATGTCCAGAGAACGTTTTGAATGGCTTGAAAAAGTCGGCGCTGAGATATATGCAACACCCGGCTGCGAAAGCAATGTAAAAGAAGTATATGACAAAACCAAAGAACTGAAAGAAGCGCGTGGAGATGAGATCGTCGTGCTCAATCAATTCAGCGAATTCGGCAATGCGGTCTGGCATTACGCAGTGACCGGGCGAGCAATGCAGGAAGTGTTTGAGAACAATAAAAGCGCCGGTCAAAGAATGAGCGGATTATTCCTTACCCAGGGCTCTGCAGGAACACTCGGCTGTGGAGAATATCTCAGAGAAAAATATCCAACAATAAAAGTCTGCGCAGGTGAAGCTTTGCAATGCCCTACCCTCCTTTTCAACGGCTACGGCGGACACCGCATTGAAGGAATCGGTGATAAGCATGTGCCCTGGATTCACAACATGAAAAATATGGATATGGTGGCAGATATCGATGATGATGCCTGCATGAACCTGCTCAGGTTATTCAATGAGCCGGAAGGTCATAAATATCTTATTGCTCAAGGGGTTGATAAGGAATTCGTCGATCAGCTCCACCTACTCGGTATCTCATCTATTGCAAATCTTCTTGGTACGATCAAGATGGCAAAATACTATGAGATGAACGAAAATGACGTACTCTTCACAGTGGCAACCGACTCGATGGAGATGTACCGGTCAAGGATGAAAGAGATGCATGAGAAGTTCGACGAATATACCCCTTATAATGCTGTTGGTGATTTTGAGCGCTATCTTATGGGTACTACTGTTGATTATATGCTCGAGCTTTCCTACTGGGATAAGAAGCGTATGCATAATCTGAAGTATTTCACATGGATCGAGCAGCAGGGAAAAACAGTTGAGGAACTCAATGCACAATGGTATGATGATAACTATTGGAAAGAAAAAATGCATTCTTACGAGCAGTGGGATGATCTCATTCGAGAATTCAATGACAGAACAGGATTGCTGAAAAAATATAAATAATACATGTATCAAAAAATCATCAATGCAATTCTTTCTCGCGGTAACAGAACTGTATTATGCGATATACTTTACAATTCTCAGATCGTTGATGTAATAGAAAAAGAAGAAGTTCCAGGCACTCCTACCGAATTATCTGATTATATCCGTTCAAAAAGAAGTATACAAAGCAATTCCAGTGGTTGTATTGATGCAAATTATTGTATTGTAATGCCCGGAGCTATCGACCCCCATGTGCACTATAATGATCCGGGTTTTGAGTGGCGGGAGGATTTTCACACAGGAACTCTGTCAGCTGCATTTGGTGGAGTTACCACAGTTGCAGATATGCCCTGCACATCAATTCCGGCTATTACCAATGCGGTAAATTTACAGCATAAACTCAAGGTGATCAGCAAAAAAGCAGTGACTGATTTCGCTTTATGGGGAGGAGTTTCCGGAACTGAGTTTGATGATCATACAGTAAGAAATAATATGCATGAGCTTCATGAGCAGGGAGTGATCGGATTTAAAACATACCTGATCTCCGGGATGAAAGATTTTACTTCACTCACCCCTTCGCAGCTTGAAGAAGTCGCCCTTATTGCAAAAGATTTAGATATGCTTGTTGCGGTTCATGCGGAAGATAAAGCATTTGTTGAGCGTATGCGCGCAGCATTTCAAAGAGAAAATAAAAATGAGATCACTCATTACTGCCAGGCTCGGGGGATCGAGGCAGAGGTTCTGGCAATCAGAACAGTCATAGAAATTGATCAAAAAACAGGAACTCATTTTCATATCGTGCATCTGAGCAGCAAAAGGGGACTGGAGCTCATCGAAGAAGCACAAGTATCGGGAATTCATATTACAACCGAAACATGCCCTCACTTTCTTGCTTTTACACAAGAAGATTTTGAGAAGCAGGGAAGTATCCTAAAAACAGCTCCGCCTGTAAAATTTGAAGAAGATAAGAAAGCACTCTGGGATGGTTTAAAGAGCGGAGTGATCAGCTTTGTTGCCACAGATCATGCAAGCTGCGAATATTCACGGGAGAAAAGCACGGGCAATATTTGGTCTGATTATGCCGGCATACCCGGAAGTGAGATTATGGTCCCATTTATCTTTTCTGAAGGATTTATGGATGATAAGCTCAGTCTTAGTCAAACTCAACAAATTCTTTCTGAAAATGCTGCTAAGAATTACAAATTAGATACCCATAAAGGAAGTATCAGTATCGGCAAGGACGCAGATTTTGTTTTCATAGATCCACTTGCTGAGACGAAAGTTGACCAGGAAAAATTGCATTCAAAAGGGAAATATTCACCTTTCCATGATCGAATTTTCAAATGCAGTATCAAGAAAACAATTTTACGCGGAAATGTCATTATTGATCACGATCATCTTCTCGTGGATCCAGGATTTGGCTCCTATTACGAAAGCAATTCAAAACATAAATAATAGATGATATTAAACTTTTATCACCGTTCATCATCCTATAAGTAAAGTTTGAATAAGCGAGCATTGATTTGTTGATTTATATATATAAAAAAATCCTCAAGGGGACATTTTCAAGTATTTCACGTAACTTAGGAAAATTTCCCATACTCCAGCTAAATATCTCAAAGATATAACTTTCATACTCATGAATTCAAAACGAATACTCTGGATCGCCCTTATTCTCTCGCTGCTTGCACATTTACTTGTACTGCTTTTTTTTCCTTATCTTTCAAAAATAGAGTTGATAGCCCTCAAGCAAGACCAGCAAGATAGAGAAGAAAAGCGTATCACTTTTGAATTCATAGAAACACCTGATGTTCCGGAAGATGAGAATGTTGAAAAGCAAAATCTCGTATCTGATAAGAATATCGCTGCTGCTGATGAGCTGGATGGCGAACTTCCGATTGATGTGAATCCCTTTAGCGAAGGCGATATGGAGATCAAGGAATTTCCCGAAACAGAGTCTGTTGAGATGCAGCCGGAAAATGAGCCAGCAGAAACAGTTCAAGAGACACCACAAAAAGATTATCCGGAACAATCTGATGAAATTGTTATGAGGGAAGACAACGAAAAACAGATTCCTCAGGTACAACCGGAAAGTGTGTACCTTCCGCCACAGCCGGATTATAATAATGTGATCTCAGAAGTTGAGAAAGCGGGAGGAGTAAGCTTCAATACCTACAACTGGAATTTTGCTCCCTATATGCTTTATTTGAAAAAGAAAATTCAAAGCAATTTGAATCCACCTCCAGGATTCACGTATCTTGGTCTTATACACGGAGATGTGCTCGTTAGATTCATTATTCTGCCAAATGGCACTTTAAAAAATGTGAAGGTTCTGCATTCAGAAGCTCATAATTCTCTTGTTCAGGCAAGCACGGGATCGATTACAATTTCAGCGCCATTCCTGCCCCTGCCTAAGGATTTCCCCGAGGATTACCTGGTAGTGACCTCATTGTTCTCATATATAGTAGAAAAAAAATATAAATAAATTTGATAGAGGAGACCTATGTTTTCTGATATTTTAGTGTTCCTGTCTAAGGGTGGTGTCCTGATGATACCGATCTTTATTTGCAGCATTTTGTCCCTTGCAGTGATAATCGAAAAACTGATTACACTCCGCGCAAGAAAAGTGCTTCCGCCGGAAATAGAGAAAATCGTGGAAAATTATAGTTCAGAGGATGACATAAGCTTGGTGACTTCTGTATGCACGCAGAATAAAAGCCTGCTGGCGCGCATCATTCTTATCGTGCTGAATCACAGGAAGTTGCCTTACCAGCGCATGAAGGAAGAGATCGTGAACAATGTCCGGCAGGAGCTGCGAACTCTTGAAAAAAGACTTGGTATTCTCGAAACCGTTGCTTCAGTTGCACCGATACTCGGACTACTCGGCACGGTTTTGGGTATGATAAAGGTTTTTGGCGTGATCACTTCTCAGGGTGTAGGCAACGCGTCTGCACTTTCGGGTGGAATTTCTGAAGCGCTTCTTACTACTGCTTTCGGACTCACGGTGGCCATCCCTGCGTTGATCTGTTATAATTACTTCATCAGAAAATCCGAGGACCTGAT
>Ga0268278_1001435_pt1 | contig 13826 bp, 19 predicted proteins | sample saktaG_3_FD_190135 | JGI IMG/M metagenome (GOLD analysis project Ga0268278, IMG submission 190135) | Saline water microbial communities from Sakinaw Lake, British Columbia, Canada - sak_2010_1_5_55m | ecosystem: Environmental > Aquatic > Non-marine Saline and Alkaline > Saline ... | reverse complement strand
TGAAGCCATCTTGGACATCTTAAGCGTTTTAGCAAACGCTTAACTTTATTAGTTAGTTTTGTTTTCTTTTCCATGGTGGAGGGACATCTCCACCCCCAATTAAGCCCATTATGGGCTTATTGGGTTATAAATCTTTTGAGATTTTCAACGCAGCCATTTAAGATAAAAAAATATTTATATATGTGTTTATTATTTGTTTATAGGTAGGGAAGACCATATGAATATAAAGAAAGTGAAATAGGAATGAATCTTAAATTTTGGAGGACAAAAAATGGATGTTAAATGGTGGGCATTAGGGGTATCTATTTTAGCCTTGCTTGTTACATTTTTAAAAGATTTAATAATTCCTAATATTTTCAAGCCAAGACTTATTTTAGAAGGTAAAAATGATGAGGAATGTGTAGATGACGCAGTAGATAAAAAGTATATTTCAGGTGGCATCGGAAGAAATTTGCCACAAATTGGGATTAATACAAAAACAAAGGAACCAATATATGAACTTAAGTCAAAAAGTCGTTGGCTTAGATTACGATTAAAAAACGAAAAAGGTTTTTTTTCTAAAACTGCTAGGAATTGTTATGTTAAACTTATAGAAATAAAGAATAGTAATGGTGTAATTATAAGGCCTTTTAATGCTTTTCCTTTAATGTGGGTATCTTATGCTGTTTCAAAAAATAATCTTGCTAAAGGAGAATATCACCTGTTGGATTTGGTTTTTGAAAAAGAATCTGAAAGAGTAATTTATCCAGCAGTTCACAATCAATTTGGTCTTCCCCATCTCCTTCTGGAAAGAAAAGAGGAAAAATTAGGACCTAATGTGTATAAATTTAAATTAGCTGTGTATGGAGATAATTTTGACCCTATATTTAAGGATATTAAGATTAAATTAACTAAAAAATTTGGAGAATTAAAATTCATTAATGAATGAAATTCAAGAATTTAGCGAATTATATGACACTTCTCAAATTTGGATGAATTTTAACTAGTTTACTATTTAATTAATTTTGACCATAGGAAGTGTATATGTGCGAAGCACTGCTCCTAACTCTTTTTTTGTTTTTTTAGTGAAAATTCAATTGAGTTTAACATCGCAATCGCGGTTATACATTTTTTCTGCAAGAAAAAAAGCCGAAGCGTAGCGGAGGCTCAGTATGACGGAAACGCCTTCTCACTCTTTGTTTAATTTACTGAAAAGAAAATCACGAAATTGTATCCATTCATCATATATTTTTTGTAATCCATAGTTATTGACTTTTTCAAAAAGTTCAATTAAGGCTACTGGGTTGTCAGTAAGGAAATGTCCTATCGCATTATCTCTAATTTCTTTCACAATTCCTGTTTTTTCTGCACTAGAAGGATAATTGATTGTATGTCCAAATTTTTTATATGCTTCATGATAAAAATTTCTTATTTCTAATATTACATATTCATTTAATTGCATGGCAGGTTCTATTTTGCGTTCTTCTACAACAGAACTGTATGATTCCTCCAAATCTTCTGGGTGTTTGTTGATTATTTCAATAAACATCTTGAGAATTGATATCTTCTTAGAAATAAGATCCAATGGGAATTTCTTGCTTTTAGGAGTTTCTTTTAATTTACCCATATATTTTTCGTAATTTTCCGAAAGTTTCATAATTAGGGTAATTATTTACAAGTATTTAATTTTTTCTTTAGTGAGAAGGCGCTAAGTAATATTGCGTATAACATCGCGCTGTTATGTGGGGAGACTACAAGGCGACCGACTGAAGGGACAGTTTTTGAATTGCTATCAAATCAATCCTCCTTCCAGCAGACTAATAACCTCTAGATTGAGCCAATTAATATAAACCTTCCTCAATAGCAATAAAACTAGAATTATAAAAAGTAATAACATAAATATAGAAAAAAAATTTAGAAACATCATAAATTTAATCCATTTTAAATCTTTATTTAATTTAATATCAAAAAAATTTAGAAATTCAACAACAAAAATATTTAAAATAGGTGGCAAAAAAATAAAAAATAAAAGAATTAAAGGAAAATCTAACCTAGGAAGATAAACAGTTTTGCTGGTTAACGTATATAAATCCATCCCGATTGTAAAAAAAGTAAATATTGCAACAAAGACAAATGACGTTATTAAACCATACAACTTAAGTAATTTAATAGATGATTCTTTAATTTCTCCCATTTTTTTGTTTAAGTTCCTTGTCATTTGTGTTACTAAAAAAAGCTGAAATATTAATAACTTTCGATATACTGTTAAGAGACAATTCAAAAATTGCACATAACATATGCAATTGCTGTTATATCCTCAAGCCTACGAAGTGGGCGAGACAAGGAGCGAAGCGACGAAGAGTTTTTTATCTCCAAAATCAGTGCTTCATTAAAATGTCAATTTTTCTATGCAAATTTAGTACTCCTGCTAATGTTGCTCTTGATGCAAGAGTTGTGGCTTTGATACTTGAATCAAGAAATTGGCTTGATGCTTTTGATTTTTCAATCAGAGAATTATCCTTAGCTTTGGCTTTTCCGGCTTCATTGATTAACTCATCAACCATTTCTAAATATTTTTCTAATTGGGGTATTAAATCTTGTTTTTGGTTCATTATAATCACCAAATTAAGAGAAAGCATAAGATATTATTAATCTTTCGGAGATAAAAAATTGGATATAACTATGGGAGCCCTGTTAGTTACTTTTCCCATACGAAGTGTGTTTATCAAAAGAGGCAAAGCCGATACATCAAAACAAAGTATCAAGGGGCAAGAAAAATACCATAAATAAAAAGGTTTAAATAAAAAATTAACTTCTGAGTTTATAAATGGGGGTTTAATGAAAAAATGAAAATAAAATTGTCAAATATTATTAAAATTGATGATATTAAATATAAAGGTCATTTTGCTGTGTGGAATGGTGATATTGAACCATTGGATGTATTTGTTGAAGACAAAAATCGTTGGAAACGGTGGCAGGAATATCGTCCTAAGAAAAAAAGTGGGGGGTATGTAGATTGTTTTAGTAGGAATTTTATTTTTTCATTCATTAGGTTTTATCCTCGTGGTGATGAATATTGGTTATTTGGAGGGATATGGGAAATTATTAGTAGAAATAATCAATATAAAGTTGAATTGTGCGATTTGGGTAAAGAATTTATTGGAAGATTGCTTGTTAAATATCAATTTAGTGATAGAGCTAAACGTGTAAAACTTGAAAAACATTATCACAAAATAATTGTTTCAGAAATATTTGATCAGGAGTTTTCTGGAGAAGACTTTCCAGGTTCTAATAATATTGATGTTGAATTTATTAAACTAAAACATATTTTTCAAATAAATAAATCTGATTGGAAATCAACACTTGAACATATAGATGGAATTTATCTAATAACAGATACAAAAAACGGAAAGAAATATGTTGGTTCTGCTTATGGAGGAGAAGGTATTTGGTCAAGATGGAAAAATTATCTTCATAATGGTCATGGGGGAAATCAAGACCTTAGACGATTAATTGATAAAAAAGGGTTTAAATATGCAGAAAGAAATTTTAAATTTGCGATCCTAGAAACATATAAATTTGGGACATCAGATGATACCATTGAATCAAGAGAATCGTATTGGAAAAACGTCTTTATGTCTAGGGATGAAAAATATGGTTATAATAAAAATTAAACAGAATCTTTAAGTAAGTTTTCTTGCCCCCTACCCAACAATTCAATTTTTCATCAAGTTGAAGAATAAAAAATCCACATTGGTTTATGACATTAAATAACACTTCTTGCCCATTCCTTTTTTAGAGAGAATTCCCTTTTTACCGTATATAGAAACTTAAATTTAATTGTAACTAACATTGGAATTCCTGTTAGTTTCTTTTGCCCTACGGAGTGGTGCAAAATTTTGTCCGAAAAGTTGGCGGCCGATCGGAAAAGTTTATTAATTCTAAGAATATATCTAATAGTATATGAAAAAACATAAAGCCATTTATGAAAGTGAGTTAATGGAGAATTTAGTAAATGAATTTAATGACATTGAGGAATTGAGATTTCTATCAATTATAACTCATATGTATGTTGAATATTTTTTGAATGAAATTATCTGTAATAAAATATCTAAGCCAGAATTGATTATTGATAATAAAGGGCTTGGAGGATTTTACAATAAATTCACTTTGCTTAAATCATTGGGGTTTTTTGAAGGGAAAGAAAAGCTAGAAAAAAATGTTGAGCGAATAAATATGATTAGAAATTTTTATGCACATAATATGTTAATAGAACAAAAAATACCTCCAAAAATTGAAACTAAAATTAATGAAATGGTTTACTTAGAAGAATCGAATACATTTCATGAAGATATTTCTAAAATTGACTTAACGAGTAAATTTAAAGTTAAATGCATTTCTACTATTGTTCTATTAAGTTGATATGAGCTCGGCCGCCAATTGAAACTAACATCGCGATCGCTGTTATGTGTTTTTTCTGCAAGAAAAAATGCCGAAGCGAAACGTAGGCACAGTATGACACAAGACCTATTTTTCGTATCAAGGACGAAGTCCCTTAAATAAATTTATCAAGGGCAGGCATTTAAATACACAATTTTTATATATGAAGTATTCTTTTCAATATAAAATGAGTATAACTAATGTATCCAATAATATTCTTAATTCAATAATACAGCTTGAAGAACCTATAAATTATTTTTTTCAAGATTTATGGTTTAAACCTGAGTGGATATTTATTTTTTTATCGGGAGTAATTGGTGCTTACGTAGCAATCAAAATGAATAAAATATTTGAAAATAAAAAAAGAATTCACTCTAAATCATTAATTAAACATTCAATTTCTACAACCCTAGAGGCAGTTTTTACTGTTTTCTTTTATCCTGTCTTATGGGCTATAGGAATATTGATAGTAATAGGTTTAATTAAAACTGGAATGACTTATTCTTCAACTGTTACTTTATTCATTTTACTTCTCTTAGGAATATTTTATTTATGGAGAAAAAAGAAAAAGAATAAAGAATTAGTAAAACGGTTTAAAAAGCCTGCCCCTTCTAAAAAATAGAAAAATTGGTCTGAGTAATATTGCACATAACACCTATTAAACGAAGTTTTCTAATTTATATGCAAAGCCAAGTCCGTTTTAAAATTTATATATTTTATAGCCAAAGCCCTATTTTCTAATTAAGATATTTTAAGGTTATTAGTTAAGTTTAAATAATTTAAAAATAAGGGTTTTGTTAATGGATAAAAAGGCCCAGATTAAAAGCATTATATTTATCTTAGGTATTGTTATAATAATAAGTGGTTTTATTCTTTTTGCCTTTGATTCAAAGACAGCTGGAAAGATAACAATGCTTGTAGGGATTGTTTTTGCCTTTTTTGGCGGGCTGAAAGAAAAATTAGGATTGTGAATTTACTTTAATAATTTCTTATCATGCCTGTATATTACAATATACAGAAAGATTGAGACAAGAACCAATATCTCGCCAATATAAACAGCGTAGTTGGCTATGTTAAGGCTTGCAGAATACTTTTGATCTAATTCTGTAGAATCACACATGTTCTCTGGCTCGCAGTCAGGCGGATAGCAGCAGTTTTCTGATACAACATTGCCTGTAATTCCCCCGCCAATCATAAGAAAACCAATAAGCAAAGTAGCCAATGGAATTATCAGTCTGCTCTTCATAATCAGGTTAAAAACCTTACAAATATAAAAAGATTGCTATGTAAATCAAAATCTTTCAGAAATGCCGTAAAAATAGCTTATTTTAAGCTACAAGGTTTATTAAAAGCAAGTTTCAGACCCTATCAAAACCAAAATTTAACTACTATCTTCTTAACCAGTGCAGTTCTGTTAGATATATTTATAAATACGATAAATTAAACTAGGTAATAGGGGAGGTAATTTACAAAAAAATGAAAAATAATCAAGAATTTTATTACCCCAAAGAATTTTTTAAATTAGCAGAAAGTACAGATGAAGAAAGAGCCAAGGTTATTAAAGAGATAGAGAACAAAAACCCTGATATTGACCTATACAAATTAATTATTCCAGAAGGGGTTATAAAAGTAAAACCTGAATTTAGAACAGTAATACTAACTAACACAAAACTTTTTAAGATACATCATAAAAAATTCTTTGAATAAAGTGAGCCTGCGGGGGGTAATACCAAGTAAATTACTTTCAAGGATTATTACAATCCTTGCTTTTTTATGAAATTATACTCTTTTATAATAAAAATTGTCTTTCTAAGGATTTATGCTATATTACCTAACGCTCATATGTATTTTTTTGTGACACACGCCGCATAAAAGGGTAAGGTTACTCATTTTGTTGTTCTTTGGATTACCATCTTTATGATGGATATGTAGTCCCTCCTTTGCTCCACATATAGCACATTCACTATTATATTTTGAATAAACAGATTCTTTTAAATCAGTATCTAAATGTTGTCTCTTTGTCTTTACTTTTCCACAAAACCTTAGTTCTGCTTCTTCTCTTATCTCAATTCTTTTCCTTTGCTCTTTAAGTTTGTCCATCTCTTCTTCAATTGCCCATTCCTTTACACGTCTCTTTTGTGCTCTTATTTCTATAGGAACAAGTTGATTAAAAACTCCATCAAGATAAAAGTTATTTTCTATTAACATATTCTGAAAAGATTTCTTAAAAAGCTTAAATCCAAACATGTAATTAGCAATCCAAGGGTCTTTATCTATCCAAAATTCATAACAATCATCTGAAGCAAAAATTGCCCCTAAAGTAACTTTGTAGTCTTCCCCATCAACAGTTAATGGCCATCTTTTATCTTTGTCCCTAAACTCAGATATAATCCATTTAGCCCTGTTTGTATTCATATTATCCTGTATCCTGTTAAAGAAAGTCTTTATCTGTTTTTTAATCCAAGTCAATCCCTTTCTTTCCTTCTTTTTATTCATTTTATTTATGTTCAGTGAATTTTTCTTATCTTAAGGTGTAAAATATTTAATTTTGTTTCTATTATGCAATTTATTGTATATTTGACTTCTTTAAAAAAGATTTGAATTCTTCATTAAATTTATCTATCTTCTTAATTAAATTATTAAGATTTATTTTTTTCTCTATTTCTTTCTTTTCTTTTAATTTTTTTTCTCTTTCTCCTTTCTTTTTCTTCTTTGATTCTTCAATTGGTTTAAGTATATTTTGTTTTCTTTTTTCTTGAAGCCATTTCCGATAACATTTTTCACAATACTTTACTGGTTTATAATCATCATCTTCATAATCATATTTTTTTCAAAAAATCCAATTTTTTCCCACACTCTACACAGTTTACCATATTTTTATGATTTAATTGCTAAATATAAAAAGATTTCTAAAAATTTAATCAAACTTCATAATCCTGTCTTTGTAGTCTTCTTTGGCCAATAGCACAACCCGGCTCTCTTTTTTCTCATCAATTAGCTTGTATCCTGAAAGTTCTGCAATTCTTTTTGCAAATTCTTTTACATCTTCATGAAATGGCATATTTTTTTCCAGTAATCTTTTCCTTGATGAGCCAATAAACATATAGGCCTTAAGCTCAATAAACATTGGGCCTGCTTTTTTTATTAAATCAGCATAACCTTTTTCATTTTTCATGTTTATTCCCTTCATAAGGGTTATTCTTATAACTGTCCTTGTCTTTAGTCTGGGCATTAATCCAAGTGTTTTGTTCAGGCGCTGCCATCCATCCTTAAAGCATGACTTATTAAATTTTTTAAAGTCTGCTTCATTTGTTGCATTCAAAGAAACATAAAGCTGTGTAGGAAGTTCTTTCAGGTTTTCAATAACTTCAGGGAATTGTCCGTTTGTAACAAGGAATGTTGTTTTTCCTAATTTATGCAACTCAGAAATTAATTCTCCAAGTCTTTGATATATTGTTGGCTCTCCTGTTAATGAGATTGCAAAATGCATTGGCTCCTGCGCTTGATTAAGTTTTTCCATGTTTACTTTTTCATTTCCAAAAAAACCATTGAGAAGCTTTCTCTGGCATAAAACAGATTTTTTTATTATTTCTTTTGGGTCATCCACAACATCATCCATTTTTATTCCAGCTGTATAATCCATCTCACGCCAGCAATGAATGCACTGGTTTGTGCAAAATCCAACAGAAGGTGTCATCTGGCAGCATAGATGAGATCTAATACCATAAAACTTTTCCTTGTAGCATGTATCTTTATCCAATAATGACTTCTTTGTCCATGTGCATATTTTGACAGCAGAGTGCTCACCGCTAAAGCAGTAGTGCTGTTTTTCCAAGAGTGTTTTAAGCTCAGGGCTTATTTTTGTTATTTCCCCCATAGAGCAAGCTAAAAGAGGATTATATAAAAATCTTTCTTTGAAAACCAAAATTATATAAATCTCCTCCCTGTTCCAAAAACCATGGATTTTAAAACAGCGCTAAAAAAGTTAAAAGAAAGCAGTGAATTCAGGAAATGGGTTTCTAAGAACAAGAAATCATATTTAACATATGCCTTTACAATGATTGAAAACTCAGAAAAAAGTGAGTGGCAGATTGGCTATTATGACAAAAGCCTTGATAAGGTTACAGTCTTTACAATAAATAATAATATTGAAATCAACCCAGAGCAGGATGTTTTCAAAAAACCAGGAACAGTTGTAAAAAAGATTAACCTAAAAGATGTTAAATTTAGCTTAGATAATGTATTGAAAAAAACTCAGACTATTAAGGAGAAAAAATATCCTAAAGAGTTAGTAACAAAAACAATAGCTATACTGCAGAATATTGAGCTTGGCCAGCTGTGGAACATAACTTTTATTACAAGCTCTTTTGCTACAATAAACATAAAGATAAATTCAAAAGATGGAAAACTAATAAAGCATGAGTTGGTATCATTATTCCAGTTCAGGGCTGGCTAGATTACTACTTTGATAAAACAAAAACCAGTGTTTTCCTGTGGAAAAACAGCTTTGTTTCATTTGGAAAAAGCAATTATTTCCTGTAGAAATTGGTTTTTTCAACTGGAGTATCTTTATTAAAAAACCTAAACAAAGCCTTAAAAAGAAAAATAAGCCATTATTAATATTTCTTTTCCATCAGAACAATAATTGTTTTGATTATATATTTTTGACCTTAACTTAATTTAAATATAAGTTGTGTTTTCTATTTTGTATTATTTTTTTAACTTAAAAAAGAGGGATGATTTTGTCAGAAAACCTGAAGATAAGAATAAAGAAAATAAAAGAAAATGCAATTCTGCCGTATTATGCTCATGAGGGTGATGCAGGAGTTGACCTTTATTCAACAGGGGATTATGTTCTTAAGCCAGGCCAAAGGATATTAGTCAGCACAGGATTAATCATGGATATTCCTAAAGGTTACGAGGGCCAGATAAGGCCAAAATCAGGGCTTGCGTTAAAGCATGGAATAACAACCTGTAATAATCCTGGAACAATTGACTCTGACTATAGGGGGGAGATAGGAGTTATAGTAATTAATTATGGTGCTGAAGAATTCAAGATAGAAAAAGGAACAAAGATTGCTCAAATGGTTTTCAACAAAATAGAAAAAGCAGAATTTGAAGAGGTTGAAGAGCTTGATGATACAAAAAGGGGAGAAGGTGGTTTTGGAAGCACTGGATTAAATTAAAGGGGTTAAAATAATGAAGAATGGAATAAAATACAAGACAGCAAAGACAAACACAAAGCTAAATGAATTCATTGAAGAAGAAAAAGAGGCTGGTAAGTTATCTAAAGATAAAAAACCTAGGGATTTAAATGCAGGTATGCCAAAAAAAATACAGCCATCTGAGAATTGATATTAAAGCAGTATGATTCAGTTTTTTTCAAGGAAATCTTCCCATATTTTAATTGTTTCTTTTTCTGTTTCCTCAGATATCTTCGGAAAGTTTGTGTCCAAGTAAACAACTTTTGAGCTATGGTTCTCAAAAAGATTTTTCAGCCACTGGCTGTTGTATCTCTGCTCCAGTTTTCTCTGGAAGTTAATTTCCTCAAAAATAGCCCTATCCTGTTTCTGCCTCTGGCTGAGTCTTTGCATAACTGTTTCTGGTGCAACCTGGGATATTATCAAAAGGCCAGGGGCATTTTGAATTGCAAGCTTATTTCCAGGCAGCCTCATAATCTCTGTTAAAGATATATTCCCCTGGACAGGCTGGTAGACAATAGAGCTTATTACCCCTCTTTCCTGAAAGACATATTTGCCCTGTTTCAAGGCAGGAATAATAACTCTTTTGTAAAGTATTTCCCTGTCTAAAGAAAATGCATGTGCTGTTGAGATTATTGAATAATCCCTTTTGTTATCCCTTATAATCTCTTCCCTTAGAGCACAGCCAATCCAACAATCAGTCATTTCACAAGAGATTATGACATCAAAATCTGTTATTTCCTCTGGTTCAGGAAGTCTATTGTTTTCCTTGCAGTACTTTTTTAAGTCCAGTATCTGAAGCTTCTTTTCTTCAGCCCACTTTCTAAGAGCATTAATAACAACACCTTTACCCGAACCATCAAGGCCGTCAACCATAACAAACCTTTTTTGCATAGAAGAATTATTTGCAATAATCTATTTAAATCTTTTGAAAATTAAGATATTTATTACCTTGAAGAATCTGCCTGTCTTTCTGCATCAAGCTTCTTTTTAATTGCATTTGATGAATTGCTCAATTGGTATGCAGCTATTATTTCGTCAGCAAGTGCATTTACTGCCTCTTTCTTTGAGTTAAATGCTTTTGCAAAAGCGCCCTGAACCATATACCTTAATGCAAGATCAACTCTTCTCTGGGGAGCGCACTCAAGAGCCTTTGGATACCTTGCTCCGCCATATTCTATTGTTATTATTTCTTCCCTTGGTGATGCATTTTCCAGTGCCTTGACAAAGACAGCTATTGGGTTCTGCTTTGTCCTGTTTTCAATAATCTTGAATGTTTCCTCTACAAGAGAATATGCCTTCTGTGCCTTTCCTGTAGAATTAGATGAGCTGATAAAGTGCTTTTTGCCCTTGTGCCCTGGTATCATAACTTTATTGATTAATCTTTCAACAATAAAAACTTTTGACTTGTGGAATCTTGCGCCAGCATATCTTGCGCCTGTTTTTGGTATTATTTTTGGCTCTAGATTGATGTATCTCTTTAACCCAGGGTCTTGTACAGTTATTCCCTTTACACTCCACCTGTTAAATGCTTTTATATCTTCCATTTTAATATTTATTTCATAGAAGGGGATTTGAGTTCATATTTAAAGCTTTCTGTGGTGAACATTAAAAATTAAAGGTTAAAAAAGAATAAAAATTCTTATGATCATACATTTCTTATATAATTAGATTCAGGATTTGTGTTAATTATATGCTCATTAGAGTACTGGACTTCATCAATAACAGTCATGTTAAATTTCAGCCTGAACAGATAAACCTTGTTTTTCTCAAGATTAAAGTCAGCACCGCCAGTGCACTCATCACATATCTCAAATTGTGTGTGTCTTTTAATCAAATTATTAACCTTAAAAACCTCTTTATATTCTTGATTAATATCTTCCTTGACCTCAAATGTAATATCTCTTGAAGTAAAATCTGTCTCAAAATAAATCCCACCACCATTTCTCCCTTTTACATATTCTGGTGTTACAGTCACATTAACTATTGATGTGCCTTCCTCATTGGTAAGGATTGGCTCAAAGCCTGTGTCTAAAACAGGTTTTGGCTCACTTTCACAATCATCAATACTATCAACAATTCTTTCATCAGGGCATACATATTTTGTTATAGTTATTGTTTCTGTCTCTGTTTTTGTTTTCTCAGGGCATAATGAGCAGTCCATTATACAATCAGGGCATTTTTCACATATGCATTCAGGGCACTCAGGGCATTCTGCTGGTTTCTTGAATACAAAAGCAAAAAACAGAATAATTATAATAACCAGGAAAACTAAAGCAATAGGATTGTTGCCTTTTTTGAATATTCCTTTGTTTAGGTTATTAAGAATACCTTTCTTCATAAGTTAATCACCTTTTTTTATTTGAATATTTAACAGGTGTTCCTCTACAACTATTTAAATATATTCTTTTCCCGGTTTTAAATAAAAAATTACTGCTTAAGAGCAGGTATATTCAATATTTCATCCTTGTTCAGGAGAGAGATTCCTGCATCATTGCCTATGATATCAACCTTTATTATCTTGTCTGGATTTTTTAGGTCAACCTTTGGCCTGTCAACAACATCTGTCAGCTTCATAATTAGCTCTGTTATGTGATATTTTTCATAGCATCTCTTTGTTATATCCATCTTCCACTTATCCTTTTCTTTAATGTCCTTAACAAGACTTTTTATTGTCTTCTGCATGTCTTCAATAGTTGACTTGCACCAGTTGTCCACAGGAACCCAGTGAAACGTTGTCCTGAACATAGAAGGATTCTTTTTGCATATAGCTATTAATTTTTTAACAACTGATTTTGGTTCCTTCAGCGTTATCTGGAAAAGGCCTTCTATCTCTGATTTCAAGAACTCCGGCTCTATTTTAAGCTGCTTTAAAATAGATATTATTTCTTCCTTGGCCAGCCCTGCATGATTTGGATCATGTGTTACAAGTAGGTTTGCTTTTGCCATTAAACCACCCCGAATTTAATATAGAATTCCCAGTTTATATAGTTTTCGATTTTAAAAGTAGCTAATAAAAAGAATTAAATTAACCTTCTATGGTATATTTCCTGTAAACTTGTTTTTCAGCTGGCTTAACAGGTTTTTCTTCTTCTGGTTCAATAACATTAACTGTCCACCCATAGGTTTTTGTTTCAATTCCGTCTGAAACTATAACCTGGACTGGCTTTGTTCCTGGTATTGTGAATCTTCTCCTGTGTATATTATTTCCAGTATATTTCTCAAAAACACCAAACTTCCAGGTGTATGTTAAGCTGTCATTATCTAAATCATCAGCAATAACCTTAAAATCAACTATTTTGTTTTTATAAACATTTACCAATGCTTCTGGGCTGGTGTTTGTTATTATTGGAGCCCTGTTTTTATTATATATTCTTATTGTCATGTTTCTTTTAGCCATTATCTTGCCATCATTAGCAATAAAAGTGAGTGTAAAATCTTTTTTATCCTCATTAACAACAGTATCAAAATCAGGCATCCAGCTAAATGTTTGATTAACTAAGCTAGAGCCATTAGGTGCATTCTCAACCAAGAAGTTTATACTATCTCCGTCTGGATCTGCTGCATAAATCCTGAACCCTATTGATTTATTCTCGTCAACTGCAATATCACTGATTGGCTTAAGAATTGGTGCCCTGTTTATGTTTTTTATTATTAAGGTTATGTTTTCTGAATCACTAAGACAGCCATCTGATGCCAAAATATTTGTATAATATGTTCCTGCCTCATCATATCCAATCTTATGTTTTTTCTTGTTTACAAAGCCAGAATAAGAGTATCTCAAAATATCCCCATCAGGGTCTGTTGCAGCTGGATTGAAAGTTAGTAATTCACCCTCATTAACTGTTATTGTTCCTATTTTTTCAAGCACAGGAGCCCTGTTGGTCTCATAAACAGTTATCTTAACCTCATGTTTTGTTTCAATATCACTTGATTTTGCAATAAAAGTTACAAGAAAATTTCTTTTTGGCTTGTAAGGGATATGTATCCTTGTTATTATTTTTTCAAGCCAGTTCTTTTTTACAGCATCAAAGCCTGGTGTCCAGCTGAATTTGTTATTAACAAAATTAGCATTATCTGGCAAATCAATTGCTAAATAATTTATTTTATCGCCGTCAGGATCAGTAGCTGTAACATTAAAAATCAGCTGCTCATTCTCATTAACAAAAGCATTATTTAATGGCTCAAAAAAAGGAGCCCTGTCTT
>Ga0268278_1001434_pt1 | contig 13828 bp, 5 predicted proteins | sample saktaG_3_FD_190135 | JGI IMG/M metagenome (GOLD analysis project Ga0268278, IMG submission 190135) | Saline water microbial communities from Sakinaw Lake, British Columbia, Canada - sak_2010_1_5_55m | ecosystem: Environmental > Aquatic > Non-marine Saline and Alkaline > Saline ... | reverse complement strand
AGTTTCTACGCAAATAGGTTCAGTAGCTGCGACAACCATTACCGGAAGCATAACAGCGGACCAGATAACAAGTATTGCTGCAACTCAAATTACAGGTTCTATTACTTCAGAACAAATTGGTAGTGTCGCTGCAACGACAATTACTGGTGCGATAGTTGCCGATCAGATAGGATCAATCAATGCTACGGTGATAAATGGTGTTATTGTTACAGACCAATTAGCAGATGGAATTATAAGCGCGTTAGCTTTATTTGCGACTGATTTAAGACCAATTAGTTCGGTTGGCACTTTACCAGAATTACCGGACGCTAATTATCCAATAGGTGCAGTAGTTTATCTAACAACTGACGCCAAACTTTATCGTAATGTCGCTAATGTATGGGACGCAAGCGCAGCAGCTTCTGACATAACTGGAACATTAACTGCTTCCCAAATTGGTTCAATAAATTCAGATCAAATTACAGGTTTAATCTTAGCAGGGCAGATTAGTTCAATCGCAGCAACTCAAATTACAGGGGCAATTTCAGCTGATCAAATTGGTTCAATAACAATTGGTCAGGTTACTGGGCAAGCAGTAGATACTTTGCCAGAATTACCGGACGTCGCCTATCCTATTGGTTCTTATGTAGTATTATCAACAGACGGAAAATTATATCGTAATGCTGCTAATGTGTGGACTGTCGCCGTCGCTGCTGGAGATTTAACTGGTTCAATAACTGCTTCGCAGATAGGATCGGTAAACGCTTCGGCAATTACTGGCTCAATTACTTCTGATCAAATTACATCGTTAGTAGCAACTAAGATAACCGGTTCAATAACCGCAGAACAAATTACATCCATTGCTTCAACTCAGATAACCGGTTCTATTACATCGGATCAAATCACATCATTAGTTGTTGGAAAATTAGACGGACAGATTTCAGGTTCTCAAATTACTGATTTAGCTGTAACTGCCGACAAGATAGCTAATCTTGCTATAACTTCTGCTCAGATTGCAAACCTTACAATTACTGCTAATCAGATTGCTAATTTAACTATAACAAGTGGAAAGATAGCGAGTATTAACGCTGATAAAATAAACGTTGGAACTTTAACAGGTTTTACTATCCAAACAGCTGCTTCGGATAAAAGAGTTAGAATAACTTCAAGTCCCCAAAATAGGATACAATTTTTAGATGGCAATGACGAAGAGGGATATTTGGAAATGGATGACGATGGAGATGGAGGATATTATCTTAATCTTGGGGGGCCTGGAGGATTATTACAAATCAGTTCATCATTGGGAGCATCTGAAACAGTACTCGTTTCTATGCCATTCTTTGCTGGTGCTGGAAAAGCATCTTCTGGTTTTGCCGTAATATACGGGAGTCCTAATTTTGAAACAGCAGTCGGTTTAACATGGAGTGGAGGGGGTGTTGGCACTTTTAGTTTAGATTTAGGAGACAATTTAGCAGAAATTAGTAGTGATTTAATTCCTTATGCAGCGGGATTAGATTTAGGGGGATCAGTAGCAGCAGAAAAATGGCGCAATCTTTATCTTAGTGGGAGTATTGTAAGTGGTGCTATTACAGCCACAGGAATTACAAAACCTTCAGTTACTAATACATATGATTTGGGTTCTTCTGGATATAATTGGAGTTACCTTTACACAAATTATTGTGCCACAAATATAAGACCAATTAATAATACTCTTAATCTTGGAGATGCTACTTATTATTGGAATAATGTTTATTATAAAACACTTGTAAAGAGTGGTGGCTTTGGATTTTTGGATAGGGGTGTTAAACTACAAGATGGTAAACAAGTTTCTGATCTTGAAGCTATTACCCAATTAACAGAAGATAGAACAAAGAAAACTCCATACGGTTCAAGCATTATTGATCATAAAACTTTACCGGAAATAGTTTATAGGCCTGCGAGAAATTCAGAAACAGGAAAGCTTATGCTTCGTGGTAAAGATAATAGACCATATCAATATATTGTAAATGATAAAACTAAAAAGAAGGAAAAAGTATTTGCCGAAGATGGAGAAGATGTAAATGCGATGATTTCAATAATGATTGGGGCAATAAAAGGATTAAATGACAAAGTAGAATCTTTAAAAAAAGAGGTCGATGTAAAATAAATAAAATAATTAAAATGAAAAATAAGAAAAAGAGAACTTCTAAAAGGAAAAAGAATGACATTAAGTCAAGGGTTAATAATTATCTTTCTGATGATAAAAGATTATTGTCAAAATATAATTTAGAGTCTTCTTTAATTCTCAATTTTCCTCGCAGAAGAAGAGTTCCTCTGTTTAGTAAAATCGCTATGTGGATATTAAGGATTCAGGGTTGTATTCTTGATACTAGGTTTAACGATTTAAAGCAGAATAAAGAATAATGGTATATAAATATAAAGGCACAACATACCCATCAAAAGAATACGCATTAGCCGCAGATAAAGTGAGGTCTGCTGGTATGTTTGAAACTACGGAAAATGTCAAAGCAGCTATGGAGGGAAAATCTTTTTCCGGAGTATCAGTTGAAACTAGAGAGTGGATTAAATCTTCACCAGACGCACCTGATTATTCCGGGATCAATACAGTCAAGGATGCTAATAAGGTTATCAATGAAGGACAAGATGGAGATGTAATAGATCAGGAAGGAAAGGACGCCCCGGGAGTAAAATCATTTTATTCCGGTTTGTTAAACACTTATAAGGATGTTACGTCTGCTATAAAACCTACAACACCTCCACCTGCAACGCCTGACCTTACACAGAAATTTACTGATTTGCGTAGTCAATATGGTGTTGAAGCGCTTGAAACTCAACTTAATGATTTAAAGGCCCAACAGGATATTTTGTATGCTCAACAGAGGATTAGGACAGCCGCAGAGAAAGGTAAACCAGTGGCAATGGGTGTTATTGAGGGAAGAGTTGGTGAGATAGAGCGACAAGAAGCTGAGAGGATCGATACTGTGCAAAGACAGATGACCAACATATCTAATCAGCTTAATACTAAATATCAGATGATAGATACCTATATGAAATTGGCTGATATGGATTATGATAATGCTGTTGCGGCATACGATAGAGATTTTGCAAATAACGTTACCTTGTTTAATATTGTCAGAGGAATTGATGACAGCGAGAAAGCAGATGAAGAACGTGCAGTAGATAATGCAAGGGCCAACGCTCAGATTATGATCAATACAATGACAGATAAGAATATGACTTATGATCAACTCTCACCAGATCAACAATTAACTCTTACCAAACTTAGTGTTCAGGCTGGACTTGGGGCTGACTTCTTCTCTACTGTAATGAATGTTAGTGCTGGTAAAGAAATCTTGACTACTATTGTTGTCAGTGCTGATCAAACTCAGGCAACGATTATGTATAAAGATGGAACCACTAAACTTGTCCCAACAGGATTACCAGCTAAACCAATTACTGGCACAACGTTTGGAGAACCAACAGCTTCGGAAAAATCAAAGGCAATGAATTGGCTTACACAACAACCAAATGTGACTCAGTCCGATATTGATCGACTGGAAACTGATCGTGCATTCTTTGCTTGGGCATTAGCTAAATCAGAGGAACTTTAATAACAATTATTTATGTCAGTTTTTGATGATTACACAAGAGAGAAAGAAAAATCTCTTGAGCAACCTGTGGAAAAAGAGGGGTTTTTTAAAAAAGCAGCAAAAACGGCTGCGAGAATTTTATTACCTAAAGAGGTTGAATACAAACTTGGATTAACAAAACGTCCTGGTGAGGAAGTTAAACCTGTTGAACAACCGAAGTCACTCTACGAGCAATATCAGCAAGAAAAGGGTATTGCTTTAACTCCACCAACATTAGGACAACAGTTTGAGGCAGAAACGCCAAAAGTGGAAACTAATTATGAAGATCTTAAAACAGTTGCGAAAAAACAGTTAACAGAAATAGAAAGTCGTTTACCGGAATTAAAAGCACAGTATGAAAAAATGCCGAAAGGCGGTGTTGTATTTCCTCAGGGAGGTTTGGGAGGAATCCTTAAAGCTGCTTTACCGCCAAGTGCTACCCAGAAGAAAATGGATGCTGAAAAGGAAATTGATAATCTTACAAAAGCGGCTGATGCTTATCGTGAATTTTTAACCCATAAAGAAACCGAGCCAGGCTTCTTAAATTTTCTATCAGATGTGCAAAAGGGAATACAAAATCAACTAAAGGATGGTGGTAAATTAATTCCATTTTTAGGCTCAGTAGAATCATTTGAAGAATACATTGGGTATATTAGTGCAACTAAAAAGAAAAATGAAGGTAAAAAGATTACCTCACAAGAGGATAGTTTAATAAAGAAATATCAGGCTAAAGATCTCCCTGTTGATAGAGGAATGGGTTATGCGGTTGGTTCAACTATGGCTTTACTACCAACTTATGCCGCAGAGTTTGCTACTCTTGGCCCTGTTTATAAAGGTGTGGAAGCAACAGTTTCAACGAGTCTATTAAAAGCCGGAGTGCCAAAATTTATTTCCAAAGCGGCAGCATTTATTCTTGGTGGTGCAGCTCAAGGGTGGTCAAACGTTCCTGAAGTAAGTGAGAGAACAGCTCAATATATGTTGCCACAAGCAGATATTGTTAAAGGTGAGGATGGAGATTATTTGATTGCTGAGATTGATAAAAATGGTGATAGTTTTCCAAAAGCTTTTCTAAAATCACTTGGCACAGTGGCCGTTGATTATATTACAGAAAGAACAGGTGTGCTTGTAGAAAAACCTCTTGGATTCTTACAACGAGCATTTTTAGGAAAATGGTTAGCTAAAAGAGGTTTAACTGCATTAGGAAATAGTAAAACATTGAAAGTTCTTAAAGGGGCTATTGCTTGGGATGGAATTATTGGTGAGGTATTTGAAGAAGAATTAGCAGAATTTTTTCAAGCGCCTATTGAAGAGAGAAAGTATTATGCACCATTTGCCACACCAGAAGGCGTTGAACGTTTGTTAGTTGAAACATTAGCTATTGGGGCTTTCGGCGGATTGGGTAAGGTTTCTGATGTTGCTATGCGCCAGATTGAAAACTTTAGGATAAAAGAAAAACCAGAGCCGGTAGATATTACACCTACTACTCCAACACCTGAACCACCACCGGCAAAGGTAACGAAAGCTGAAACAGCGGCTCGTTTATTTGAACGTAAATTAGCTGGTGAGGAACAATTTAGAAAAACTCCACAAGAGGCAGAATTATTAAAACAACAATTAGCTAAGGAAGAGGAAAAAGGGAAAAAAGAAAGATTAGATAAGAATATTGATCTCCTTTTAAAAACTATTTTAACGAAACCGGAAAAACAAAGAACCACTGAAGAAACTAAATTAGTTAAAATGGGTGAGGAAATGAAGAAAGGGATTATAGGGGAAGAAGAAGTTAAACCTAAAATTGAAGTAGGCAAAATAGAAGTTGTTAGAAAAGAAACTATCTCAGAAATCTCTAAAACTCCAATCACCCAAAAACTGATTAACAAATTAAATACTTTAAAAGCACGTGAGGATAATCTAGATAATTTAATTGAGGAAGGTGATTATAAAACTTATGTTGAGGGATGGTGTGAAGAATGTTTTCCAAAAGATTTAGATACCACTGAATATCCTCTTTTTGCAGAAAGGGAAACTCAGAAGATTATAAAAGAGAATACTCCAGAGGGCTTTAAAATATTTGAAGCTGGGTATATTGAAGATGAAGTTGGAGATAATCCCTGGGGGGCAAGTTATATTATTTATAAAAAAACAGGGGTTGTGGAGGAAGCAGAACCGGTATCTGATGAGCAAACCCGCCTAAATATAGAGGCAAATGCTAAACAACTTGGGATATCAGTTGAAGAATATAAATCTAAATATCTTAAAGCAAAACCGGAAGTTAAACCTGAAGTAAAAACTAAACTAACTTTCGATGAGTATTTTGAAAATTGGGTAAAGACATTAAGCCAAGAACAGCAAGAAAAATGGGCCAAACCTGCGAAAACAAATGTGGAAGAAATAGCAAGGGATAAAATACTGGCTCAAAAGAGGGAAGAATATGAAAAAGAAGAAGGATCAATTACAAAGATACCTGGGTTTGGTGAGATTGATTTTGAGAAGGTAACATTCAAGCCAGAGATAGAACCAAATGGAATCTTTGAACCTGAAACTGATGAAGATTATGAAGCAGGATTTGAAGCAGAGGGGCGGGATGAAGTTAAATTTGATAATCAGAATCAAGTTTTTCATTCTACCGAAACTAAAAAGGAAACACCGGATCCTGAAACCAAGAACAGAGTGTCAGCTTTAAAGCAACCACTTAATCAATTAGGTTATGCTCTTAATCTTATTAGAGATGGAAAAACAGTGCCAGAAGAATTGCGCTGGATAGTTGATAACTATAATCAAGAGGCAGTTCAACAGATTGGCGAGGATGTTATAAAAGATTTTGGCAATGGAAAATATGAATTAATTTTTAGCGAAGATGCTCAGACTGAGGAAGGGATAGACGAACTTTATCCTTCCGAATCATATAAAGATATTAAAGACTACAATAAATTACAGGAAAATTATGGTATTGATGTTGGTGATTTTAGCGAAAATGATGTTATTACATTCAATACTGAAGTTGGACAGCGGTGGGGCAGAGTAGTTGATATTTATGATAATGGTCGTGCTATTGTTGAAACTTCTACTGGAGAGGTAGAAGTTGATTTTTGGTCTCTTAAAAAACCATCTAAGTTAACAAAGGCACAAGAGAAAATAGCAGAGGGGATATTCCCAGAGGAAGTTATCAAACAGAAATTTGAATTGACTGCTAATTTTATGCAGAAGAAAGGTATTGAAGCACCTCCAAAAGTGGTTGAAAAAGTAAAACGGAAAATACCGAAGAGGAATATAACAAGCAAAATATTTGATATTATTAAACTTGCTACTGGGAAGAATAATACTTTACCAATCCTGCAAAACATAGCTATCAAAGGAAATAAGATTATTTCAACTGATTTGGAAACAGGACTTACTTATGAGGCAGAAAAAGATATTGGTAATATTGTTTTACCAGCAGCAAATCTTAAAGGAATAAGTATTGAAGAAATTAAAGTTGATACAAAAGCGCAAACTGCTCAGGTTGGGGCGACAACTATTAAAGCAGCTGATCTAATGAGTGAATTTCCTATATTACCAGACATCAAAATAGAACCACAACTAAAGATTATTGATCATCAAATTGTGGATAAGTTTAGCAAGGCTGCTGCAATCATAAATTCTAAATCACAAAAGACTGAGATCACAGCAATGTTGTTAAAGAGTGAAAATGGTAAACTTAGAATAGCGTCTACTGATAGCTTTAGGCTTTATCAGATGACTGTTCCGGCCAAAGTAATACAAGATTTTGAAGGGTTAATACCGAAGACTACAATAGAAAAATTGGTAAGGATATTAAAGCAGGTTAAGCCAGAAGGAATAGTTGAGGTTTCTTTCGATAAGAAAACAAAATTTGTTAAATTCAAATTTGGCAAATTTACTTTTGTTAGTCGTTTAGTAGACGCAAAGTTTCCTGACTATAAGGCAATTATTCCAAAGAAGGTTGTAAATCAGGTAGTAATTAATCGCGAGGATCTCTTGGAAGTTTTGAGTGAAGTTCCGGAGAGTTTATACAATAATGTCGAAGTAGTATTAGACGAAAAAAATAAGAAGATTATTTTATCTAAGGAAGAAAAGGAGATTAAGTTTAAAAATGAATTGTCAGTTGAAGTGATCGCTTCTCCAGAGGAGATAGATATTGATAGTGATTTATATGCCATAATGCCTGTAATAGACAAGGGTTTTGGTTATAATGTAAAATTCTTGAATGATTTTCTTAAAAAAGCTAAATCTGAAAAGATAATATTATCCAATATTTTAGAGAGAGCAGGAGTTAGTCTTTTACAAGAAAAAGGAATTACGACAGCAGATTTTGTTAGAGAAGTGCCTGAAAAATATAAAGCCATTGTTGAAACAGCAAAGATTAAACCAGGGCGGATTTCTGCGGATAGAAAACAATATTATAAAGAATTGGGGGAAGAATTTATAAAAGCAGAAGCCAAACTCTCTGAAAGAGAAAAGGATGAATTGTTTAATCTTCTGACTTTTAGGGAAGGGGTGACGAGTTATGACGCAAACACATTAAAACAATTAAAGAGAAGGCCAGAATTAAGGAAATCCAATTTAAGATTACAATTAAAAGAGGTTGGATTTATTCCCGTAAAGAAACTCAAGATAGAATCTGCAAATGACGTAGCAGATATATTTACAGAATTAAAGAAAGATAGTAGAGAGAAAACATTGGTTTTAAATCTTGATAAAGATAATCAAATAATTAATGTCGGTTTAAATAGTATTGGGACTCTTGATGCTACATTAGTTCATCCGCGAGAAGTATTGTCTTTGGTTTTATCTTCTAAGGCCAAGAAATTCTATTTTATTCATAATCATCCAAGCGGAGATCCTACTCCCTCAGAGGCTGATTTAGCTATATTCTCACGTTTAAGTAAAACAGCTAATGATGTTGGTGTTGAAATGGCAGGTGGTATTATTATTAATCATACAGAATATGGTCTCTGGACCGAGGAAGATGTAAAGAATATTAAATATCAACCAAGAGTGCGTAAAGGAGAGAGTGTTTCTATTGTTGAATTGAAACAGATTATTAATGATACTGATTTATTTCTGAAAGATAATAATGTAGTATCTGATCCAAAGGGGGTTGCTGAATTTTTTCGCAAGACTATTCATCCAAGTAGTCCGATAGTTGCTCTTATTGGTTTAAATTCAAGAAATCAAATTAATGGTTATGAAATTATAGGAACTTCTCTTAGAAATATTAAGACATTAGAGAAAAAGATTAGTAGTGCAGCAGTCAGATTAAATGCCGGGGGTATAATTCTTACTACTAATATCCTAGAAGGAGTTAATTTTGATGATAGAGTAGTCACTAATAATATTCAGGTTTTATATGATAAAGTTGCGCTTCTTGGTATTGATTTATACGATGTAGTTTTTGTTGGAAAAAATGGATTTATGGTTAGTAAAAAAGCACAGGGGACTCTGGGTAGATATCCTACTCAAGTTTCAGAAAACATATCTAATTATGGGGAGTTTTCTGAGGAGGAACAGGCTGTTATTAAGGCGATTACAGAAGGCTTGCCAGTGCCGATTGAATTATCTCAAGCAGTTAAATCCCTACAAGACAAAGGTATTATTCAAACTGGTAAACCTGAGAAGGTAAAAGTGGAAAAGGCTAAAAAGGAAAAACCACCAATGAAAGATATGAAGCCTGGCGAGAGAACTTCAATGAGAGGGATCTCTTTATCCCGTTCAGCTCTTTCCGGATTAACACATCCATACAGAATTTCTTATAAGTCTGGAACAAAAAGTGTGATAAAGACTTTTGCAACTATTGAAGACGCAAGAGATAGGTTTGATATTATGGTTGAAATTAGAGCAAAGGGTTTCTTTAAGCGCGGTGAATTACCAAAAGAATTACAATCAACCCAGGCACAAAAGATAGAGGCTCATCAAGTTGCTCAGAAAAATAAGATTAGTCCAAGTCAATATAGAAGGATGGCTCTTATCTATACTGGGGTTGACTCAATGATAAAAATGACTCCAGAACAGGCAGAAAAGTTTATAGAGATGTTAAAAGCACTTACGCCGAAGTTTGGCGGAAAGATAACTATTCCACGAAGTAAAGTAATTGTGACGGCCGAAGAAGCAGAAAGAAAGTTTAGAAATATACGGGTTGGGTGGCTTTTAGATATCTTTAGAAGTCCGGTTAATGTATTTAGAAGAATAGGATTAGGCGCAGAAGGGAAAGCAGTCTTTGAAGCGTTTAGATTAAAGAGAGATTTTACTGCTAAATGGTTTGCGCAGTTTAATCGTTGGCAAAAAGAATTAGGTATAAAAGGAATATTCTTTAATAAAAAGAAGGTTAGAGAGCAGAGTCGCAGATTATTCCAGGCCATTAATAATCCAGAAGCTGAAGTAAAATTGACTGAACAAGAGTCTTTAATTGTTAGCCGTGCGCGGACAGCAGCAAATGAAATTGCTGATTTAGTTGATGACGCTAGGTCAGAAGTAGGTTTAGATCCTATGAACCGAAAAGAGAATTATATTACAAACCTTCTTACTGAGGAGTCTCATTTTCTTATTCAAACAACAAAACAGGCCCCGAATGAATTATACGCACTGTTGGATCTAAAAATGCCTTCCAGTGTTTTTGATAGATTGCTTATGGAAAGAAAAGGTGGTCTTCCTATTAAACAAGATTTCTGGCAGGCGCTAAAAGCAATGATCCAAATTCACGGTAAATATATTCATCTACATCCACCAGTTCATCGCCTCGAGCAATTTATGAAGTTTTATGGAGATAAGGTTCCATATTTATCTCGTGTATATGTTAGAAGCAGGATTAATCGATTCTTAGGACGTCCAAATGTTGCGGATAGATGGATGCGTGGTTTTGATGAAGCCGTTACTGAAGTAATCTCTAAAATACCAGGACTAACTAAAAAGACAGAGATTGAATTTCAAAATGGGCTAACAGAGATTATTGAAACTCCAAGACTTTTATTAAAGCCTTCTAAGATATTTAAGGTTCTAAAAGCCGTAAGATATACTTATGACTTGGCTTTTTCTATCTCTTTCTACACTATTAACTTAACGCAGTTCTGGTTTAATACAGTGCCTAAACTCAGAGGAAATGTTGCTGAGGTTTATCAATCGGCATTTACCGGATATGCTCAAATGTTAATGGATTTCTTTAGACCTTCAAAATGGGCATATTGGAAAGAAAGAGGAGTATTAACAGAAATGGATAATATTATTGATCAAGAATTTAATGCTCACTCAATGGCGGGAGGTGAACTTCTTAATATATTTGCCAAACTCTCAGAGTTTAATAATCGTGTTGGGTCTGCGTTAGCCACTGAAAAGAACTTAGAACTCCTTGCTAAGCACGGGAAGTTTAAATTATTATATAATGAATTGAATAGTCAATTTGGCGAAGAGGCAGAAAACTTTGCACGTAATATATCAGATATTACACAGTTTAGGTATGGTATGGAAGAAAAACCTATATTCTTTGATAGTCCTATTACGGATTTATATTATCAATACAATACATTTGCTTTAAAACAGATTGAATTTACAGAAGAAATGGCGCAACATCTTGAAACAACGGGTATCCTTAAAGATTATAGGCAGGCAGTAAAGGAAGGTAAAACAAAAGAATTTTTTGTTACGCTCACTCAGGGCCAAAGAGGTGAACTCCTTAGATTTATTTTAAATGCTTTTATACTATCCCTCTTCCTAAGCTGGTCATATATCTGGGAGGCAGTCTTCAAGGGAGTTATTCCAAATCAGGCTGAAGGTGCTTGGAAAGTTTTGAAAGGATATTGGACAGGAGATAAAAAATTACGGGAACAAGGATTTAGACAAGTATTACTTCCGCCTTCCTGGGATCTAATAGAGAAGGTTGCTGATTATGGAATTGTGGCCACTGTTAAAAATGCTAAAGCTGTAAAACAGTTAGATTTATTAAGATCCTCGTTGACTGGTGAGGATGTTGAGTTGAGAACTATGGAAGGCAAAGTGAAAGAAAAAATTACTCCTAAGGTAGCAACAGGAAGATTGTTTAAATCTTATAGAGAAGAAACAGGCTTAATAAATAGTAAGGGCTGGGATCTTTATATTGATATTAGTAGGCGCTATGATAATGTTCGCGAAGAAGCCATCAAATTAATTGTTAGGGATCGAACAGAAGAAGCTAAAACTTTGACTAGGGATTATAATGAAAAAATTAAAAAGGATATTGAAAAACTAAAAGAATTAGAAGTTACAGATCTTCGTCTACAAGACAATATTAAATCTTTAGGCAAATCAAAAGTAGTAAGTAAAGATGATTTTCAGAGATGGATCCAGAGTGCAAAGGAGGATTATTAATTGTGGATAAATCGTCTTGACAACTCTTGTTTGATATTATGAAAAATAGGAGATATACGGTTAAATTAATTATCGCCACATTAAGGCGATTAAAATACCGCATTTCTTTAAGCAGGAAAATAAAAAGAAAGATATTGTCGTAAGGGTTTGACAAATAGAAAGTGAGGACTAAAATATGGCTGGGGATGGGTTCTCGACCTTCCTGTCCCCGTATTATTATAAATATTGACATAGCACCTTTAAAAATAAAAAAAGAGAGGAGATAATAAGATGAAAAAGAAACGGAAAGTTAAAGGAAAGGTTTTAAAAAGAATGGTAAGTAAAAGAAAAATCTGCTACTTTTGTGGAATAGAAAAGGATTTGACAAAACATCATATTATACCAAAGGAATTGCTTAAGTTTGCTAAGCCCTATAATCATACAATAGGGGAAACAGAATGGTTATGTGATGATTGTCATAAGAAACTCCACAAACTTCTAACACCAGTAATAAGATTTCTGCTAAAAGCATTTGAAGAATGGTATAAAAAGCAACAACCAAAGCCAACTCGCAAAATAGGTTTCAGAATTACTAATGGGAAAAAGAAAGAGAAGTTTAAAGTATGTTGGGAAACTAAATTACAAGGAGGAGGTGAACGAGATGTTAATGGAAAAAGTTAAACTGAATGAGTTACTGGAAGAAGTTGCGAAGCGTGGATTTATATCAACTCGCAAGGAATTATTAGTAGATAGAACATATAAATTCGCCAGGAGATTTAAACCATTCAAGATTGGAATAGTGAGTGATACACATATTGGAAGCACTTGCCAACAGATCACACTTTTGCACGAGGCATATAAGATAATGAAAGCCGAAGGAGTAAAGAGAGTTTTTCACGCAGGGGATATGATAGAAGGAAATGGAAAGTTGTTTAGAGGACAAGTTTATGAGATGTTCCTTCACGGTGCTGATACTATGGTGGATTATACTATTAAAAACTATCCAAGAGTTGAAGGTATGACTACTTATATTATCGGTGGAAGCCACGATTACTCTTTTTATCGTGATGACGGCACAGATGTTCTTAGAAGAATTGCAGATGAAAGACCAGATATAAAATACTTAGGAATGTTTGGCGCTTATCTGAAGTTCGGTAGAATATCAGCATATCTAATGCACGGTGGTGGAGGAGTTGCTTATGCAAGAAGTTATAAAATGCAGAAAATTATTGAGCAATTTCCGCCTGAAAAGAAACCTCATATCTTATTCCTGGGCCACTATCACGTTGAATGCCATTTACCAACTTATAGGAATGTAGCTGGATTCCAATTGCCTTGTTTTCAAACTCAAACTAATTACTTAATGGCAAAAGGATTATTCCCAGAAATCGGTTTTCTGATTCTTGAAATTACTCCAAATGCAAAAGGTATATTCAAATATCGCACAGAATGGTATAGTTTCTATGTTCCAGTCAAACGTGATTATTAAATCTCCACAAAGGTTCACGCAAGACCTGAAAATCCATAGGTATTAAACCTAAGCACTATTTCTTTGAGAAATAGCAGGATCTTGTGGAATGGAGGAGTGTCTAAATAAAATAGGCACTCCTCACTCTCAACTTCTGCTCGAGCTTTACCTCACCGTTTTTCTCGAGCAGGGATTGAGGGTTATAGGGAGAGCTTATTTTTAACTAAATAATTACTCTCCCTCCTCCATATACCCCTAAATATACCTCTAAAATCAACATAATGGGGGTAAATAGACGTTCAAATGGGAAAGTAAGGTAAATGGTCGGTGGATCATTAAAATAATAAAAATAAAACAAGTAAAATGGAAATTACATTAACTTTTGGAGTATTAACTGCTATTACAATTAGCTTAGTTCAGA
>Ga0268278_1001433_pt1 | contig 13834 bp, 21 predicted proteins | sample saktaG_3_FD_190135 | JGI IMG/M metagenome (GOLD analysis project Ga0268278, IMG submission 190135) | Saline water microbial communities from Sakinaw Lake, British Columbia, Canada - sak_2010_1_5_55m | ecosystem: Environmental > Aquatic > Non-marine Saline and Alkaline > Saline ... | reverse complement strand
TCGCGGTGACGCACTTGCCTTTGGCTAACGGTTGGTGCAATCAACCTCCGTGATAGAGACTTTCACTCTCAAGCCAGCGCCCATGCTGGGCGCACAAGCTCGCCGAGCGCCCACCGACGCTCGGCCCGCCCGCGCCGCAAACCGTAGTCCGCGACCCGCCATCCGCCTTCCGCCGTCCGCCACTGCAAACCGGCGCTGAGCCGCCCTGAGTCAGACGAGAGGGTCTCTCAACTGGTCATTGGCAACTGAACCCTCGCGCCGGAGGCGCGGGGTTCATCATAATGAACCGCGTGACCTGGAAATCGGGCGGTAGGAAGCGGGTTGGATAGTCGAGACCATGAACCAAGAACCAGGAACCGGAGACCGGCGAGTAGGGACGAGGAACCTGGGACTGGGGACAGAACACTGGAAACTGGCACCTGGTCACTGGCAACTCCGCGGCGCTTCTCGCGCCGAGGCGGGCCTTCGGCCAGCGCCCGGCTCTCGCCGCCTGTCCGCGCCGCGACCTACACTGCAAACTGCCAACTGGTAACTGGAAACTGGCGCGTCCTACGCGCCTCGCAGTCTTGCCAATCTCGAACACGTAGGAACCGTGGCTGACGTCAAGGGCCATCCGCGCGCCGAATCCGGTTACAGGCTCCGGATTCTCGCCCAATACGCACGAAATTGGGAGGTGTCCCGGGTTCTTCCCTTTACTGTCCCCGGAACTTCCCTGGGCAGACGGCGCAAGCCTAAGCTGTAGCCGCGGGCGGTCACCAACTAGGCGGTTTCACCCTTCGGCTCCCGTCCTTCAGCGTCACAGAATCAGGGAACTGATAATGCTGGTAGTGCTCCTTGGATATCCTGCACGCAAATCCCAGCTTAGCCAGTTCAACGTTCTTGCGTTTGTACGGAAACAAGAAGCATGTCCGCTTTGCTGGATAGCGCTGCGTCACATACCTAACAGCCGGCGCAATATCCGTATCGCCGGTCATCAGGACTGCGGTGTCGCATCTGTCAGCGTCAAACACATCGATCAGTTTGACTGCCAACGCAACGTCCGTTTCCTTCTCCTCGTGGTGAGGGTACTTTCGTTGACAGCCGTTGCACCAGATTTCCTTGCGCTTGAACTTCGCCATTTGGACGTCAATGCCAGTGTTACGCAAACAATCTATGAACGCCTGATGGCGAGCGACAACCATGGGGTCGCGCTGCGTTTTGTGGTAGGCGAAGGCCGAGAAGTAGTAGAACTCTCCGGGGACATTATCCGGTCCGAATGCTGAGAGGAACGACTCACATAGGGCACGGATGTTCAACCATTTTACCGGCACGCCCAAAGCATCGCTGGCCTCGACCACGGAATGGTACAGGTTGAAACCGTCAACGAGGAATGATGTGCGATTAGGAATCATAAGAAAAGCCGCCACCCCGTGAGATGGCGGTGGCCAGTTTCGCATTCCTGCGATTCTGGGGATGAATATCTACGCTCCCAGAATACTCGGATTCCCCAACTTGTCAAGTTCGGGTTTTGTGCGGGTTTTGTGCGGCCATCATTCCACTAATCGCGCCAAGTCCTCAACGATCCACAGCGCTTTACTGACTCCCGTCTGCATCCCCGGACTCGCGGGCGGGCGTGTCAAGCGGGCAGGCAGAATCAGGTGGCAGTCCCTGGTTCCCCTGAATCAGGGATTCCCCGACAAGATCCAGGAGCCGGACCTCCCGGTCGCTATGTGGACGAGCAGCTTTCTGTTCTTTATCCCGAACCGCTCGGCCAGCGCTTTGGTGCATCCGAAGGGAACCCGCTCGAACGTCTGACCGCGCCGATACGCTTTCGTCTTCGGCAGTTTCGCGTAGGCGCGTCGAATCGCCCGCACCTTGGCCGGGGTCAACTCGCGAAGCTCATCCGACACACGGACCCGAGTCCCGTCTCGGAGGGCTCGCCACGTTCTCTCGCGTCCCGTCATCAGTACCAAGTGCCGCGGGTTGCAGCACGGACGACCGGCGAGCTTGTGGACGACCATCATTCCCCTGGGGATCGGCCCATGCTCACGTTCGTATATCAGCCGGTGGACATATCGGCTGCCAGGGCCGAGAACCCCGTAGCCGTCGGACTTGTGGCCCAACCAAGACCAGCACTCGTCATCACCACGCGCGTCAATCAGTGCGACGAGCCTGTCGATGCCCGAGCGCATCGCTGAGCAGAACGCACGCTCCGCCCTGAGGCCGTAGCCGGTTACACGGCCCTGCCTCGTGTTGACTGGCTTGTGGGGCAGATGGACCTTCAGTTGACGGATGCGTTCACGCGTCACGCCGACAACCCGGGCAAGCTCAGCTTCGGTATATCGGGATGCCTTCCCGCCCAACGCGAGTATCCGGTCGAGCGCTAATGGGGCTTGTCTATTCATTCCTCGGGAAAAGAGGAACATTTCCCGTGTCTCGAGCCTCCGTCAATGCCGGGAAAAACTCAGTCTCCATCATTGGTGGATTCCGGAACTCGCGGGCGGGCGTGTCAAATGGGCGGGCCGAGATGCGCTTACGAATGATCGATTCAGGTCGGCGCCACCGGTTATCACAGCGGTCGCCGTTCCTTGTGGTCCGGGGGCTGGTCGAACATGCCGGTCTGTTTCGGATGTCCATGGCCCACTCGGGCACGATCTTTCCGTTCCCAATCCGCGATTCTAGTGGCGAAGTACGCCGCTAGCTCACGCCTGATAGCACAGTAGTGTATGCTGTAGGTGTCGCTGCCGGTCTTTTCTGCCTTCCCGATGTTGACGAACATCTCCAGCGCGTCGCGAATCCAAGCTTCGTCCGGCATGGCCGTGTCTCGCTCGTCTTTGGCCTCGCAGCCGTAGAAGCTTTGCACCAGTTTGGTTAGCTCAGCCACGTTAACAGGTATGTCGATGCCAAGTCCCCCAGCGGGACCACCCCTCATCCGGTCCCTGAGCAGGAGCATGAAGACATGGTCCCACAGTATGAGCATCGTATGCAAGGGTGAGTCGGGTGGCGCATCACAGAAGCGCAGCTGGCCCAGCTTGGAGGCCAGCGTGTAGTCAGATCCGACCGTGATTCCTCTACGAAGCTTCGCGTCCCATTCGTGATCTGCCACGGAGCCTCTGAACTCCATCATGAACACGCTCTCGGACACTTGGGATCGCCGGACTGTGGCAACGATGACGACCTCGGACCGCAGCCCGTCAGTCTGCGCAAGTTGATCCAGAAGGTCCTTCAGGACCTGAGCCCGGTTGATGTCGCAGATGAGCACAACGTCCTGTCGGCTGACGCCGCCCATCCGAGTGAACCAGCCGACAAGTGGGTCATCATACGTCAGGACTTGCTTACGGATGTCCTCGCGCCGATGCTTGGGAATCACCCCATCGGCCGGGACAGCGATGTTGGTCTTGACCTCGCATACAAGACCATAAGCCGGCGACCGCTGTACAACTGCGTCTGGCGTGACTGTTGATGCTGGGCTAATCCTGTTGGCGGCCGACGTCGTCATTCTTCTTCCGATGGCATACCGAGCATCGGCTAGCTTATCCCCTCGCTTCGTGTCCCACGTGGACTCGTGAATGAAAGCAACCAGGGTCGCAACGGTGTTGACGTAGTTATCGACGCCCTCAAGTAGCGCTTTGACTCTAGGCTTTGCCATCTATGTTGCCGGCGTCGGCGACAGCGCCCTCGGCGAAGCGAACGGCAATCCCCGCTAGCAGTCGGTCAAGCGAGCTCGGACTAGCCTCGATCTGGGGGACCACGAGCACACTGGATTCCTCAAGCACAAACAGCTCGTACGAAGAGCCGTCCGTGTAGTCAGTCAGGAGCATATGGACATGCGGATTCGCGTGAATGACGGCGTGCCCGAAGCCGTGAGTGCCGCTGGCGGCGGCAATCAGCCGTGCGTTGTTCTTCTTGTCACGGAAGTACGGTTCATCGAACTTAATGAGCAGGGGCCTTGGCGCGTGCTCTGGAGTGGTCATTCTTGAGCGACCCGTCAGACTCATGTACCTCTCACGCGCTATGCTGGTCATGAGTGGTGCGAGTTGGGAGAAAAGCTCGGGAAATGCGGTGTACGCCTGAACAAAGCCCAGCCGATGTACGCGAGAGGTGATGCCGGTCGGCACATCGGGCCCGACGGAGACCTTTCGCAGCAACTCGACCTCTATGCTGTTGTACCATTTCCGCTCAGACGCGGCCTCATGGAACGCTTCCTCTACGCTCAAGTCCTCCCAGTCGACCCGCGCGGCAATGCCACGCCTTCGCGAACTCGTACGGATCCACCGCCTGGATGAGGTCGCCCTCACCCTGAGTCGCATGCCCGATAGCCTCGCGTCAAGTTGCGAGAGGAGATCCCACATGGCTTGCTGCGTCAAGCTCGGTTTGGCAACGGGTGATGATCGTTCGGCCAGACGCGACATCACTTGTCGATACCAGACTTGCGTGGGACACAATCCGATCAGCAGGACGCTGCCGCTGGGCTGGGGCCATACAACAACTACTCCAGTCTTACGTTCCGGCGGAAGCGAATGGCTGGTTAGCTCGAGTTTCGCCAGCATGCGTCCTTCCTTCACTTGAACCGCGGCGGCCTTCCGGACTACGTCGGCGACTTCGGGCATAGAGACGACGTAGCCGGACTGAAACAGCGGGCACATATATAGTGCTAGTGGCCTTGGGATAGAAACGTTCCGCAGCATCCACGCAAACTGCTCAAGATTCTGTGCTGATTCCCAGATGGTGGCGAAGTCAGAAAGCGTACGCGCTGTGGTACTCACCCTGCACGGCCCTTCCGAGAGACTACCCATGCCGTAGACTCACCAGCTCTCAGGTGGCGGAGTTTCGGAACAGTGAATTTCGGAGACATGCTGCTCATCTGGGATAGAGACGGACACTCCACGACTTCCCGTCGGAAGTGCGTCAAGGTTCGACCCAGCTCGGTCAACAGAAAAAAGGAATCTAGGGGTCGAGGATTCCAGGAATCCGGTGGAAGGTGGTGGGCAGTGGACAGCAGGCAGTAGACAGGACGCCGAGAACGACTGACGGACGTGCGTCTCGTCCTACCCATCCTGCCAGGAACTGACCCGGTCACGGGCAGGATTCTAAGATTCGAGGTGGGGGGTGTCAAGGGAAAGAAAGAGAGAAGGAAAGAGGTGTCCAGGATTCAAGGATTCCAGGGGTCCAGTGCACGGAGGTGGCCGGAGCCGCGTAGGTATCAGTTGCCAAGTTCCAGTGACCAGTTATGGGGCGGAGCGTGGCGAGTAGCTCATCGTGTCGGTTCAGGCGTTCTTCTCGGCTTCCGCAAGAATCAGTGTGCTTGAGTGCAGCTTGGCCAGGTACTCGTAGTCCATGAAACGCACTCGGTTTCTGATTGGCTCGTACACAGTTCGCCCGAGGACGTCTTCGAACTGGCGTTGGCGGGCGGCGTGACCAACTGCTATCATGGCGACACGGAAATCGATCAACTCCGAGAACTTCTCGAACGCTCCCCGGAAATCCGTGGTATGTTCGATCTCGATGACGCTATCGGGGAACCCGCGCGAGTTGAACCATATCGCATCGATCATCCGGACGGAGCGCAGGACGCGGTCGTACGTGAATGCCGGGATGCTCGTCGTGTCGGCGATTTCCCTCAATGGGCGACCGGCACAGAGTCGGTTTCCGTCCTGAGCGGGAACGTAGGTCTGGAGCCCCTTGAGGTGGCCGAGTTCCAGCGCAAGTCCCTGGTAATAGGAATGAGACAGTTCTGCGCCCTGTGCGCTCTTGCCTTCCGGGTCCTTGATCATCTCCTTGATGTCCAGCGGCAAGCGGTCGCGGTAATCGCTTAGAGCCCAGAGGCCGGGTTTGACCTTGAAGAACAAGTCGGACTGCTGCACTATGCGCCGCATGGACGCAAACGGTGTCTTGGTCTTCCACTTCACGTCCTCTATCTCCAGAGCGTGCTCATAGAGGTATCGCAACGTAGCGAACCCGCCATTGCGCCTCATTGCCTCAGCTACGGCGTCGATCTGCGTCTTCATCGGGCCTCCGTTCCGGCCAGCCCTCGAACCTGTGTCTCGGCCACGGTCAAATCTAGGCCGAGAACGCGAACAGTCAAGCTAAGCGCGAAAGGAGGTCCGCAGTCACCCTAGCCCCGTCATCGGGCATCGGGATTTGGTCCGGCAGTCCCTGTGGGAGTTCGACAAAACCGAGGCAGTCCACGCAGGAGTATCCGCGTTCGAGCCAGTTGGCCCGCCCCGTTGTCTTCCACGAGTAGATGCTGGTGCAGTTCCTGCGCGCCGCGCTGCGCGCCAGCCGCCACTCCTCCAGGTGGTAGAAGTCGGTTGTGACGATGGGTTCCAAGGCTACCCGCATCACGTCTGCGCCCCCTGACGTTGGTATGCAGCATCCAGGCTGAACTCGGCCCGACTGGCCGCGAAGCCACGGGCAAGTTCGTAGCAGTAGACCTCGTCGAACGTCGTGTCGCGCAGCCACGGGTTCTCTTCGGCCAGACGTTCGAACGCGGCCGAGGCGTGTGGGCCGGAGGCGATTCCGAGCATCTGGACGTTCTCAACGTCCGGCATGGCGGACTCGGAACCGGGCTGATACGTGTACCCCTCGAATGTAAGGAAGATGAAGGCTCGTTCAGGTGTGCTCACGGTTGTTCTTCTTTCGTCCACTGAAAGCTGAGTCTGGCGCATTGGCTCAGACGGAGTATTCGTACCTGTGCGTCCGCAGGACGCGCTCGATGGCGGCGATCGCTCTTTGGGCTTCTTCCTCAGATAGGTCACACCAACCGTGTTCCTCGGCAACGGGTTCTATGTCCCAGCCGAAACCATTCATGCTGTTGTAGGCGCTCCACCGGCAGGTCGTGGAACCGACCCGCAACTCTCCTCCGCCGAGCCAGTCATCAAACTGCTCTCTATGATACAGGGACTCCACGACCACGGTTCCATGCATGCATTCTCCTTTGCGTATAGGCACGCCGGGATCATGCCACGAGACAGCTCAGAAGTCAACACTATAGAAGTAGCATACGCAGAGGACTGCAAGTCAAAGGTCAAAAGGCAAAAGCCAAAAGGCAAAACGGGGCAACGAATTCGGAGAGCGGAAGGCAGACGCGGGCGCGGAGCGCCGCGAGGGGTCCAGGGGTCAAGGATTCAAGTGCAAGGAGAGGAATCGAGGGGCGGCTGCGACCTGCGGTCGCCAAGTCAAAGTGCAGAATGCAAATATCAAAATGCAGAATGAAGGACGGAAACGAGGCCAGAGGAGAAAAGCGTGAGGCGAGAGCGCGGAGCCCAGTCAGCGGCGGGGGCCGCTGTGGAGGTACTTCTCAAGTGACCGGTAGAGTTGCTCGATTTCGACCAGCTTTCGTACTCGCTCAACCGCGATTCCGAGTGCCTCCGTGATCGGCTCGAGGACGACCTCGGTCCGGTGGTTCGTAAGCAGTATCCGCTCCGGCACCTGGGCCAGCTTGTCCAGCACCTTGATGAAGTGCTCGCGGAATGCGGTCACGTGACCGGTTTGCGCCCGGATGTCGGTGTCGAATATGACACCGGAGTCGTGGTCGGCAATGAGAATCTGCAGCGGTATGTACGGTCGCTCACCAGGCGGAGCGATGGGCGCGGGCATCGGCCTGACGTCCACTTCCCACGTGCCCGACCGCTGCCTGGTCCGCGCGCCGGCGCGGGCGAGCAGCTCAGGCTCAGGCGGAACGTCGGCGAGCAGCCCGGCCACGGCGTCTTCGTCGGCGAGCGGGACGGCCTCTATCCACTGGTCGCGCCATTCCGGTTCGCCCGCACCGGCTTCGGCCACGCGGACAAGGTGCGTCCCCGGCCGCGGAGCCGTAAGCAGGCCCGGCTCGTCCTTGAATCGCATCGCCACGTCCAATGCCTGCCTGATGGCCGTGGCGAGGAAGCGCGCTTCACTGCCGGTCAGGAACCACGGCATGTATCCCGGCCGCAAGCTGCGGAAGAGCGGCCAGGCCTGCCGGCCGCGGTAGACAAACCCAAACTGCTTTATCACCTTCAGGTCCTCGGGCCTGAGTTCGGCCCGGTTCTCGAACGACACCTTGAGCATGTTTTGGCTGCACAGGAACTCGATGATGTCGGGCTTCTTCGTTACGCGGAGGGCATCCAACCCGGCCAGGCCGGTCGCGCCCAGGTAGACGCCAAGCGCAAGGTGCTCGCCCAGCCGGCCCATCACCGAGCAGTATCCGATTACGCCCGTTTCCGGGTCCTTGACCCCGAACACTTCGCTATCCCACAGCCACTGCCACGGCGCGATGCCTTTGAGCACGGCCGCGGCGGCGTAGAGCTCGACCCATTCTTCAATTGTCGGCGGTATCTCCGGCTTCACTGCGGGTGCGTCTTCCTTTGGTTGGCCCTTCTTAGCTCGGGAACTGCCAAACCCCGGTATTTCAATCTGCCCGCCGCTGCCTGACCTGTTATCTGAGTCCTTCATGTCTCTTTGCTCCCACTGGCTTGCAGCCCCGGATTCGGTACACGCGCTCGGCCGAGCGCTTCCATTCAATGCGGCAGGAGGCCACCGGCCTTCAGCCTCTTCTTGAGCGCGACGTGTGAGGCGACGGGTTCGTGGCGACGCTCCGCCACGACCGCGAGGTCGTGCAGGTCTTCAAGCAGCTCTTCGTAGTCGTCGACCGGAAGAACGACCGAGACCCGCTTCCCGTTCTCGTCCACAATGAACCGATTCCTAGTAACAGCCATACGTCCTCATTCTACCGGCTTCCCGCCGGCGGTCAAACTGGGGACACTCCAGTGGCGCGACGGAGAAGGGGTAGGGTGGCGGGGCGGACGGCGGGCGCGGGCGAGAGCCCGCGAGTTAGCAGTTAGCAGGTAGCAGTTAGTAGGGGTCGGAAGGGCAGGACGGGGAACCGGACGAAGACGGAAGGCAGATGTCAGAATAGCGAAGCCAGAAGTGCCCGGCTTGGAGGCGCGGGTGGCGGCACTTCCGGTTTTAACCTATATAGGTTAATGGCTGCCGGGCCGACTTTCGGGCTTATCTATTTGCTGGCCAATGAGTTAGGCGCGGGAGGCGCAACTCAATACCCCACATAGGGAGCAGTACAGCAAGGAGCCATCGAGTTAGGTCTGGAAGAGGCCTTGGAAGAGGCCCTGAAGGGAGCTTTGAACTCAGCTTTCAGAACAGCTTTGACGCGAGCTTTCGACAGAGCTTCGAACTGAGCGATGTGCGAAGCGATGCGGGGAGCTTTGGCCTAAGCGATGGACGAAGCTCTGACCTGAGCTTTCGAATAAGCTCTTGAAGGAGCTTTCTTGAGAGCTTTCGGACGAGGTTTCCGGCGAGCTTTCCGAGGAGCTTCCGAGAGAACGATGAGCGACAGGCGATGAGTAATTAACGCGGATGCGGTGCACCGTCGGACGGGGGCCTCCGTGGCCAACGATGGCGCGGTTGGCGGACTGGGTCAGTCGCCGGATTTGGGTTTGTCGCTGGCGACGAAGGCAGCCGAAGTGTCGGCCGGCACGAGCAGGCGGTCGTGCAGGAATTCCGGCGCCAGGTCGGCGCCGTTGTCCCAGACAATCGTCCCGAGTTCCGGGTCCAGCCTGAACGTGGCAAACTTCGCCCTGTCTTTCAGCGGGGCAAACATCTCGCCGTAGAGTTCGTCCGCAAGGTCGACAAATCCCTCTGCCCCATCGTTGAACTTGAGGCGGACGATATAGTCACGTTCGTACGTGGCTTCAACAACGTACAGAATCATTGCTTCACTCCAATGGTTCTATGTAGGTCAGCGGCAGCGGGCGGCCGAGTCAAGCAGACGCGGACGGCGGAGAAGTGAGATGAGAGCTGTAAGATGAGAGATGTCAGAATGGCGAAGTCAGAAGTGCGGGACTCGGAGCCTTGGCGTTCTTGGCGAACTTGGCGGTTAGTTCGTTTGCGAGCGGCGGGCTACGGGACGGCCCGTTTTCTTATCCGAACGCCGCCGGGTGTGATGACCGCGAAGTTGCCCGGAAGCTCGGCTGCGTGCTCCCGGAGCGCGGACGCGACGAGCGCGGCTTTGAGTTCAGCCGTGAGCCCGGACAGGCGAATCAGCACGACGCCTTGCGTGACCCGGCGCTGGCGGAACATGAGCTCGCCAAAGTCCTTGTCCGCGGTCAGGAGCAGCGCGGATTCTCTTGCGGCAAAGCTGGCAACCTCGGTGTCCGGGATGCTGGGCGCAAGCTCCAGAACGTAGATAACCGTGTGGCCGTCGGCCCGCAGGCGAACGACGATCGGCCGGTCTACGTTTTCGTCGGCGAGGAGCTTCAAGAGACGGCCGGAGTCAGCGGATAGACAACGTCGGCACGCAACGCGGCGGCGGCAAAGGCAAGGGCTGCCCTGATGGCGTCAGCGGTCAGTCGCGGGTGGGCCGCCAGGATTTCTTCGGCTGTTTCGCCCGCGGCGAGCTTCTCAAGTATCAGCTCAACCGTGATGCGCGTACCGGCAATGACCGGCTTGCCCATCATGATGCTCGGGTCGGAAACAATGAGTCTGTTGTCGTCGGCTTTCATGGCATTCATCCTGAACATAGTATCGCCGGGTTCGAAACGGCTGTCAAGGAAAGCGCGCGGGCGAGAGCCCACGAGTTAGCAGTTAGCAGGTAGCAGTTTGCAGAAGAGGAAAGGGAACAAGGGATAAAGGAACCGAGGGATCGAGGGGTCGAGTGGTGGAGCGGACGGCGGAGAAGTGAGATGTAAGATGAGAGATGTGAGATGGCGGACGCGGCCAAGGGCCGCGAGTTAGCAGTTCCCGGATATGAGAGACCCTCTCGTCAGACTCAGGGCCACTCGGCGTCGGTTTGCAGTTTGCAGTCAATGACCATGATCTCGACGCCGCGCACTTGATGCCCTGCGCCATCCTGCTATGCTGACTCCATGATGCCCGTAGAAGCACTGACCCTCTGGACGGTTCAACCGGCTTGCGCGTGGTCGAAGATACAAGAGGTCGGCGTTCTGCGAGCGGATGCTCGGCGAGTTCGCAGGGCACATCGACCGGCCTACGAGTGGTTGGCCGGGAAGATGGAGGAACGCCTCGGATGTCGTCCGTCAAAGAGGGCGCTACCGCTCTGGGCGTGGTAAGTGGAGTGGAACGACATGCAGGAAACCCGACCTGCGGTCCTGTGGGTACATGCCGAAGGACGAGAGATGCGTGCGCATAGAGTTCGAGGTCAACGACCGGCTCGTATTGCTCTCTGACTTTGAGTTGTGGCACTATGTGCTGAACTACTGGTATCTCCCGAAGTCGTTGAGGGACGCGGATGACTTCGAGGCTGAACTGTCGCGACGAGGTCTGTCGTTCTACCGGACCAAACCTCTGCGGGATCGAGCTTTGCATCGGAGGATTGCGGAGAGTTGGAATCGCATCTTCGACCTTGACTGGGCCGACAAGGCGCGAGGAATCGCTCACCCGCGGGCGAGCAAGTGTATCCAAGCTACATTGTGGGAACTCAAGCGGGACCAGGTGCGGGAAGTTCGATTCTTCAGAGCGAGGTAGGTACAGCCAGTCCGCGCGGGGCGGGTGACGGGCGTGCGGCCACGCTGTCCGACAGGGGCCGCCGAGGCCAAGTCAGAAGTGCGGAACTCGGAACCTTGGCGTTCTTGGCGGACCTGGCGGCTATTTCGTATGCGAGCGGCGGGATGACGGTCAGCGTTTGCGGTGCTGGCGGGCCGGTCGGTCGTGCGCGATGATGTTGTCGTCCGGGTCGGTGGCGAAGCCGATTCGGCGCTTCTTTGGTTCCGGCGGCTGCATGAGTTTGCGCAGGGCGTCGAAGACCACCTGGAAGTTCTTGTCGTGCGAGGCGAGTTTGGACTCCAACTCCGCAAGTCTGAGCCCGAACCGGCGCTGGTCCGCTGCAGCCCGGCTGAGCCGCACGAAGGCGCGGACCACGAAGACACTTACTTCGACGGCTCGCGGCGTGTTGAGTATGGTCGCTGCCATAACGGCCCCGTGCTCGGTGAACGCGTAGGGACGGTATTTGTGATGCTTGCCGCGCTTTAAGGTCGCAAATTGCGACCTTAGACCGGCTTCGTCCAAGGTCACAGATTGTGACCTTGAAGCCTGTGCTTCCTCCCATGTAAGCTGGAACATAAAGTCGGGCGGAAAACGGCTGGCATTGCGCTTGACCTGTTCGTTCAAACGGCGTGTGCTGACACCGTAGAGCGACGCCAAGTCGTGACTGAGCATCACCTTGCGCCCGCGAATCTCCAGTATCGCGTTGTCTATCCGCTCGACCGGAATCAGATACCCGGCCTTGTTCGTCGTGCCGGGTTGCGGTTTGGAGTCTGCTTCGACCATGGGTCAGGATATTGCCTGCCAGCCTGAAGTCAAGCCGACGCACGGGCGGACGAGTGTCGCAGCGGAAGCGAGATGTTAGATGTGAGATGTCAGAGGGCAGACGCGGCCAAGGGCCGCGAGTGAGCAGTTAGCAGTTAGGAGGTGTCGGAGGGCGGGACGGAGCGGACGGCGGAGAAGTGAGATGTAAGATGAGAGATGTCTGGCGGACGATGTAAGAAGTCAGATGTTAGATGAGAGATGTAAGATGGGCGGAACCCTCGATGTCTACAGGAATCGTCGGTTACTGGTGCCGCTTGTCGCGTGCCAGAAAGAGAGCTGACTTGGTCCGGGCTCCGAGGATCCTGTCTGCTTCTTTCTCGACGAAAGCCAGGTATTCCCGTATGCCCATCCGTTTCGCCTCAGCCGCCAGTTCCTCTTTGACTCGCCAGACTTCCTCCTGCCAGTCCCGCTTGCGTTCTTCGTCACGCTTCATAGATATGGCTTGGTTCTCTTTATCGGCAGAGTTCCGAATCCACGCGACATTATGGAGGAACGGACTGGATAGTCAAGTTGCGGGTTACGAGTTGCGAGTTACGAGAGGCAAGCGAGCACGTTCACGGCGCACGCGAGTTAGCAGAGAACAGTTAGCAGTTAGTAAGTGTCAGAACGGAGAGACCCGTCGACTTCTTGACGCTTCGCGACCCCTTCGGCGAAGCTCAGGGCAGGCTCCGGAACGAGCAGGGCGACTCGGCGCCGGTTTGCAGGTTGCAGCTTGCAGAAGAGGAAGCCGGCCTTGGCGATCTTGGCGGACTTGGCGGTTATTTCGTCTGTGAGTGGCGGTGCGGCAGGCTCAGTGGCCGATGGCCTCGATGTCGGCCAGGTCCTTCTGGCGACCGATGGCGCGTTTGTTGCGGATGAACTCCCTTTCCCCGAGGTAGCGTACCCGCAGGTCGCCGTATTTGCCGGGTCTGCATCCGGCCGCCGCGTCTTTCCACGATACGCCCGTAAGTGAAGTAACGAGGTCGATACGCACCGGGGCCACGCCCAATTGCACGACCCTGCCGGTTTTCGTGAAGTCCTCGACCGTCAAGCCGAGCGAGGCGAATCCGAACTCGGCAAGCGCGGCGACGACACGTCGGGCGTTCCGAACTCCGGGCCGGACCAGGATGTCCATGTAACCGGTGAACCGCGGAGCGCCGTGGAAAGCCAGGGCATATGCCCCGACCACGACGTACTCAACTTTGTGGGCGTTGAATGATGCGAACAGTTCTCTGAAGTCTTGCTGAACCTCCAACGTGCGTCCTCCGCAGATGCTCGACTGCGGCAATCCGCTCTGCCGGATCCCACGAACGCCAGTAGATGAGGTTCGTCCGCACTTCCGAGAAGCCGACGAGGCTCCTGCGGCTCACTACCTTCCTGATCATCTTTGCTGGTGCGCCGTCGCCAATGCTCACTACACAGTTTACCAGAACACGGAAACAAGACAAGGAAGGCAGGCGCGGCCCAGAGAAATCGAAAGCTGCAAATGGACAGTTGGGGAATGGGGTGCGTGAGAATGAGGGGTTGCCCCCTCAGGGTTCGATATTGTCCAGCAGGTACT
>Ga0268278_1001425_pt1 | contig 13864 bp, 5 predicted proteins | sample saktaG_3_FD_190135 | JGI IMG/M metagenome (GOLD analysis project Ga0268278, IMG submission 190135) | Saline water microbial communities from Sakinaw Lake, British Columbia, Canada - sak_2010_1_5_55m | ecosystem: Environmental > Aquatic > Non-marine Saline and Alkaline > Saline ... | reverse complement strand
GTCAAGGTTCCGATATAATCAGCCAGGGGTACAATATATAATGTATCACCAACCTGAAAACTATTCACATTCGGATTTGCCAGCAGACTACCGGTCAATGGCTTATTCTCTAAATCAATGGCATATTCTGTTATAAGCAATTGCAAAGTATCGTTCACAAACATCTCTTGATCAGGTACTTCTTGAATTTGAACGGGTTCATCATTTGGACCCTTTATCAAGATATCGATTGGGTTCAGATTTAATGTTGATACTCCATCACTGACTGTTATGATTACATCATTGATATATCCAATATAATCTGTCGTGGAAACAATGGCTATCGAATCTTGCTTTTGTGTGATGGTAAGTTTATCAGTATTACTGGCAAATGCCAATGTATCGTCGTCCTTGTCCTCGATATAATCCCGGAAACAGATAAACAGACTATCTCCACGAATCATTTCAATATCCGGCAACGGTTGGATCTGTTCCGGTGGCCAATAGAGATTGACATCAAAGTAATTGGTATATCCAATGGCGCCGTGTTCATCCACAGCTGATAGTCGGACGTTTTGCATACCGGCAAAGAAGTTGGGATCGTACCAATCATCGGGATCGGGATCATAAGCTTGGAGATACCACACCTTACCATAATTACTAAAAATAAGGAACCATAAGGTATCTGTATAAAGGCTTTGGATCACAAAATCGTCGCCTTCAGGATCGGTAAAGGTAATCCCGCAGGAATCGAGGTGATATGTTTCCTGTCCATCATTACTAAAGATCGTGAAGTCTTCCACATGCCCCGTGAATTGAGGCGCTGCATTGACCGTCAGGCTAAATGGTTTCAGGTAAACCCGCTGACCGTGGGCCATGTCTCTTACCCAGATGACAATGCTATCGATAGTTCCGTAAAAGCCAGGCTCCGAGATTATCCGGACTTCATTCAATTCGTTTATGAATGTAGCATGGGGCAACGAATCAATTCCGTAGCCACAGATATCAGGCCAGCGACCGTCGTTAACAAATAGCAGCATATCTAAAAACAGTGTGTCACCCTGGTTGATCACGGTGTCCGGAATCTCAGCATACTGAAAGGGTAATGTCGCCGGTGAACCGCCATCCAGGGCTTTACAGCTCACCTGCATGGAATCCTTCAGCACCGGATCAGTGCCATCGGTTATGTATAATGTCGTGGAATAGATACCGGCAGTTCCGGATTGGAAATGCAGGATATGGGGATAATACTGAAAATAGAACTCCGCTGTATCTTTCAATGAAAAACGATTGTCACCATCATTCAAAACATTGGTGTTCAGATTCCAGGACAGATCTTGATCGGCATAACAACTATCATAGGGAATTGTCTGAAGGATTGTCGGTCCCACATTCCCAGTAATGATGCCCAGGCTGGTGTCCTGAGTTATAGTCGTCAACTGGATAACTTTAATTGTTGTATTCGGTTTGATGAAATGAATCTCATCAACGGTATTGGCTTTGGAAAGTTCAGTTGATTTCAGAGCAGTTTGAGTATGTGCAATTCGTAATCGCGATCCACTACCGCCATCCAGCAGCGTCAGGCGTTTGGACATATGAAAGTCATCGGCTTCAACATATAAGATGTAGATCCCGGCTGCGACAGGCTTGCTATATCGATCCAGGCCGCCCCAGATAATATCATTTGAGCCAATCGGAATCTTGATTTTATCAACATACTGACCGCGGATATTGAAGATTGTCATGGTTGCTGGATAGGGTGTATCAACAGTTATATGGGTTTCGGGATTGAAGGGATTGGGATAATTCTGGCCCAGGTAGAAGCGATCCGGGAGTGTTTCGGTTTCAATGCCAACGGTATTAATAGTGAGCATGAAGTTGCCGTTTTCATCGGTGCTGGTGCTGTCCAGTTGAGCGATATTGGCAAAGTATTCGACAGATGCCCCGGCGATGGGATTGTTCTTTTTATCGAGATACTGGCCTGTGATGGTGATTTGCCCGGCATGTAGTATAATGGATGCCAGGAGCAATAAAACAGCAAAGCGGATATGCTTGACGATCATGGTGTAATATTATAGGAATTCGGTAAATGAGATGCAATGGTTTAAATAAGGAATAAACGTTAGGCAGGAATCCAATCAAATGCTCACTAATCACTGTTCCATGGGTAATTGCACAATATATAGGTGTGCAAAAAGACTTGTAGAACGCCACCAGTAGTTAAATGATTGCGCTGTAATATCCACTTGGTGCTAAATGACACCGTATGTCCGGACACTGCATGTCATTTCTATTAAGTGACATGGAGAATCCACTTAAATCATTCAATATGACACACACTACCGTATATGGACATACAAACTCCACAGCCATGCAGGTTTAAACATTTCTCCCAAAATGGCCGGAGGCCTCTGCTTGCGAGGAACGAGCAGGGCTGGGTACGGAGGCCATCACCTCACGACGGCAAGCAAAGACCTGGTAAACATACCGGTCTTGTCAAAGTAAGGAATCGCCGTTATCAGGACAGCGGTATCCAGATTAATACTGCTTTCCTCGCCCGGCAGGAATACCGTATCGCCCGAATAAGGTATCCCGCTGTCGATCTGCAAACCCCTGGCTGTATCGAAATCCGCTGTAACTTTGTCATTCGTCCACAGCCTGATCAGCCGTTCCGGGCTGTGTTTTACACGATACTGCAACTCAGATCCGAACACCTCACCTAAGCGCCCGTGAGCGACGTGAACCAGGAAGCCACCATTGCCATTGGTGCGCCCCAGATAGCCCCGTAATGCCTCTCTGAGTGCCACTGTTGTGAATGTACTGGATGCGGCCCTGATTGCCTGTAATCCTTCTGCGGCCTCAATGGTTCCTTTTCCGACGGCAACCCAGACGTTGATCAAGCCCTGAATCTGTTTGATCTCAGCATTCAGTTGGCCTTCAAACTCTCTTGGGATAAGGTTTAAGCCGATCTTGTCAGCTAAGTCCCGGGCTGGTAGTGTGTTTGCCCTCAAGCGGTTGATTTCAACAGCCATCCGGTCAAGTGTCCAGTTCCAGATATGTTCCGTATAATGCAATGGCTCCGGTATCTTCCTTTCTGCCAGGGTTTGCAGGTCTTTAAAATCACCCGCGTTAACTGCCGTGCTGAATGCTTTCTTCTCTGACCGTAGAAACGGCATGGCCAGCATCTCTCTCAGGCCCTGCATGGTCTCGAAGTCCATCTCTTTCAGGAATGATAAGTCCATTCGGTGCTTGGCACTTTTTATAACACGCTCGATGCCTTTATAGAACAAACTGAGATCAATGTTGGTGCCGAGACTATCATTAGCAATTTCACTCAGGTAATAGCTCACCGTCAGATTACCGATCTGGCTGGATGAGATGTAGATTCGCCAGGCTGTCCGGGCGATGTTATCCAGGGTCAGTGGCAGGTCGTACTTCTCCCTGGTTTGGATGTCCAGATTGCGAATCGGCTTGATCAGATGTTTGTCCAGGACGGTCTTGAAAATGGGATTCCGGTCGGGCCTGCATAGGAACATAGCGTCGCCGTCTGCATCGATATTGAGCATATCCGCTGTGGACTGTTTCAGGACGGTAAACGGACCAGCGATTCCATGACCAGCCAGCTGAGCCAAACCTGCCGTTACAGGGTATTTGCCCCCGATGATTGAGGCGTTTTCCGGATCATGGTAAAAGCCATAGTCAATGAAGTCCTTCACGACGATTGTCATGCGGTATTCTGTACCAGGGAAACGCTGGCTGAGAAGGTAGTTTGAAACCACCGGCTCAAGGTGGTCCGCGACCCAGGGAAATTGTGGGCCTAGGACGTGTAGGGCCTCTTCAAGTGTGCTGTGGATTTCCAGTGGGCAGTAGGGGTGATTATTGCTATATGCAGCAAGTCTGCGTTGGTTTTCATTGGAAGAGATCATTGAAGTATAATCCGGGAGCCTGCCCTGCAGTAGCTGTTCCCTCAATATTGCCAGTACGCCCCGGTCAAGGTTCAGGAATTGCCAGAACTCGAAGCCAAGACTGACCGGTTGGCCATGAATAGTTTCCGGATTGACGTTGGTGATGCCGTAAAAGCCGCTGTATTCACCAGACGGCAGCGGATTGATCTTGAGATCAGACTCACAGGCGACCAAATCGTATCCTTGCCAGTGTTCGGGAATTGAAATACCGATTTGAGTAAGTGTAGAACGCCCGACGGCAACACCCTTGCCGATTGTGGCTCCACCGACGAGAAAGCGAACCTGCCCGTGGTCGTTCCCAGAGACCACCGTGCCATAGCCAGCTGGTAATCCGATAGATTCAAAAGCTTCATCGGGTTCGATCAGAATCCGGGCATGATAGCAGTCGGGTTTGCCATTAATTAGCCGAAACGGCGTGAACGCCAAGCTGAGATAGCCGATTGCCTCCGATGTGTTCCGGAAGCTGTGACTGTCCCAGTTTGCTCCGTAGAAAACGCCACGCCCAATGCCTGAGCCGCCAAAAAGCTCTCGGCCAAGATCATGCATCGTTGTCATCAGCCGTGAAGCTCCAGCTGGGTCGTTGTAAGGGGACGCTGATGAGTCGGGATCGATGCGAACTGATACGATGTCCCGGATATTGGGGATTGCCGATGCCAGGCAATAGCGCTGCTCGATGGGATTTAGCATATCCGGATTTGGGATGGGATCGCCGAAGCTGATGCTATCGCCTATGCTGGTTAGGGGAACGTTGAGATGCCGGATCTCTACCGGCTGAATCGTTTGTGCAATCATGATTGCCTCCTTTGAGTTGAATTGTTGTCATTTTCACGTCGAGGCCTCGAGTGCGGGATGGCCTATAGGGGGGTGCGATTATTACTACGTTTCTGTGGTCGGTGATGCAAGCAGGGCAGGGGTCAATATGCCTGTTTCACGACGAGCACAGGGCATACGTCAAATGGGAGTCACCGGCTGGATTTGGTGAATACGCTGTGGGGTGCCTGCTCAGGGTTGGCCTTCACCTGGACCCAGGTATGCGCTTCCTTTCCAAGGTGTAGGGGCCTCGGAACAACCGTTTAGGAGTCCCTTTATATGTATAATCATATTACGCTCTTTGCCCGTGTGTACGCCGTTTACCTTCGTATATAATTGTCGGTCTGAAAGCTTCCCCAAAATAGCGAGCAAGCTATTTTGACCGGCCTATAAGAGCAGATTGAGTGTCTAACGTAGTTCATAGCGACCGGTTGTGTACGATGTAGCCGTCTTTGCCAGCGATCCCAGTTCGTAGCCGATCACAGTGCCTCAATGCCGGCGCGTAGTGGCGTGTACAACACTCTACCAGTTTACGGTAATAGAACGGGCGACTCCACCGTCGACAAAACGGCAGGAACGGAGCATTAATCTATTCCATATACAGATCGTGTTATCGATAGCGCGGCTCCATTGGTTATTTCAAACTGCTCTTTCTCTAACGGTCAGTGTAATGCAAAACGTGTATTGTGAGCACGAGGTAGACGCTCAAACATTGGATGTCGTAACCAACATCCACTGTCTGAGCTTATGTTTAGACTGAAGAAGTCTATCACGATCTTCATTATTGAGGATTTTCCTATATTATGTATATAGGGAATTCCTCAATAATCACTAACTGGTATTACCCATGCTCTTCAGTCCATCTAATACCTTCTGAGCATCCTTTATGTCCCGTGACCAGTTCTTTTTAATTGAGTTAAGTTTATCTTCCCCTGGATTAAATGCCAGTTTGTATTCTTCGATAGTGGGTACTCTGTCTAATTTACAGTATTTATATATGTATTTCGTAAGTTCTATCAATCTCTTTTTATTATAACGATCCTCCTTTTCGGGTGCTTGATATTGGCTTTTAAACTTACCGAGGCATATCGCATTTGGTTGCCACTTCTTAACTTTACATCCTGGAAATAACGCAATCAATTCATTGAATATATCATCATTATTAACGGTCAGATATACATTGGTTGGTTCATCGCAATTGTAGTTCCGATGTTTTATTCTCAATATATCTTGATACAATTCTGTAACTCGTAAATGATAGGAGTATTCTTTTACATTGGAATCATCGATTATAGATCTTTTCAAATTAGCATCAGGCTTTTTACCAGTGGAAGCCCAGTAATTAAGATAATAATCCATATGGTCCCAGGTATTCATTCCAAATATAAACAGATTGACACACTCACGATAGTCGTTTTTCCCCCTTAGATTCCCAAAATGATCGATCTTGAGGTTGTTGGTAATGGGTATGATTTTCTTGATCTGTTCTGTCCTATCCTTCTTTTTATCTTTATTTGAATACGAAATTATTAATGATTCCTTGCCCTCTGACAATTCCGGTATATCTTTTACAAGTTCCTCAAATGTGGAGTAGTTTTTATCAAACACCGATTTAGATAGCGATGTTGTGTTCCTGTGAAATGTCAGATTGTCGAAACTCCGCATTTCTCTCAGGATGCATTTATCATAATTATATACATGATAGCTGGGGTCAAGCATTCCGGAACCATCGAGGATGATGATCCGTTTGGCTTTTCCTTCAATCTTCCGCAAAGTAGATGCGGCTAACTTTTCAAATGTGATTTGACGAATATACCCGGATCGTATAATCTGTTCTATCCACTCCAGAACATTTTCACGATTCCTTTTCGTATCATTTATTATATATGGTTTCTTCTTCCATCGGTTTTTGAATGCATCAGAAAAGTGCCAATCTGTTTGCAGGGGTTCCGTATTACGGTCATCGTAGAATTCTGGACTCAACAGTTGAAAAGTATATTTGTATTCGTCAATATCCTCGTCAGTAAAATGATCTTTATTATCTCTTAGGTGTCTAAAACCTTCTTCCAGTATATTGGTTGTTAATATAAAAGAAGATATTAACTGCGGATTCTCATCGATGAATATATGATCCCTTTTCCCTCTGGTGCTTTTTAAATACTTATCAAACGTATCATCTGAAAGAGAGTGCTTAAATCGATTAGTCGTTATGATTAATATCGGATACTTTTCAAGTGATTCCTCTTTTTTTAACACATCGCAATTTGGGAACTTCCGTTTATATTTACATTCTGTACATTTCCTCCAGTCATTCTCATAATCTGTATATCCAGCCAGGCATTCACCATCTTCTTTAATTACTGAATACATGGACGGCAACAGCATACAGATATTATTCTTATCTGGATCTGGATCTATATCTCTCGCAATTCGTTTACCCTCTTCTATGAAATTAGTTACGATAAGTGCTCTGAAATCCGGATTGGTTTTCAATCGATATTTGATTGATTGTACGAGCATTTCTGTTTTACCCAGCCCTGGTCGAGCGGATAATACAAATGGTTTCTTTATTTCCTCATCGCATAACAACAATTGGGCCATTGGACGGCCTATCCGCATCATCCAGTAATCATCATCAGCAAAAGGAAAGTTATTAGCGACGAAATAGTCATTTGCTTTCATGCACAATGCATTAACATGCTTGTTATTGTATTTCAGGAAGAGATTATTTAAACCACCTTTGGATAAATGATTATAAACACATTCAGCTGCGATTTTAGACTTCTCTTCTTTTGTAAAGATCGGCAGTTTACCCTTACTGTATTGCTCCCACTGTTCTTCTTGCTCAATTGCTTCATTAATATCATCAATGTATTGATTCTGCACTGCATTGGTTTTACAGTGATTCCACAATTCATTATTCCTATTAAGCATGAGTACAACATCGGATTTCATTCTATCTTTAATAGTATCACGAGGTGTGCCATCGTCGGGGTAATCAGGATGAGTACTATTCACGAATGGTTTAAATAGTAATTGATTGAACGAATTCTCATCTCGATCGTAAATATTGATGAATATGCGGTTTGAATAATCGGGATCGAATTCAAATACATCGGTGACTTTTGGCACAGTGGACTCCTCCGGCAATTAGTCATCAGGTTCAATTTTCAGTACTAAGATTATCATCTACACATAACTATTCCAAGATATAAATAGAAAGTGCTATTCTGATTTATACCTAGCGCAATGATACAATTGGGTCCTGTCATTTTCCATTGCTTATTATTCGCTCATTTGTTAAAATGTAATGACTACGGACGATTATGAATTGGAACAGTTAAAAGTGAAAGCTGTTTATTATGCGGGAAGGCTTGGTACGTCAATATATCGACCAGCAATTAATGCAATCGACCTTAATCCCGTCTGAAACTACCTTATAAGAGAGAAGAATGGCAAATAATACAAGCAACGGCGCGAACCTCGGCTTTGAGAATAAGCTCTGGGAAATGGCCGACAAGATGCGGGGTCACATGGACTCCGGCGAATACAAGCACGTCGTCCTGGGTCTGATATTCCTCAAATACATCTCCGATGCATTCCAGGCGAAATACGATGATCTGGCAGCCCGGCAGAAAACCGATTATACCGATCCGGAAGACCGTGACGAATACTCAGCCGGTAACATCTTCTGGGTGCCCAAGGAAGCCCGCTGGGAGAAACTGAGAGCTGGGGCCAAGCAGCCCATCATCGGTCAGTTGGTGGATGACGCTATGGTCGCCATCGAAAAGGAAAACCCAAGTCTGAAGGGCGTTTTGCCCAAGAATTACTCCCGACCGGCGCTGGACAAGTACCGCCTCGGCCAGCTAATCGATATCATCAGCAATATCGGGCTGGGTGATGGCGTTTCCCGCTCCAAGGACATTCTCGGTCGGGTTTATGAGTACTTTCTCGGTCGCTTTGCAGCTGCTGAAGGTAAAGGCGGTGGAGAATTCTATACCCCTCAGTGCATTGTCAAACTACTGGTCAACATGATCGAACCGTTCAAGGGCCGGGTCTATGATCCCTGCTGCGGTTCCGGTGGAATGTTCGTATCGTCTGAGCGCTTTGTAGAGGAACACGGCGGACGGCTGGGCGATATTGCCGTCTATGGGCAGGAATCCAACCCCACCACCTGGAAGCTGGCGAAGATGAACCTCGCTATCCGGGGCATTGATACGGATCTCGGTCAGCATCAGGCGGACAGTTTTCAGAATGACCTGCATAAGGATCTCAAAGCCGATTTCATCCTGGCGAATCCACCCTTCAATATGAGTGACTGGGGCGGTGAACGGCTCAAAGAAGACGTGCGCTGGAAGTACGGCACTCCGCCGGTGAACAATGCCAACTACGCCTGGATTTCCCACTTCATTCATCACCTGGCGCCCAACGGGATTGCCGGGTTCGTGCTGGCCAATGGCTCCATGTCGACCGCCACATCCGGTGAAGGCAACATCCGCCAATCCATTCTCGAAGCCGATATGGTGGACTGCATGATTGCCCTGCCGGGGCAATTATTCTATACCACCCAGATTCCGGTCTGCCTGTGGTTCGTGACCAAATCAAAGAAAGCACAGCCTCAGCGGGGCTATCGTGATCGCTCCGGTGAAACGCTGTTTATTGACGCCCGCAAGATGGGCAAATTGATTGACCGTGTTCACCGCGAACTGGATGACGAAGACATTGCTACGATTGCCAGCATTTATCACCAGTGGCGTAATACCGATGGCAATTACGAAGACAAACCCGGCTGGTGGAAGTCCGCCACACTGGATGAAATCAAATCCCACGGCTATGTGCTGACTCCCGGGCGCTATGTGGGCGCTGAGGAAGTGGAAGACGACGGGATTCCCTTTGACGAGAAGATGGTGGAACTTTCTGCAACGCTGTATGAACAGTTCGCCAAGTCCAAGGACCTGGAAGCCACGATTCGCAAGAACCTGGAGGCATTGGGTTATGGGGAATAAAATGACCAAATTAGACTTCAATGAACTCCTAAAAGCCATCCATCAAGTCCATGATCATATTGCTAATCAGGCAAATCGCGCTGTAAATATTAGCCTTACTTTAAGAAACTGGATAATCGGTTACTATATCCGGGAATATGAACAAAACGGTGCTGACCGGGCGGAATATGGCGAAAAGCTTTTAACATATCTTGCTGCACAATTGGATGCATTAGGAGTAACCGGATGTTCGGCAAGATCACTCAGACAATACAGACAGTTCTATTTGACTTACCCTGAGATTCGGCAGACACTGTCCGCCAAATCTGGAGACAATTTTATCCCAACTTCAATTTGGCAGTCACTGTCTGCCAAATTAGAAGATGCCATTTCTTCAGATGGACTACCATCGAAAACTGCCCAGCAGTCTGTATCTCCAGCTGTTCATATCGATACAAAAAGGCTGATTTCATCTCTATCTTTTAGCCATTTCACAGAACTGATTGCTATAGACGATCCACTTAAACGCGCCTTCTACGAATTCGAATGCATCCGGGGCAACTGGTCGGTGCGGGAATTGAAACGGCAGATCGGCAGCCTCTATTATGAACGTTCCGGATTATCGAACAACAAGCAGAAACTGGCTGAAATGGTCCAGGCGGGAGTCGAGCAGAAAGACACAAAACTGGCTATCCGCGATCCCTATATCTTTGAGTTTCTGGGGATCAAGTCCCGGGAAGTGATGCATGAATCCGACCTGGAAGATGCGCTGCTGGACAAACTGCAGGACTTTTTACTGGAACTCGGACACGGCTTCTGTTTTGAAGCCCGGCAAAAGCGTATCCTCATTGGTAATACCTATAACTTTGTAGACCTGGTCTTTTATCATCGTGTTCTGAAGTGCCACGTGCTGATCGAACTCAAGGTCGAATCCTTTACCCATGAAAACTTGGGGCAATTGAATACGTATATTAGTTGGTATCGCAAGAATGTTATGACCGAAACCGACAATCCACCGGTGGGCCTTCTGCTCTGTACCCGGAAAGACAATGCTCTGGTGGAATACGCCCTGGCCGGTATGGATAACAGCCTGTTTGTTTCCAAATACCAACTGGAACTGCCTAACCGGGAAGATATTCAGCGCTTTCTGGAAAAACAGATACGCGAAGCGGGTGATCAGCACATAGAAAGTGATTCATAGATGAATGTCGTAACAGTGTCACGACAATTTACAATTATCCAACAGTTTGTTGGACAATTCAACTACCCACCCCAACAGAAGGCGCCGGGCTATGGGGATTGAGTGGACTTCTTTAAAGTTTATCGATGCTCCATTAGATATTATTGATGGTGATAGAGGAAAGAATTATCCTAAACAACATGAATTTATTGAGGCTGGTTATTGCCTTTTCCTTAATGCTGGAAATGTGACTCAAGATGGATTCAATTTCTCTCAATGTTCATTTATAAGTGAAGACAAAGACTTATCTTTACACAAAGGTAAATTACAACGACATGATGTTGTGCTTACAACAAGAGGAACAGTCGGAAACGGTGCTTATTATGATGACAGTATTTCATTTGATAACATTCGCATTAATTCTGGAATGGTGATTTTTAGAGCTAATACCCATAGACTTCTACCACGGTTTCTTTATCTATTTATTAGGTCTAATTTGTTTATGAATCAAGTTCAGAGTCTTAGAACTGGTAGTGCTCAACCGCAATTACCAATACGTGATATTAATAGAATTGAGATCCCACTCCCCCCTCTCTCCGAGCAACGCGCTATCGCCCACATACTCGGTTCGCTGGATGACAAGATCGAACTGAACCGCCAGATGAACCAGACCCTGGAAGCCATGGCCCAGGCGATCTTCAAGAGTTGGTTTGTGGATTTCGATCCCGTCAAAGCCAAGATGGAAGGCCGTGATACCGGTCTGCCGGCTGAGATTGACCACCTCTTCCCGGACAGTTTTGAGCAGTCGGAATTGGGGCTGGTGCCGAAGGGGTGGAAACCAGTACAATTAGCCGAACTCATCGAATTGATTGGAGGCGGAACACCTAAAACCAGCAAGGTTGAATATTGGAATGGTGATATTCCATGGTTCTCCGTGGTAGATGCACCTGATAGTTCTGACGTGTTCGTAATTAATACTGAAAAGCATATTACTCGCTCGGGTCTGCAAAACTCATCAACAAAGATACTTCCATTTGGCACAACAATAATTAGTGCAAGAGGTACCGTTGGCAAGTGCGCACTTGTTGGTACTCCAATGGCGATGAACCAGTCCTGTTATGGAATTGCTGGGATAAATGGACGAGGTTCGTACTTTACTTATTTCCTCATACGAAAACAGGTTTCAGATTTACAACGCTCTGGACACGGCTCTGTATTTAATACAATTACACGAGATACCTTTAAATCAATAATTAGTATTGATACGGGCCCAGAGATTACTCAACAGTTTGACAAATCTGTTGATTCGTTTCTACGATTAATACATACAAACCTTTGTGAAATCAAGGTGCTGAAACAACAACGAGATGCTCTTCTCCCCAAACTCATCTCCGGTGAGTTGCGGGTGCCGGATGTGGAAGCATTACTTAAAGAGGCTGGCCTATGACCCATAAAACCACCCAACTTAGTAGTCCTTTTGCAACTGGTGGAGGAGGGTTTCACTTTGAAGCAGAAGTACAAGCATCCTTTGTTGTGTTAATGCTTAGTGGTGGCTTTGCTCCCTGTTTACCCTGTTGGCCGATTAATAAGATCAAATTACAGGGAAAAGTAGAAGGATATGAAACAGATGATCTAATTATTACAGTTGAAGATAAGGAAACAAAAGATCAGCGAAAACTGCTTGGGCAAATTAAATACTCTATACCAATAACACTAAAAAGTGACCAATTTTGCAAGGTAATCCATGCAGCATGGAAGGATTATAATAATCCTGATATCTTTACAAAGCAAAAGGATATTATTGCACTTATTACTGGTCCAATGAGTGCCACTGATAACCGTAATGTTCAATGGTTGCTTAACCAGGCAAAAGTTACTAATGATGTAGACGAATTTCTAAGATATGTGCAACAAACCAATTTCAGTCCTTCACAAAGCAGTGAAAAGCTAGATGTGATAAGAAATCATTTAAAGACTGCAAATAGCGGAGTTGATGTATCAGAAGATAAATTGTATACATTTCTTAACCATTTTTATATACTTAGTTATGATTTAGGAAATGAACATGGTGTAGTATTATCGTTACTACATTCACATATTTCACAATTCAATCAACAATATCCAGGCTGGATCTGGCCAAAGATTGTAAATGTGGTGCAATCAAGAAATCAGAATGCGGGAACAATAACAGTTGATAATTTACCAGAGGATTTGATTGATGTTTTTAGACATCGAATTACTACTGAAATTCCAGTAGAATTGACAGCCATACAGCAAGACATTGAAGTTAATGGATTGGATAATCATCAATATGCCACTGAGCTTGCATTGTTGAATTTGGTTGGTAGATGGGATGAAGGAAACAAATCTGATATTGAAGTGCTATCTAAATTGCTTAGATCAAGTTATGATGATTGGATTCAACATATTAGAGCAATATTAGATACTCCAAGTAGTCCTTTATCTTTAAAGAACGGGATATGGAAGATTTCAAATCGTATTGAGCTAATGAATACATTGAAATCAAAGATATTTGATCAACATCTGGATACATTCAAATCAATTATTGTACCAGTGCTGTCTGAAAAAGACCCTGCTTTTGAACTTCCTCCTGAAGATCGCTATGCTGCAAGAGCCTATGGAAAAGAACTGACCTATTCCCCAACTTTAAGAAAAGGTTTATCTGAGGGATTAGCTATTCTTGGTAATAATACAAGCATCTTTGAGCACTGTTCTCAAGGTAAAATTGAAAATACCGTTATATTAGTAATTCGTGAACTTCTTGCTAATGCTGATTGGATTAGATGGGGTAGTTTGGATCTTTTATTACCTACTTTGGCTGAATCTGCTCCTGAAGAGTTTTTGAATGCTGTAGAAGGCGGATTGGTATCATCTCCATGTCCTTTTGACCACCTATTCCATGAAGAAGGAAGAGGTATTTTTGG
>Ga0268278_1001422_pt1 | contig 13890 bp, 12 predicted proteins | sample saktaG_3_FD_190135 | JGI IMG/M metagenome (GOLD analysis project Ga0268278, IMG submission 190135) | Saline water microbial communities from Sakinaw Lake, British Columbia, Canada - sak_2010_1_5_55m | ecosystem: Environmental > Aquatic > Non-marine Saline and Alkaline > Saline ... | reverse complement strand
CTGATCAAAATGAGAAAAGGATTTCTCTGTTTTTCTGATATTTTTGTGACAATTGGTTTGCGGTTTTTATTGTATTCTGTTTCTATAAGCGAGAGGATCTCGCCAATATTGGAATTGTCAATCATAGAGAGGATCAATCCGGCTTCTGCTCAATAATATAACCGTCAATCGCCTTGATCATGTCTGCGAGTTTCGGAGATTTTTTCTTAATTTCCTCGTATGATGCACCATGCATGTATTTCTTGCCGGTCTTCGGCTCTTCAAACTCGAATACAACCTTTACCGGTGCGTGGAAATGCTCGGAAAAAATCGTTGCGATCTTATCGATATCTTCATTCAGCATCTGGTAGGTAATTCTGGAATTAGTTGAATAATGAATAAAATTATTGGAAATATTCTTTATTGTTGTTTTGGAAAAATGATTTGAAATTATGGGCATTTCGTCCTGTAATTTCTTTCTCAGTGCGGGCCACTCACTTTGTATGATATCCTCGGTAAGATTAATTTCCGGTTCAGCTTTTTCCGGTTTGATCTCTTCTGTTTTTTCTGCATGTTTATTTTCTTTTACAGGTTTTTTCTCAAATAAAACTTTTTCCGATGATTTTTTTTCTTTCTGCGTACGTGGGGTAAAAGAGGGCATTTGCTGGTGCTGACCCATATCTTCAACCTGAACTAACCGGCTGATATTAGCCAATTTAAGCAAACTTGTTTCGAGAAGAAGCACAGGATGTGAACAGGTGCGTAGTTTGTCTTTTGTATCCACAAGCAACGTGATGGCATACAGAAGGTCTTCTTCGGAAAAATATTCGCAGATAGGGGAGAGCGCATCGATCTCATCAGAATGCACTTCCTCGGGAATAACCCCGATTTTGATCATCAGGATATTTCTGAAATATTCGATCATGCCAAGTGTGAGCTCATTTATGTCATTGCCTTCTCCCACCACATTATGAAAATCTTCCATCAGCCCTTTTTCGTCATCCCCGATGATCTTCTGAACAAGAGAATGATACACATCGACATTCACAATGCCGAACACCTGGAGCACATCTTCCTTTGAAATTTTGTTTTTTCCAATTGAAACGATCTGATCCATCAAACTCAATGCATCACGCAGGCTTCCATCTGCTTTTTTTGCCACAAGAAAGATCGCAGCGTCATCAAAAGTAATATGCTCTTTCGGAGTAATATTGTGTATCTGCTCGATGATCTGTTTGATAGAAATGCGGTGGAAATCATAGCGCTGGCAGCGTGAAGTGATCGTTGCCAGAACTTTATGGGGTTCTGTAGTAGCAAAGATGAATTTAACATTTTTGGGAGGTTCTTCAAGGGTTTTCAGGAGCGCATTGAACGCATTTTTGGAAAGCATATGCACTTCATCGATAATGTAAATTTTGTATTTTGAACTCTGCGGAGGGTACAAGAGCTCGTTCTGCAGACCGCGGATATCTTCCACGCTTGTATTGGATGCACCATCGATCTCTATGACGTCAACCGAATTCGAGCGCGTGATCTCCACGCAGTTCTTGCATTCATTACAGGGAGTATCTGTGGGTCCCTTTTCGCAATTCAAAGCTTTTGCCAGGATACGCGCCATCGAGGTTTTTCCCACGCCGCGCGGTCCGGTAAAAAGGAATGCCTGTGCAATATGATCGGTCTTGATCGCGTTTTTCAGCGTGCTTGTGATATGCTCCTGAGCAATGACCTCGTTAAAGGTCTGGGGCCGGTATTTTCGTGCGAGTACTATATATGCCATAGTGGAATTGTAGATTTATAATTTTACTGTCAAATTTTATGAATTTAACTATACTTTTATGAACCACGGATTCACACGAATTAACGCAGATTGATTTTAGATTTCAGATTGATCATTTTAATTCTCTCTTCACTCTCCTGTCGCGCCGTAGTGGAACGAAGGCGGATCACTCCTCATGTTCTCTCTCTACGCCCTACTCTCCACCCTCCACGCTTTACAGTCCTAATGTTTGGCCGTGTGCCACGTTCCTCTCGCTTTTCTTCCAATCTGAATGTGGGCACGTCGGTTAGCCACATAATCCATTAATCAAACTACTCAGTTAAAGCAGACTCAAAAGATTTAATAAATTCATTTTCGTTTTCATTATTATAGAACGGAACTCCAGTTAATCTGAATTTATCTGATGAATAATTGATAACTTTATCTTTAAACTCACGTCTTATTTCATTGAGATAATCTACTTTCCATCTATCTTTTTCCAAAAACTGAGAACCTTTTGGTTCAATGAACATCTGATAAGTAATGTTCTCTTTTGATTTTTGTTTTAAGAACAATAAAAAATCAGGTTCAAATCTTCTGCCTTTTTTATCAAAAATTTTCACTTTTCGTTCGTTACGGATTAAGTAAATATCAGTGTAATTTTTAGAAATATTTTCAATTCTTCGAGCAAACATTTCAACAAATCGTTTTTCTTCTGAAGTCCCAAAATTATCATTGTAAGCATACCAATCTTCATTAACCAAAAGAGAAGCTTGACTTTTTGCTCTTTCATTATTCTTAGCAATTTTTAATTTAATAATTTCAAGGAATTTATCTTTTATTGAGCTGATTTCCTTAAAATCAGAAGTGCCAAAATAATCGTATAAATTGCTTCTAATATCTTTCTCAATTTCATTTAGCAATTTAATGACTGCGTAAAAGTAATCCGAATTTGTAATATCTGAGATTCGATCTTTTGTACCCCTGAAAGTTATTTCAAGATTTCTTAAATAACCTTGATGTCGGATGAAATCATTAATCGAATTAATTGAAGGGAAATAATGTTTAATATTACTGAAATGGAAGAAATCATTTTTGGATAAAGCATTTTTGATAATATGAATTGGAATTTGCTCTAATTTTATATCTTTAGATTTTTTATTTGAAACAACCGATTTAACTTCTTTTGCGTTAAAAGCTTCTGTTACTGCTCCTTCACCCGAAGAAAGAACAAATTCAATGTTTCGTTTTTTCACACCCAAATCTTCAAAAGAGCGGATATTCTCATATTTATTCTTAACTTTTTTATTCTCAAAAACTACACCCTTTTTATACAAATCTGTATCTTTGAATTTCTCTTTTAACTTCAATTCTCTTTCAACAAAATCTTTTTCATCATCATAAATTCCAGTATCAATGAGTGCTTTTGTTAATTCTGAAATGTATTTACTGTCTTCAATTGTATGATAATGCAGTTCTTCAATAATCTTCAATTCGTTTATATTATTGGGAATATCATATTTTCTTTTAAATCTGTCTTGATCGTTTGTTATTTTGAATGGGAAGTATCTTGCTCCACGACCGATCAATTGAGCTTCGGCAGTTGTCGTTTTACCTGGTTTGCCTGCTTTTGAATCTCTGGTTTTATATAGACGGACAATATCAAATAAATTTAGAACATCCCAACCTTCATTGAGTTTATTCACGGCAAAGATTGCACGGATCGGGTTATTATCATCTTCAAGAGAGTTTAATACAAATTGCTGTTCGACCAATTCTGCAAGATCATTTTTCTTTAGAGATTTCTTTTCGAGATTTTCTTCATTAACGGAAATACAATTGGTTTCAGCAAAATTGATCTTCAATTTTTGAATTAATTTGTTTATTGTGTTACTTTCGTAGAAATCAAATGCTTTTTGAATTATTTTAATTTTAGATTTTTCTTTGATGTTCCTGATGTCTTTCTCAGTTAGATTCTCAATAATTCTGTGAAAATTAGCTTTGTTTTCCAAAGAATCTTTAATTAATTTTTGAGCTTTAAAGAGAATTACAGGTTTTAAGTTAATGCTGTATTTCAAGGCAATATCTTGCTTGTATTGATTTAGGATTATTGCTTGAATTATCCTCTCATCATCGTTCATTTCACTTCGAAGCAGATTTACATCTTTTGAATAACCATCATCTTTGAATTGTCTGAGATCATAACGGAAAACAACTTTCGGTTTATATTTTTCTACAATGTTTTGGTGCTCATAATCTAAAGTCGCTGTAAATTCCAGAAGCAGATTTTCATAATTCTGGTTAAATATTTTATCAACAGTATTTTCCCAATTTGGTTTGGAAAGCTGTGCAATCGTCATTTGACTTCTCGTATTTTTATTTATGTGATGAGCTTCATCAGAAATGAAAACAATTTTATGCTGTTTAAAATCTTCAATTGTCAGGCTGTTCTCTTTCTCAATGTAAATATCTCCGTGCAATTTATGAATGGTTGTAAAACAGATATTTATATCATTCAGGTTTGCATCTTCAAAATTATCTACTTTCCGAATCGAAACTATCTTATTTTCAAAAGTGATGTTGTTTCCAAATAAATATTTTGAAGAATTGGTATTAATGAAATTATCGATAGTTTTATTTATGATATTTTTGGAGTTTACAAAGAACAAAAACTTTCTGTAACCCTTGCTGTAAAGATACAGAATCAATCCTGCCATTATCAATGTTTTGCCGCTTCCTGTTGCCATATTAAACATTAACTGATATGGCTTCGATTGTTTACTCTCAAATGATTCATCTTCAAAGAAACAAAGGAATCTTTGAAACGCTTCGATTTGATAAGGTCTCAATTGGAAGATGGAATTGAGATTAATTTTTATTGTTTCTGGAATCTCTACTCTTTCAATATACTTTTTACCAAATTCAGAGACAATTGTTTTATAAAGAAAATCCATTTTATTTTTTCTCATTATCTTTGTCAGTATTCGAGGAATGCTCGGTAACTGATTTAGAATTATTCTTCAGTTGTTTTATTGCTTTATCAAAATCTGAAATGTAGTTTTTATCTTGTTCAATTCTGTATTTCTCGTATTCACCTTCTGCTTTTAATTTTGCTTCTAACATCGAAAATTTGCCAAGATTGTTCAGAATCGGAGAATCGGAAAGTTCCAGAAATTTTACCAGAAATTCTTCCCAATCTTTCATATTCATAACTTTCCTGTTTATTGCTCTGCTTTCTGCCAGATCAAGGTAAGCAGTTACAATTCTTTGCAAAGCTTTTAAATGTTCTTCATTCAAATAATTTTTTGCGATGCTAACATCAGATTTTAATATTTTTCTATCGGGAGCGTGTTTCCAAGTTTTTAATCCCATATAGATTTTTTTTGCATCTGCTTCGGTGTAGATGATCTCAGCAGCAGTTTTGCCTGTAATTACCCAATGTAATTTATTTTGAACAGTAGCAAAGAAATGGTTTGTTATTTCGGCTTCACTGTCGTAATCGGCAGAGAGTGCATAAATATCTGTTATTTTTTGATACAACCTTCTTTCACTCAAACGGATTTCACGAATGCGTTCAAGCATTTCTTCAAAGTAATCTATACCAAAATGGTTTATTTGTTTCAAACGTTCATCATCCATTGCAAAGCCTTTGATGATATATTCGTGCAGAATCTCGCTTGCCCATTTACGGAACTCTATTGCTCTGTGTGAGTTTACACGATAACCAACTGCTGTAATTGCTCGAAGATTGTAATATCTAACTTCCGTATCTTGTGTTTTGTCTTTGATAGCACCGTGTTGAGTGGTATGTCGGAAATTCCGACATACCTGTTTCTCATCAAGTTCTCCATCTGAAAATATTTTATTAAGATGTTCCGTTATTGTTGATCTGCCTTTTTCAAAAAGCTCCGAGATCAGCTTTTGTGTTAACCACAGAGTTTCATCGTGAAAAAACACATCAATATTTACCTTACCATTTTCTGTTTGAAATATAACAAAATTCGAAAATTTTTGTAAGCTATTAGGGATTTTATTATTATTATCGCTCATAATTATAAACCCGTTTTCATTTGCGATGATTTTTGCTTTTCTTCAATCTTATAAAACTCTTTTGTCAGTTTTTTATCTTCGTCAGAGACTTTGAAATCCTCATCATCAATTGAAGACAGATTAACATATAATTGGTTTTTATTTAGGATTTGCAGAAGTATTTCTTTTTGTTGATTTAGGGTAAGTTCTTTGAATTCTTCAATTTTATCATCTTGTTTCTTTATATCTACATTGTAATTGATAAAACTATGTTCTTTCATTTCTTCCCAGATTTTCAAAAGTTCTTTACTGTCTTTTGCTACTTCTATCTGTTCGATAAAGGTTTGGTTGTATTTTTTGAGTTCACAATAAACGAAATCACCTCCACCTTGCCAATTTACTGCTTTGGAAATTCCGCCTTCATCGTAGATAATTTTTTTAAGTAGTTCATCTTTGGGTTTTTCATTTTTGCCGACCACTTTTTTCAATCTTTCAACAGTAATAATATCAATATAATTCATTTGCTCGATACCAATAAATTGCCTGCTCATTTTATGAGCAACTGCCTGTGTTGTACCAGAACCTGAGAAGAAATCGAGGATTAGGTCGTTTTCGTTTGAACCGATATGAATTATTCTTTGGAGAAGCTTCTCTGGTTTGGGAGTGGAAAAATTGTATTTTGTATTTATTTTTTTCAGCTCTCTGTTTGCTTGATCATTATTTCCAACATCATCGTGAAACCAAATTGTTGCAGGAGTAATATTTCCCATATCTTTAAGATATTTTTTTAATCTAGGAACAGCATCACCATTTTTACCAAACCATATTCGATCATCTTCATCAAACTTTTTTAAATTATCATATGAATATCTTGGAAAAGTCCCTCTCGGTGGTTCCCAAATTTTGCCATTATTAAAAGTATACTTAAAGTTTGTTACATTCCCGCTTTTTGCGTGTAATGGTTGAGTCATCCATTTACCTTTTGGATCATTATCGGGATTACTGTATCTATTATTTTGTGTTTTTGTTCGAATGATTCCATTCATTTCAAAAAAAGCTTTATCTTTCGCAATAACTAAAATATGATCGTGATTATCAGAAAAATACTTCGCATCATTTGAAATTGTATATTTCTTTTGCCAGATGACATTTGAAACAAAATTATCTCTTCCAAAAACTTCATCACAAATCACTTTCAAATAATGTGCTTCATCATCATCAATGTTAATCCAAATAGAGCCATCTTGTCTTAACAATCTTTTTGCTGTTTCAAGCCTATTTTTCATAAAAGTAAGCCAGGTGCTGTGATTAAAATTGTCATTATATCCGAAACTATCATTTCCAGTATTGTATGGCGGATCAATATAAATGAGTTTTACTTTTTCTTCAAAGCGAGGTAATAAGCTGTGTAATGCTAATAGATTGTTTCCTTTAATTATCAGGTTTTCTTTAATGTTACCCTTTTTATCAGTTTTCAACTTTGAAACTTTTTCTTCTCCATTTGTTGTAAATCGTTTCCAATTAGTGAGAACTTTTGGTTCGAATAATTGGTCAATTTCTTCTTGAGCGAGGAGTTCATTAAAGAAAATTTCAGGTCGTTTCTGGTCTTCTTTCGTTTGTCCACCTTCCAAAACGCAATCTTTAAATGGCCAAACAAGCGATACTTCATTTCGTTGGTTCAAAAATTTACCGCCAATATTCAGTCCGATTTTATTTTTGTATCTTGTGTAGCTGTCTTTCAGAAAGTTCTTATTCTCCATATATTGAACAAACAAATTAATGTTAAAAACCCAATGTTTTTTTATTTCCGTGAAGAATTTATTTTTTATCTCATCGACTTCGATCAGCAGTTCTATTAATCTGGGATTTATATTATAAGCTGCATCAATTATAATGAATTTTTTCAAATCTCCGTTATCGTTGATAAAACTTGATTCTCTGGAAAGTTGTTCTGTTAGAACTTCGTGAAATTTGTTCATCAATTTCTCCTCATTCAGTTTATATCGAATGAATTTTTTTTTACTATTCTGGCAATCATAAATTAATATAACAAGAATAAATTCATATTTATCACACATATTTTCTTAATGTGGCTAATGTTTACCGTGTGCAGCGGGATCGGAACGATCACGCAACAAAGCGAACAAACCAAAGTTTGAACCGTAAGGTTCAGACGAAACGGACTGATAACACAACCCGATGACACGGCTGTTATGGGCATTCATTCTCCAAGCTTACCAGCCCTGTACAAATCGTTTGCATAACTTTTTAATATTTTCAAAGAGTTTGCTTCTCTAATTTTTATTTTCATAATTCCTGTTTTACTCAAAAAGTATTCATTACAAAAACTGTTTTCATCTTTCTGCAAAGAAAAAATCCAAATATAACCTCCGAAAATCAATCGCACATATTTATTAGAATCCATTATTAACATTTCCGGAGTTGTTATTAAATCAGTTAGCAAAGCTTTTTCATTTACAACGAAGGTTAGAGTACAGCCGTAATCATTATAATTCCCAGGATCATTATTAATTATCATACTTCTCAATTCAGGTTCAACTTCAGGTAATTCAATTTTGCTGAAAATATTACGCGATGAAATTGCGATTCTCCATAAAATTGATATTTGATGTAGTTTGAAAAGTTTATAATCAATATTATTTACGATAATTTCATCTCCTTTTTTTACTGCTCTAGTTTTTGAACCAAACATTGTTGCAGAATAAGTTTCATATTTACTTAATCTATTTTCGCAATTATCACATAAAAGATATTCTCTAATACCTTTTTGAGGAAATTTTGTTTTATGTTCTATATTTGTAGAGAGCTCAAAAAATCTATGTTTCTCATCATAAATTGGTTTGTAATAGAATTCTGGTATAATATGAGAATTTCTAAGCTGAGCTAACTCTCCACAAAGTCTACATTTTTCCATCATCCACCTTTTAAGTTATATCTTCAATGCCCATAATGTTCTGCGTGTGCAGCGGGATCGGAACGATCACGCCAAGAAACGAACCAACCAAAGTTTGAACCGCCCCGATTTATCGGGGAAACAAAGAGCACTGACCAGCCCTACTGCCGACACGCTTGTTAGCCACAATATTCCTTTTAATCCATCAATTCTGGAATATGTTTAATAAAATCAATGAAACTCACCGTTCTGTTTTTTGTGATTCTACTTGAAATCCAATCTTTACCAACACCTTTGAATTTTCCTTTATCTTTCATTATTGATTTATTGAAAGTATAAGGTTTATCGAGAAAATAAAATGTTTGTTTTATTTCGTTTACTTGATTAATTGAAACACCAGATATCCATTTTTTAATTAATTCTTCATCTTCGGTAAAGTTTTTTAGATCTTCTTTGATTAAATTAATATCTTCAGATTTAAAAGTTAAAACACCTAAGACTTTTGAAATATATGAAATCCCTGCTTTTTTCTTGCTTTTTTGTGTAAAATACGGTGCAAAATATAAAGGTGTTCCAAAAGTAACATCTCGTCTATAAAGATTATGATTCAAAAATCTTTTAATTTCAATCTCATCTGATAGGTCTTGAATTAATATTTCATTTAAATATTTCATTTTAAATCTCCTATTCGCAAAATGAACAAAATCCTGAATATTATTATTTTTTAAGAATTTTTTGTCCTCAAAATGATTGATTATGTCAAACCAACTCAAAAATATATAGCAGATGTTTTCATCCAATAGTTTATTAGTATCTCTTTCTTGAGTAATAAAACACATAAATTTATTTTCATGTTCAAAACATACATTATATTTTACTAATTGCTTATTTAGCCTATTAGTTTTAATTTTACATTCAATAATTATATGAGAAGAATTACTGAAAATTTCAATATCTGTCCTGTTTCTTGCACGAGACTTTTCAACATTGATTTCAACTTCCTTATAATTTAGATTAAATTTCTTTGGATTAATATTTAGAAGTTTCAATAATTCATAATAAGATCTCGAATCTTTTGAAATTAAATAGGAAAGTGCTTTTGTTAATGCAATTTCGTTGTTACCAAATAAATCATAATATGATAGATATGTTTTATTAGTACTTTTCTGCTTAATAATTATCACACTTTAACCTCTGTTTATTGTGGCTAATGTCCGGCGTGCTCCACGTTTCATCGAGGGCACGCTTGTTACCGGCGTTTTATTAATATGATAATTAATATTTAGATTAAGGAGAAGCATGATTAAATTATTTAAGAAAATCGAAGATCTTTTGAATATTATATTTTGCAAACTCTTCTCCGTTATTTACACCATTAATGTGATATTCGGGATGCTTTGCAAATTTATTAGAATCCAGATTATAGGGATAAGTCCAAATATCGGACCAAATAGTTTCGTTTCTTGGTTTTTTGTATTGATTATAGAGTTTGCTAAACTCATTACTATATTTTTCGCTGGATTTATTAATTATTATTCTCTCCAGTTCATCTGTTTCAGCAAAATGATTACGAATAATATCTCCGGCAGGCAAATGGCTTGTTTCAATTTCTGTAATAATTTCATTGAATTTATCAAATATCATGTTTCGATATTCAATAGGAATTTTGTCAGATTCGTTAAATTCATCTTTAATTATAGAATTAATTTTGTTTTTTTTGAAAATTTTCAGGAGAATTAATAATGCAAGGAAAAAAGATATTAGAATTAATACAACTATGTCGTATATCAGGATATACCATGCTTGTTCAAGTATTATTGATATTGTTTTTAAGTATCTGGCAGAATTTTGGGAAATTGGAGAAGTTGCCCATATTGCAGTTGTCCATAAAATTAATACTGTCAGTATTATTCCCAGTATTAATCCTGTTGCTTGTAATAAGTTTAATTTATCTAAATCAAATTTATGTTTCATTATCACCACTCAATTAGGAAAAATTATGACAAAACACGAAGAACAAAAAATTAGAGAAACCATAGATTCATTACTTCCGAGTGTTTATATTCATAAATATTTAAACCAAAACGCAGGTAATGTTTGTATCCCCGACATCTTTGTCGCATATACCCCCAATATGGAGTTGTATACGACATTTGTCGCGGATATTCCACTTAGATTTTTATTTTCATTTTTCAACATCATGATCCTTCAAGTCCAAATTATCCAAAGGACTAACGATTTTATTCTTTGCTGTATGAGTAACATGAGTATAAATTTCTGTTGTTTTAATACTTTTATGGCCTAATAATTCCTGAATATATCGGAGATCGGTTCCATGTTCTAACAGATGTGTAGCAAAACTATGAAGTAATGTATGCATTATATTGTGTTTATAGCTCCGCTTCTCTGCCAAGCTCTTTTTAAAATATTCTTGTTATTTCGCTTAACCATCAAAACTACATTCCTTAAACTTAATTGGTATAAATTTCTTTTAAAACGAATTTGTAGAATTCTATTCCTCATGTCAAAGTAATTATTTTCTAATCTTAAAATCCTAAATTTTCCTTGATGAGAAATATCTTTATCCTGTCCGGGATGTTCTGCCGCATGTTAATGGTCAGATGTTTGCAGATGCGCTCCTCAGCATCACAATCTGTGCAGAAACCATCTTCAGCACAGGGAGTATTCCGTTTTAGTCGTTTTGCATTAATGGGAGCTGCCACATCGAGCACCCGATCTATTGCCTGCTGTCTGTCCATCACGATCTTGTTCATACCTGCAAAGAGAAATACTTTTTTCGGTCCAAAAATAATTGCAGAAACCCGGTTCCCGTACCCGTCAATATTCACAATTTCACCTTCAGTGGTTATTGCATTACAACCGGCAAGAAAGAAGTCGGACATCAGTGTTTTTCTGCGCAGTTCGAAAACCTGTTCAAGTGTAAGGTCAGGCACGTATGGGTTTATGAGATTGTAGCCGTTATTCTTCAGGTGGTCGAAAAGCCCGATCTCACGCACTGTCATGGAACCGCCTATGCCGATGGAGGATGTTTTATCAAACTCCTGTAAAGCTTTATCGCGTGCGTCATCTCCACTCATGCACAGTTCCACCAGAAAGTTATGAGCTTCAAGCGCTTCTTTTGCCTTTTTCATCATTTCTTCATGATGCCAATCAACGAATTCAGACATGGGACCTCCGTTTTTAGGAAAATTTTTATTCATTGTTTTGAAGCGTCAAGAGAAAAGATTTCACGCAAAGAACGCAAAGGAAATAAATCACGCGGAGATCGCAGAAAAGTATAACACACGTCGGAGAAAGGAGGAGGGAAAAGGGAAGAAGGAGGAAATAAGAAACCACGAAAATCACGAAAGACACTAAAGGAAATTAACAGAGCCGTCATGGACCATTCCGTGACGAGTTTAGAATCTCAGATTGTAGATTTAAGATTAAGGATTTCAGATTTCAGACCTCGACGGTTTTTCTTAACCCGACTCGGGTTGTGAAAGTTCTGCGAGAATGACAAACACCTGAAATAATTGGCAGCGCCTTTTCTCCTTGTCGCTTTTGCACATCTTCGCTTATACGCTTCCACGTTTTTCTTCACGTAAAAAATAAACATTCTTTTTAAAAAATTCTGTGTTCATCCTAAATTATTTGACAGGATATTCACTCATCCGCTCCTACTGTTATACAAATAATCAATGGTAATGAGGATAATGCAATGCCGGATATCAAACCCTTTAGAGGACTCCGACCAGACCCAAAATATGCTGATAAAGTAGCAGCTCCACCTTACGATGTATTGAATTCCGAAGAAGCAAGAGAACTTGCAAAAGATAGTCCCTACAGCTTCCTGTATGTTTCTAAGCCGGAGATCGACCTGCCTGTGGATATTGATGTTAATGATGAACAGGTATATGAAAAGGGCGTAGAGAATTTCAAAAAAATGATCTCCGAAAAAATCCTCATTCAGGATGACGAGCCGTGTTTTTATATTTATCGCCAGATCATGGGAGATCATGAGCAGAGCGGTATCGTTGCAGCGGCTTCAGTCGAGGATTATGACAAAGGCATTATAAAAATCCATGAATACACACGTGAGGATAAAGAACAGGACAGAGCAAAGCATGTGGATATGCTCAGCGCAAATACGGGTCCGGTTTTTCTTACTTATGATGCGAAAGACAGTATCAACAAAATTGTGGAAGAATGTAAGAATGATGAATCTCTGTATGATTTCACGAGCAGTGACGGCATTCGGCATACTGTCTGGAAAGTGGCTGATAAAAGCATTATTAAAGCAATTATTAGCGAATTTGATGCGCTCGACTATCTTTATGTTTCCGATGGACATCACCGCTCAGCCGCAGCATCACGGGTGCAAAAGATCAGGAAAGCGAACAATCCTCATCATACTGGCAACGAAGAATATAATTATTTTCTCACTGTGATATTTCCTGATGATCAACTGTACATCATGGATTACAATAGGGTGGTGAAAGACCTGAATGGACTTTCAGATGACGAATTCATGAAAAAAGTTGCCGAGAAATTCGATATTGAGAAGCAATCAACACAGTATAAGCCGGAAATGAAGCATAGTTTTGGAATGTATATTAACGGAGAATGGTACAAACTGAGAGCAAAGCCCGGAATTTTCAACGAGAATGATCCGGTTGGATCTCTTGACGTGAGTATCTTACATAAAAATATTATGGAACCTCTTCTTGGAATACTGAATCCTAGAAAGGACAATAGAATAGATTTTGTGGGCGGCATTCGAGGACTTGGAGAACTCGAAAAGCTTGTGAACAGTGGAAAATTCAAAGTTGCGTTTGCTCTTTTCCCGACTTCCATAGATGATCTGATGAAGGTCGCAGATTCCAATAATGTCATGCCCCCGAAATCAACATGGTTTGAACCAAAATTACGAAGCGGTTTAATTACACATTTAATTTGAAATTAACAAGAGAGCAGTACAGCCCGAAAGAGTATTGTAAAATTCGATTTTACAACGAGGGAGCTGTTTTCTTCTACAACAGCTATCAACCAAGTCACACTGAGTCAGTCGATGTGTGGCTTTTTTTTTATCAAAAACTTAGGAGAAGTGTATGAAGCATACGCTAAATCTCGCTGGCAGGAATCTGTTTGATCTCGACGTTTATACTGTAGAAGAGATCGAGACCATTTTTGAGACTGCCAAGGTGATGAA
>Ga0268278_1001421_pt1 | contig 13898 bp, 21 predicted proteins | sample saktaG_3_FD_190135 | JGI IMG/M metagenome (GOLD analysis project Ga0268278, IMG submission 190135) | Saline water microbial communities from Sakinaw Lake, British Columbia, Canada - sak_2010_1_5_55m | ecosystem: Environmental > Aquatic > Non-marine Saline and Alkaline > Saline ... | reverse complement strand
GGGGCGGGTCGCGCTGGCCGCGCGGGCGGGTCCGGGTGAGCAAGGCAAGGCACCATCCAGGACGGGCACCGGGCAAGCACGGTTACCGGTATCCAGGTGCCCGTGCGCTGCCCGGGGTCCGGCATGAGGGGAGCCGGTCGCCGGGCGGGGGTCGCAGGAAGCGTGCCACGAAGTGGCCGTGCGCCTGCGCCCCCGCCCGGCGATGCCTGCGAGGTCGGACCCGCCCGCGCGTGCCAGGCGGGCCGCGAGGTGTTCAAGGGGTCCTGGGGGAGAATTCCCCCTGGTGGGGTCGAGGGGCAAAGCCCCCGCGGGGTTTGGGGCGGCGCCCCATGCACGCGCGGGCATGCAAGGAGACTGCGGCGCTGGCAGTGTAGTCACGTAGGCGCGCGCGGGCGGGGGCATGCCTTCGCGTGCGGCCGGTCGCGCCTTGGGGCGGGTCGCGCTGGCCGCGCGGGCGGGTCCGGGTGAGCAAGGCAAGGCACCATCCAGGACGGGCACCGGGCAAGCACGGTTACCGGTATCCAGGTGCCCGTGCGCTGCCCGGGGTCCGGCATGAGGGGAGCCGGTCGCCGGGCGGGGGTCGCAGGAAGCGTGCCACGAAGTGGCCGTGCGCCTGCGCCCCCGCCCGGCGATGCCTGCGAGGTCGGACCCGCCCGCGCGTGCCAGGCGGGCCGCGAGGTGTTCAAGGGGTCCTGGGGGAGAATTCCCCCTGGTGGGGTCGAGGGGCAAAGCCCCCGCGGGGTTTGGGGCGGCGCCCCATGCACGCGCGGGCATGCAAGGAGACTGCGGCGCTGGCAGTGTAGTCACGTAGGCGCGCGCGGGCGGGGGCATGCCTTCGCGTGCGGCCGGTCGCGCCTTGGGGCGGGTCGCGCTGGCCGCGCGGGCGGGTCCGGGTGAGCAAGGCAAGGCACCATCCAGGACGGGCACCGGGCAAGCACGGTTACCGGTATCCAGGTGCCCGTGCGCTGCCCGGGGTCCGGCATGAGGGGAGCCGGTCGCCGGGCGGGGGTCGCAGGAAGCGTGCCACGAAGTGGCCGTGCGCCTGCGCCCCCGCCCGGCGATGCCTGCGAGGTCGGACCCGCGCGCGCGTGCCAGGCGGGCCGCGAGGTGTTCAAGGGGTCCAGGGGGAGAATTCCCCCTGGTGGGGTCGAGGGGCAAAGCCCTCGCGGGGTTTGGGGCGGCGCCCCATGCGCGCGCGCTAGCGGCAGGAAGTGAGCCCCAGGCGGCACCCGTATCCGGGGCCGAGGCTTCTGGTTTCCCCCCGAAATCCCTGCCAGCGTGTATCCACGCGACTAAAGGCAGGGATCGATCCCCTCCCCCCCACTGATTGACACGGCCACTTGGAAGGGGGTCGCCGGGTGGGGGGGTGTGGGGGGGAGGGGATGGCGGGGGAAACCAGAATGCCGCCTGGGGCGATCGGACTGCCGCTAGTGCGCGCGCGGGGGGTTTGGGGGGTGCTGGTCGAAACGTGCGGCCGCAAGCGAATGCGTGGGCGGTCGCGCGGTTTGGCCAGCATTACCACCCAAGCGGGGGGAGATGGGGGGTGGCAACCACCCAGGGGCGGGTGTTGGCTTGCGCGCGTCCGCATGAGGGGGCACGCTTCCATGTATCCATGGGCCGTGCCCCACCGGACCGGTCGGCCGCGCGTCCGCATGAGGGGGCACGCTTCCATGTATCCATGGGCCGTGCCCCACCGGACCGGTCGGCTTGCGTACGCGCGTGCCGGCGTATCCGCAAGGCACGCACCGCGCGAAGAGGGATGCGGCGGCGACTGCCGGAAGCTCGACTGTATCCAGGCGAGATCACCGGCTAGGCGACCGACGCAAGGGCGGGGACTGCTGCTGACGAAGGAAGCAGCAGACATCCGCCCGACCCGGACGCGCGACTTCTCGGCAGGCTCCCCAGCCCGCTAAGGCTGGGGGCCTGGCCCGGTCGGGTTGAGCGCGGGCCGCGGGGGTACCCGCCATCTCCGCCCGCTATCTGCGGGCGTCGCACGCGCGCGCCACCTGCAGCCTGACTATAACTCCCGCAGTGGCGCGCGCGGGCGGGCGGGCCGCGGGCCGGGGAGCGCTGCACTATCCCACCACACAGCGCGTGGGCGCTTCCCCGACGGCTATCCTGCCGGCGTCGCCCTCGCGCGGCCGCGTGTAACCATGTGTTGCGTCGTCTCGAGGGGGCACGCTTCCATGTATCCATGGGCCGTGCCCCACAGGGCCGGTGACACGTTGACCTGCGCGCAGAACGTTGACGCGTCGCTCACCGAGTCAGAGCGCGCGCGCTTCTCCGCGGGCTATCCTGCCCGCGTCGCGCGCGCGTCGCGTCCGAGGGTTACGGAGCGCGCGCGCTTCTCCGCGGGCTATCCTGCCCGCGGCGCGCGCGCGGGGCCTGCGTTGCGTCGGCTTGAGGGGGCACGCTTCCATGTATCCATGGGCCGTGCCCCACAGGGCCGGTGACACGTTGACCTGCGCGCAGAACGCTTACGCTTGCTCACCGAGTCAGAGCGCGCGCGCTTCTCCGCGGGCTATCCTGCCCGCGTCGCGCGCGCGTCGCGTCCGAGGGTTACGGAGCGCGCGCGCTTCTCCGCGGGCTATCCTGCCCGCGGCGCGCGCGCGTCGCGTCCGAGGGTTACGGAGCGCGCGCGCTTCTCCGCGGGCTATCCTGCCCGCGTCGCGCGCGCGGGGCTTGCGTTGCGTCGGCCTGCGGGGCCTGCCTGACTTACCGAAAATTGGTAGCAGAGCTTGATATGGTCCGCGTGCAGGATATCCGCGTGCGTGAGCTTGATAGATCGCGGGGCGTAGCTTGATAGATCGCGGGGCGTAGCTTGATAGATCGCGGGGCGTAGCTTGATAGGTGTCGGACGGAGGGTCCGGGGTTGCCGGTGGTTACTTGCGCCTTCGGTGATCGGCGTGCCTCCGGGGACTGCCGGGCGCCTGGGTGGTCGGGATATGCCCCAGGCCCCAGGGATGCCGGATTTTGCCCCAGGAGCAAGCGAAGCCTTAAAGTTTGAGGTGGAGGGGTTGTGGAGAGGGTGTTTGAAAAATTTTTCAGTGATGGTCAACCTACCCCCTTCCCCCTCCCTTCCCCCGCCCTTCCCTCCCCCACAACTGTTTATACCGTAGAGTGAGGTCTCGATGTGAGGTTACCCCTCTAGAGGGGACGTTAAGACGCTGTCGCGTTCTTCCGAATCCAAAAAGGAAACCACTTCGGGAATCGGTTTTTTCCAGTTAAAACTGGCTAAGTCACCAGTCGCCCAGTCTCTCCACCCGCGACCGATGGCACCGGGAATACACTCAGCTGGAAGTACACTCTTGAGCGCGCCGCAGAATTTACAGCCGGGACACCAAGCGCCATGTTCGCCGTCACGAGGTTTCTCAACCAGTTTAAAGTTAAACCATTTGCCAAAGGTTCCCCAAAGCCTTTTACCCTGAATTCCCTGATACCAACGAACGATTGCGGATGTACCAACTTCCGCCACAATAGATTTGCCGGCGTACTTAGCCACATAGCGCCGGGCGGCGTCGCACTCGGCCGCTTGAACGGAAACATGAGGATCGGCGATGCCGATTAGATCAGCCCATTCCTTTTTAAGCCATTGGAAGGGTATGTACGGCGCATCGACAAGCAGATGTGCGTGGATGTGCCAGCCATCCGGCTTAGGAAGCACCTCAATCGTTAGCGCCCCGCCTTGACACTGCTTGAAAATTCCGCGCCGGCGTAGCTTGGCTATGCAGGCCCGGATAAACGTGATGCCTTCGGCGGCGTCGCCGGTCCAGCGCGGCATGGTCAGTACTACGTGCTTGGGACGCGGCAACCGCTTTGTGATCTCGGCTAGATACTCTTGGCGTTTCTTTGCTTCCCGCCAGGAGCAGATCGGACAGCACCGAAGACCGCATCGATATGTCACCCACCAAGACCGACCGCAGTCCAGACACGCGACTAATGTTTCAAATTCCGAACATTGCTGCAGTCGCTTGGCGACAAGGGGATCACCGTGCTTGGCGAACGCTGCGGCGTAGGCTCGTTTGAGTAGCAGCGCCTTACGTTGGCGATGCCACCAGGGGATGTCGAGGGGGCGAAAGGCGGCGGATGTCTCGGGTGGGGCAGCAGTGGGTGTTGACATGGCGTGTCGTTCTCCGTTTGCAGAAATGGGGCGGGGCCGTGGACGTCCGGCCCCTGCCCGCCCTACACGCCAGGGCTCTCGGGTCGCTTCCCAGCGTGGCCCTATCTTCCCTGAGCGCGAGACCAAGGTACGCCGGGGATGATTTTTGCGCAAGGGAAAATTATAAACAGGTTATGAACAGGGGGCGGAGCCTTCCCGCGAAGCGGGGAAAATTTTTTTGGTTTGCGCAAGGGAAAATTATAAACAGGTTATGAACAGGGGGCCGAGCCTTCCCGCGAAGCGGGAAAAATTTTTTTGGCGGGGAGCATTCGCAAAAATGAGAAAGGCCGGCGCCCGGGCGTGTGTGCCCAGGCGTCGGCCGATGTTTAGACAAGCTAATTTACGGTTGCTTGATCGTTCGCTTCCGTTACTTCCGCAATCAGGCGGTCCTGCTCCCACACGGCCAGGGAGCGGTATCCCTCCTGCGTGATTCCCGCGAGCTTGGCAGCCGCATCCACCATGAACGCGCTCGACCGACGCGCAATACTCGCCTCCTCCGCTTCATCCGTGCAGCGGATGTGTGCGGCCTCTTGTCGCGGATGGTACAGATAGATACCGACGCCGTAGCCGATCTTGCGCTTGCAAAGGCCGCAGGTCTGCACCGCAATGCGATCCCAGAATGCCGCGGCAATTGCGTGGGACATCGAGCCGGGGCACGGAACGCTTACCCACTCGCGGCAGGCGTCTTTCGGGTTTACCGTCTTCATGATTTTACCAAGGGTTATAGGAGGTTTTGGAGGTTCAGCCTCCGAAGCGAGGCCGTGAACGCCGCGGGCCAGGACATCTTTCCGACGATCATGTACAGCCCGATCCGGGCTAAGAGGATTTGGGCGATGACGGGTCGGGCGGCCGGGCAGGACGCCCAAAGTGTGTGCCTGCTGGTGCTCATATTTGCACCTCATGACGTGCTTGGAATGCGATAGCTTCGCGCAGGGAATCAAAAGTCCTGCACCCGTTGAGAGGGGTTGATGCCGAAAGCCGGTACCGGACGACGTAGGAATCCGCGGGGCCGATGCCGGGTAGGAATTGATCCGCGCGGACAAGCGAACACGTCGAATTTGGGAATGTGGTCAACTCGTCGAATGCGGGATATGCGGGCGCCGGAACCGGCGCCTGGACCAGACGCGCGGTGGTACCGGAGTCGTAGGAGTGAGGTTCACGGAGTTCAAGCAACCCTCGCGCGTGCATACGCGCGAGGGTGCAAAACAGGAGAGCGCCTTCGTCCGTGTGGACGTCAACAGGCGCCCAAACTCCGGTGTTGAGGGTTTCGGCTATTAGGTTGTAATGGGGCATGGTGTCCTTTCTAGGTGCCGTGGTCGTCCGGCACCGGGTGTTTTTAAGTGAGGGCGTGCAACCGCATGATGATGGTAGTGCTCCTACCTGCGGCGTTATTGAGATCCCGACTCAAAGATTTCATGGATTCTGCGAGGTCGGTATCCCGCAACTCTTGTTCACTCCATCCGGTGAGCTTTTCGAGCTCAGCCTCGATGGAGCAGATTCTTCGATGGATATTCATCATGTCCTTCACGCTTGTCTTCACGCTTGTCTTCATGTTGCCTTTCTTGGCGCCGTGGCCGTCCGGCGCGTGGATTGTTATAGCCACGCCCAGCGGACGTGGGAAAACGGTATCGGCCCGTCGCCGACCCGCAGCTCCGGTGCCTGGCGGCTGACCGGAGAGGCAATGCGGATACCGGTCCGCTTGCCCCGTTTCCGAGCCTCCAACGCGACCGGGGGAAAAACCCCAGCGATCACGCCACCCCGACCAGCGGCGGTGTACAACAGCGCCAACTCGGCGCGATTGCGGACCGCGTCGGTGGCGGAGTCGGTCGTCGCCGCCCACGTGATGTTTCGGCACTCGACGGCCATTTCGGCACCGACAAACGGATCATTTCGGAGATCCGCCAACTGCTCCGCCGTCATCACGTGACGACTGCACCAGATAATTTTGCTCACGAGTCCCCCTTGTACCACATCGGCGAGTTGACGTACTCCTGCTGCACATACGCCGGCGCCGCCGCATACTCGGCGGCGGAGGTTGTCAGTCTGGCTGCCTTATCAGCAGCCAGCCCGGCCAGAAACTCGTCGGAGAGCGCCTCCGTTACGGCGTCGAAGATCGCAATATCCTCCGCGGAGGACATCGCCTCCGCAAAGGTCCGCCATGCCTTCTGAGCACGGTCGACCGTGCTCGTGGAGCGCCCTAGGCGCCGGAACCAATCCCTCGCTTCGAGGATGTCCTCGGCCTCAAGCCGAGCCGATCGCCTAGTAAACATGATTTCTATCTCCATGATGTCTCCTCGTTTCTGCCGGTCGCCCGGCGTTGCGCCGTGGCCGTCCGGCGCCGGTTGGTGTTAAACCTTCACTCTACAACCGGATCACTCATTGCCCGTGTGCTCCACCAGGCCGTTGTAGCTCTCCGTGAGAGCATCTCCCTGGTACCTGACTATCTTGCGAGCCTGCGCGGCCGTGCAATCACGGGCGCCACAGGCGCAGCTGTTGCAGTCGCCATCTGCGGCGTGCTCGCTAACCCATTGGTCGCGGGCAACGCGCCCAGCGAACTTATGGACGATGATCTCATTGCCGAACCCGCGAGGGCTCTGCGATGCGTAGTAGTTCTTCATATGAGGCCTTGGTTTGAGTTGATTTAGTTGTCCTGCCCCACGTCCGCACCAGCGGCGGGGGCCATCACTTATATAGCAGGTGGCATGCCAACCGCAACAAGCAAAAAGGGCAAAAAGGCCAGCAAAAAGGCATGTTTTCAAGGGTTTTGGGGCATGTTTTCAATGGTTTTTGGGGATCGCGTTCGCATGCGCGCGAAACAGTTCGCAAATTGGTTCGCAAAAGCGAGAATCTTGGCGTTTTTGCCCCAACATCAGGGTATGGGTGCATACAAAATGACACAAATCGTATACAGCTGTATGCACCAGGCGCTGTTCTTCATGAGAGCTTGCCTTGTGCGTCGGGTTTCGTGTTTCCGAGCCTCTTCCCTGGTGCGTATCCGCGCCAGAGAGTGTATGCATCTCTGAGGGAAGCTGTATTCGGCTTCCTGCGTCGGCTTGCGACAGTAAAGGGGGGCTGTTCATAACCTGTTCACAAGATTATGTTGACGGGGACTGGAGAATCATTGCATGCTGGCCGTGCTTTCAACAAAAGGAGATCGTATGAATCGAAGTGAGTACATCGGAGAATTTTACGTTCGGAATGTCAAAAAGGCTGGTTCCGAACCAGTGTACATCCTGAACGATAGTGACGAATGGCATGCAGCGGTATGGCAGGATCGTGGCGGGCGCGTGCGTATGTGTGCGCATACGGCGGACGGTGCGGCCATGTTGTGTACTCACGAGCGGCGCTATGATTTGGGCACCATGAGTTGTGAAACAATTATAGACGAATTTTTAGCAGCGTGTTTCTACGCCACGCACGAGCCCGCAAGCGTCGTCGGCATAGGTCGCAACCTGGGGCCGTGGACTGTGAATTTTCGCCAGGTCTGGTTTTGATTTTCCGGCGCGCTGGGCGGCGCGCGCGCGCGGGAAACTTAAAAAATAGCCGCGTTTGAAAGGGAGGTATCATATGCCAGCTAAGAAAGCTGAAGTGCATCGCACGATGCGCTACAAGATTAACGAAGGTTGGATGACGGTCACGGGTAAGGCGGCGACTGCGAAGCCGTATATTGCCCGGATCGCCGGACTTGATGACAAGTACGGGTTCAATCGTCAGTTCGTCGGCGTACGTCTGACGGATGATTCGAGCGCGGAAAACCCGGTGTACCGGTCGCGGTTCGCGCTTGAGAAGACCGACATCCTGGAGTTTGGCGGATGGGAGTCGAAGGATGGAGGCGGGGGCGCGCGTGTGTACGTGCGCGTACTCGGGGACAAGATCAGCGTGATAAAGACCGAAGACGTTAGGGAGTTTTTCGGTGCTCCGGCGGATGATGAAGAGGATGTCGGCTATGACATGCCGTTCTGAACAAGGGCATGACTAAGACATCGGGCGCGTGGCGGTAGCCGCCCGCGCCCTTTTGGAGGGAAGTAATGAATGAGCTGGCACTTTTCGCGGGCGCTGGTGGGGGCATACTGGGAGGAAAGTTACTGGGATGGCAAACCGTTTGCGCTGTCGAGATCAATGGCTACGGACGTAACGTGTTGGTCGCCCGACAGAACGACGGATGTTTGCCGGCCTTCCCGATTTGGGATGACATACGAAGTTTCGATGGTCTGCCGTGGCGTGGAGTTGTTGACGTGGTATCTGGCGGCTTCCCGTGCCAGGACATCTCCGCGGCCGGAAAGGGAGCAGGAATCAAAGGGTACCGATCTGGACTTTGGCAAGAGATGGCGCGCGTTGTTAGTGAGGTTCGACCGCGTTACGTATGGGTGGAAAACAGCCCGTTGCTTGTGGGAAGAGGACTTGCACTGGTCCTGCTTGACCTTGCCGCGATGGGGTTCGATGCACGATGGGGAGTTGTGGGAGCTTGCGAGGTTGGAGCTCCCCACAAGAGAGAGCGCATCTGGATATGGGCGGGCACGCAGGGCAGGGGAGAGGTGGCCAACACCGTTAGCGGGGAGGCCCGGAAGTCGGCCGAATGGGAAAGGGGGCAAGATTTTGGGAGAGGAGGTGTTGATTGCCGCGGGATTGAGGAAGCGGGGACAGAGGTATCCCACGCCAACATACCGGGATGGGAAGGGCCAAACACAACGGGGGATACACGCACCGGGGGACGCTCTGCCAAATATGGACAGAGGAGACGGCAAACCGATTGGTGGGAAACTGAACCCGACTTGGGTAGAGTGGCTTATGGGGTGGCCGCTCGGGTGGACCGATTGCGGTGTATCGGCAATGGACAAGTTCCAGCAGTGGCAGCAAAAGCATGGAATATGTTGAAGCGGGGGATCGAGTAGAGGCATAGACAGGCGCTGCACGACGCAAGATACCGCTCACGGGTCATTTGAACCGTGGGCGGTATTTTCTTGGCCATTGGCGAGCGCGGACCTGGCCGCGAACGGTGTAAAGGACAAGCACGCCTTTGAAGAGGGCACGGGTCGCGGGGGTGGGAACGTCGGTCAAGATGGCCATTGGGGAGGGCTCCTTAAGGGGTGCGACCCCGACCGTGCGCGCGACACGCCTGTACGCGCGCGGCCGGGGCGCTGTTGCTTAGACAACGGGGATAGAGTAGCACAGTAGGCGATACTTGGCAATCACATCTTCAGTCTTCGGCCAGGATGTCCAACCGAGGGACTTGACTATGGTCGTTGTTATTTTACGCTTCATCCAACTCCCTGCGCACGCTTGCTGAATCTCCAGGAATAGTGAATCGGCCAAGGCTTTCGGCCAATCGGGGAGGTGTGCACAGTAAAGCAGATCGTGGAAGAGCGCCGCAATCTGGATATCGAGGGCCAGGGGATCGCCAATCATGGACCATGCCCAGCGGGGGATTGAAGCGCCGTCAAAGTCGAACCCGTGGAACACGGTGAACCGGGTCCATTTGCCACGGAAACAGAGGACAACGGAGAAGTCCTGCAACAGCCAGAACCCGCGGGAACCGTTGTCCGGGTACCGAAAGGATTCGATCTTCGGCCAGCGTAGCGCGGGCAAGCGTTCGCCGGTGAAGGAATCCAGGCAGAAGAAGTCTATGCCTAGTTGCATGGGGCGACTTTAGAAACAGTGGGTCAACCAGGCGAGGACAACGGCAGAGCCAAATCCGATGAAGACGGCGCAAAGGTCGCGTGCGCCCTTGCGTTCTGACTGGTTGAGTTCGAGCGCGCGGAGCTGTTGGAAGATCAGCGTTTGGGAGGCTTCGAGACGTGCGAGGTTTTCGCAGTGGACTTCGATGCGAGCCAGGCCTTGCTCAAGGTTGCGCAAGCGTTCGTCGAATGAGTCGTAGACGCCGGGCATGAGAGCTCCTGTATGGGGTCGGCCGCGCCGCGCGCGTGTCGTGTGCGCGCGGCGCGACCGGGGGGGACATGACGCATGAGATTTTGTTAAGGAATGAACGGGGGAATAAAAGGGGTTGGGGCTCGACTGGCGACAGGTAGGTGCATGATGCCGGTTAACGGATAACCATGTGGGTCAAAAGCCTGAGCATAATTACCCGGAGAAGCAGCTTTAATACAAATAGTATTGTCCCATGACCGAATGGAGGCGTGGTAGATCATGGTTGATGGTGTTGGGCCAAATTTAACTATGTATTTGCCATCCGGGTAGCTTTCCCACAGAGGGCCGAGGCCGATTACGGTAAGCATCCAGTAAGAGCTAAATGCAGTTAACGTTGACGACGAGCATGCCTTTGTGGGGAAGGCTTTCAAGAATGAAAGAGCCACGCTTGTGAACACGTTAAAACCTGAAACGCTTTTATGACTCATAGCACCGGCTTGGTTCCAAGCGGTGATGAGTGCCGCGGTCGCGATGCGAGTGCGCCAAAAAGCAGTGCACGCTACCAAGAGATTGCGTTGCGCAATCTGCGCGTCGGACTGCGAGTCAGTCGGCGTCACGTGCTGGCGCATGTACTTCACGCCTTTCCACGTTGCCGCGACAAGGGTGTCTCCAACGGTGCCACTAGCACCGAGGGACAGAAACGGGGCGGATACTTTTGCCATGACAAATCTGCTTGCTTTGTCGCAAAAAAGGACCGGCCGCGCCGCGTGCGCGTCATGCGCGCGCAACGCGGCCGGGGGGGGTTCCATCCACCGCTTAGAATCAGGCCGGGATCGCCGGAACCAGGAACACACCGGACACGGGCTGTCCGTTCGGATCGTTAACGCGGGCGTATTTGCCGGCGATCCCGACCGCAAACGGTAACGAATAGACCGTATTCGCAATGGTTACGTGAGTGAGCAGGGCGGCGGGGGTGTCGCCGTAGGACAGGGTGTACGTGCCCGCGACAGGCGCAGCACCGGCGCCGGTCAAGTCGATCAGGGTGCACGTGCAGGACGCGGCACCGGAAAAGACGTTGGCGACCATGCTCGCCGTGGTCGGGGCCGCGGCCAGGTACTGTAGGCCCTCACGGACAAACAGATTGAACCCGGAAAGCGGTGACCCGAGAAGGGCCGCGGCCTGGTTCCATCCGGTGAGCAGTGCGCCGGACGCGAACCGGGTGCGCCAGAAAGTGACGCAAAGCGAGAACAGGGCGCGGTGCGCCACCTGCAGGTCGCTCTTGGGATTCGACGGCACAACATGCTGACGCATGTACTTCTGACCCTTCCACACTGCGGCGACAAGGGTCTTCCCAACGGTGCCGCGGGCACCGAGGGACAGAAACGGAGCAGAGATTTTCGCCATGATAAACCTTCTTCCTTTGGATGCGTTCAAGGGGGCACAGTGCCCCTTTGTTGGTGACAGTTTGACGCAGTGACAAAAGTGTGTCAACAACTATTTTTGAGAGGGTCGGGACTGGGCTCTCATATTGGGGGGGCGGGCGGCGAGAGAGGGAGTGTTTGGTATTCCATACGACCCCTCTCGCCGCCCGCCCCCCCTCGCTATGCGGGGCCGTTGGTGGGGTGGCGTTTGTGCGTGGGGGTTCAATGGTTCAAGCCTGCAGGGGGAGCAGTGAAAACACCTGAATAAGGACGTCCCCATGCTAAAAGTTGCCAGCATGTGTGTGACGCGGGGGGATTAACAAAGTCACGGTTTTGAAAGCCGTTTTGTGTGTGCCATGTTGTCATTGTCTGCCAGGGTGTTAAATGGTCGGGAGCAGTGCCAGTTAAGAGAGTTAGCGGGCGGGGATAGTTGCCGGTGGGTTCATATTCACGATTTAAGATAGTGATGCCCCAATACCCTACAAGCTTACGTGCAAAGAAAAAATGGCCTACGTGTATGTCATTGGATAATTCTTGCATGCGCATGCGGACGTACTGTTGATAAGGGGGCGCTGGGAAAGTAGAGTATTGAGCATAGAGGAGCAAAGATTGGTTGTAACGTTGGGGCCAGGAATCGTAATCGATCCACTTTCGCATCCAAGCTGGCCACGTGGCGCGAGAAAGAGCGGTGTTGTAGTAGTAATACCAGCATGACTGGATGGCATAATGAATCTCGTCTTGTCGCGCGGATCCTGAGGGTGCAGCCTCCGTGTGCGTGCGGACGTACGTGTGCCCGCGAAAGAGCCGGTAGACGTCGGGCCCCAACCGGCCGCGCGCGGCCATGAAGTTTGCTGTCCAGGGGATAGGCATGCGACAAAGGTAGCGCCGAAGGGGCGGCATGTCAAGTGCGCGCTACGCGCGCAGGGATTTATCGAATTATGTAGAGCGGGACTGCCCAGGACCGGTTTTTTTAGGTGCTTGGTCGTCAATGGAAGGATGTGCGTGTATTGGGGAACCTAAGCCCCACGAATACGTGGGGGCCCCGGAGAAATACACCTCGCCAGTCGAGCCCCAACCCCTTTTATTCCCCTTCCCCTGGGGGCGCTGGGCACAGCCGCGGTGCGCGCGGGCATGCGGGGTCCGCGTATCGGGGCCATGCCTTCGCGCGCGGTCCGGCGGTGCTGCGCGTTGGGTGGTGTAATGCGTTGCAGTGCAACGCTTGTCGAAAGTTATAAACAGGCACTGTTTATAGCTGGAGCAGGCGCGACCGGCCGCGCGCGCGGGCATGCAAGGAGACTGCGGCGCTGGCAGTGTAGTCACGTAGGCGCGCGCGGGCGGGGGCATGCCTTCGCGCGCGGCCGGTCGCGCCTGGGGGCGGGTCGCGCTGGCCGCGCGGGCGGGTCCGGGTGAGCAAGGCAAGGCACCATCCAGGACGGGCACCGGGCAAGCACGGTTACCGGTATCCAGGTGCCCGTGCGCTGCCCGGGGTCCGGCATGAGGGGAGCCGGTCGCCGGGCGGGGGTCGCAGGAAGCGTGCCACGAAGTGGCCGTGCGCCTGCGCCCCCGCCCGGCGATGCCTGCGAGGTCGGACCCGCCCGCGCGTGCCAGGCGGGCCGCGAGGTGTTCAAGGGGTCCTGGGGGAGAATTCCCCCTGGTGGGGTCGAGGGGCAAAGCCCCCGCGGGGTTTGGGGCGGCGCCCCATGCACGCGCGGGCATGCAAGGAGACTGCGGCGCTGGCAGTGTAGTCACGTAGGCGCGCGCGGGCGGGGGCATGCCTTCGCGTGCGGCCGGTCGCGCCTTGGGGCGGGTCGCGCTGGCCGCGCGGGCGGGTCCGGGTGAGCAAGGCAAGGCACCATCCAGGACGGGCACCGGGCAAGCACGGTTACCGGTATCCAGGTGCCCGTGCGCTGCCCGGGGTCCGGCATGAGGGGAGCCGGTCGCCGGGCGGGGGTCGCAGGAAGCGTGCCACGAAGTGGCCGTGCGCCTGCGCCCCCGCCCGGCGATGCCTGCGAGGTCGGACCCGCCCGCGCGTGCCAGGCGGGCCGCGAGGTGTTCAAGGGGTCCTGGGGGAGAATTCCCCCTGGTGGGGTCGAGGGGCAAAGCCCCCGCGGGGTTTGGGGCGGCGCCCCATGCACGCGCGGGCATGCAAGGAGACTGCGGCGCTGGCAGTGTAGTCACGTAGGCGCGCGCGGGCGGGGGCATGCCTTCGCGTGCGGCCGGTCGCGCCTTGGGGCGGGTCGCGCTGGCCGCGCGGGCGGGTCCGGGTGAGCAAGGCAAGGCACCATCCAGGACGGGCACCGGGCAAGCACGGTTACCGGTATCCAGGTGCCCGTGCGCTGCCCGGGGTCCGGCATGAGGGGAGCCGGTCGCCGGGCGGGGGTCGCAGGAAGCGTGCCACGAAGTGGCCGTGCGCCTGCGCCCCCGCCCGGCGATGCCTGCGAGGTCGGACCCGC
>Ga0268278_1001414_pt1 | contig 13975 bp, 8 predicted proteins | sample saktaG_3_FD_190135 | JGI IMG/M metagenome (GOLD analysis project Ga0268278, IMG submission 190135) | Saline water microbial communities from Sakinaw Lake, British Columbia, Canada - sak_2010_1_5_55m | ecosystem: Environmental > Aquatic > Non-marine Saline and Alkaline > Saline ... | reverse complement strand
TGTCCAAAAGATGTGTTGTAAGTTGTTGTCAACGAGAGATTGTGATTAGTGTTGATAGCGTAGGTGAGTTTTGCAAAAATGTTATTAGTACGTATTGATTTATTCCCGGCGGGAACAAAAAGATAATCTACTGTATTATCTCTTGTCTCCTCTGTATTATTGAAAAGATTGTTAGAGATAAAAAACCACAACTTGTCTTTTATGAATGGACCGCCAAGGTTGAAATAAAAGTTATTGTTGGAAAAGTAACTTGGTTCGCTCACCGTGGCAAGCTGTTCTTCACGGGGGGATTGAAGTTTTTTATCCATGAAAATGAGTGAAAATTCTCCTGAGAAATCGTTGTTTCCGCTTTTTGTAACCATGTTGATTATACCGCCATAAGCTGAACCGTACTCCGGACTGAATGGGTCTGAAATAATCTGGATTTCATCTATAGAGTCATAATTGATAGGCATCCCTGAATTTTTCAACCTTACACCGCTTATTGAAAGTCCGTCGACTATCCAGTTGTTGCCTTCTTCTCCCTCGCCACGGAAACTTGGCTGGCCTTCGGTAGCTGTTCCATGCCTGGTGTTTACTCTGACGCTGGTAACCCCAGGAGTGAACTTAGTGATGTCAACAATTGTCCGGTTCTGGGCCGGAATTTTTTCAAGGTCTTCGCTGCTTAGATAGTAACTGGTGTCAACTGAAGTCTTATCGATAAGAGGAGGCGATGCAGTGACAATGATTTCTTTTTTTATTTTAGACAATTTCATGACTGTGGTGAGGTTGGTTACTCTTCCCAGCCGGACAATAACATCTTTTTGGACAACCGTGCTAAACGCTTCGAGTTTAAAACTAAGGGAGTATTTTCCTACTGGAAGCAGGGGAAAGAGAAACTCGCCGTTCTTTGAAGAAATTACAGTTCGTGTTCCTTGAAGGTTAAGGCTTTCTGCTGTTATTCCAACTCCGGGCAGGCCCTCTCCGTTTTCATCCAATACTCTTCCCTGGATTTTTCCTGTTTCTATTGCCATGGATTGAGTGATAGAAAGGAAAAAAAATCCCAGGAATAAACAAATTATCAGTTTTTTATTCATGTTTTCACCTAATCCGTTTTTATCCTTTTGTTTTTTGTCCCGACTTTTTTTTACTGAACTTTTTGATGAATTCTTCTGTGAGTTTATGGGCTTCTGTATCTGTATACTGTTTGGGAGGAGTTTTCATGAAATAAGATGCAGGTTCATAGAGAGCTCCGGATATTTTATTGTTAAGAGCCAGTTTGCAGCATCTTATAGCATCGATGACCACTCCCGCAGAATTTGGGGAGTCTTCTACTGACAAACGGCAGTCCAGGTAGGTAGGGACATCACCAAAGTGGCGGCTTTCTATTCGCAGGAAGCATATTTTATTGTCTTTTTGCCACGGGACATAATCGCTTGGACCGATATGAACATTATCGGGGTGGATGTCCAGCCCCCTTGATTTTATCTGCGAGGTTACAGCATTTGTTTTTGATATCTTTTTGGAATCAAGCCTCTCTCTCTCCAGCATGTTGAGGAAATCCGTATTGCCTCCTGTGTTAAGCTGATAAGTTTTATCGATAGGCATTCCCCGGTCCAGATAGAGATTGACAAGAGTCCGGTGGAGGATGGTTGCTCCAACCTGAGATTTTATATCGTCTCCAATGATAGGAAGATTTTTCCTTTTGAATCTTTGCTGCCAGTATTTTTCGCTGGCGATGAAGACAGGGATGCAGTTGATAAAAGCACATCCCGCTTCAAGGACTTGTTCAACATACCATTTTGTTGCTTCCTCGCTGCCAACCGGGAGGTAGTTGATGACAACATCTGTCCCGGTTCTTCTTAGAATACCGGCTACGTCAGCCGTGCAGCCAGGAGCTTTTTCTATAATTGGAGAGAGATACTTTCCAATACCATCATGAGTCATTCCACGTTCTACTTTGACGTTGAGATGCGGAACATCGGAAAATTTTTTAGTGTTATTGGGAGCAGTGAAAATAGCTTCGCTTAAATCTTTGCCAACTTTATTTTTGTGGATATCAAATGCAGCCACAAATTCTATTTCTTTTATATGATATCCTCCAAGGTTAACGTGCATGACTCCAGGGATAAAGTCTGAATCTTTTGTATTTTTATAGTACTCAACACCCTGGACTAAAGAAGATGCGCAGTTGCCGACTCCGATTATAGCGACTCTTATTTTATTCATGCTTCAGATTTCCTTTGCTGATTTGTTTGGTCCTTCGACTTTTTTGACATAAAAAAGTCTCTGAAATGCAGTTATGTTTGAGACAAGAGCAATAATCGCTAAGACTGCAATCATAACAGGATTAAAAATTTTGAGAATGGATCCGGCGATTGCACCAGAAAATAATAACGCCATTCTTTCTGCCCTCTGCATAATTCCAATTTTACATTCGATTCCCAGCCCTTCAGCCCTAGCTCTTGTATAGCTTGCCATGGTTGAACCTAGAAGAGTGAAGAAGATAATCCATAAAGCCCAATGGCTTCTGAAATGAGCGGCAAGCCCTAAGTAAATGAAAAATTCGGAATATCTATCTAGAGTAGAATCAAATATAGCTCCAAAAAGGCTTTGTCGGTTTGATTTTACAGCGACTTTTCCATCAAGCATATCAAATGCTCCGGATATTAAAATCATGATTCCTGCTAATAATGGCTTTTCAAAGAAGAATAAAACACCGGCAGCCAATCCTGCGAGAAAAGCTGTGACGGTCAATTTGTTTGGGCTGATTTTGAGGTTGATAAAGAGAACGGCAACTTTTTTTGAAAACTTAACAACGGATGATTCAAACTTTTCTGGTAAAATCCTGAATGTTTTCTGAGGATGGCTATCCATTTTGTATTCTATAAAGCGATAGCTCTCTTAAAGAGAACAAAATTAATCTAATATTATTTGGGATTCAAGTCAACCTGATAATATATCAGGAGTTCCTCCAATTTGCTTTTTAGGAGTTTTTATTAATAATCTGGGCTAACTATTGAGAATATGAATTTGAGCGCAGACATCCCCTCAAATTCATCTTATCTAAATAATTTATCGGCATTCTTTACCTTTCAGGCGAGCCGGTCTCACCGCATCTGCTGCGTTACAATGCATTGACTTCGATTTTTTCATGTTGTATATCCTAATATTTAAAGGAAATGATGGAAAAAACAGGAAAATAGAATGCTGTATGAAACGGAAAGAGGTATAATTATGTATTAAAATACTAGAGGCAAACTAAAGGTTTATATTTAAGGAAAGGAGTTGCTTATGATAAAAATCGAAAATTTGAATAAGTATTATGGTGAACTTTGTGCTGTAAATAATGTAAGTTTTGAGATTCATAAAGGCGAAATACTGGGATTATTAGGACCGAACGGAGCTGGGAAAACTACGATTTACAGGGTCTTGACCGGTTACTTGAGCCCTACATCAGGAACAATAAAGGTTATGGATTATAATATCTATGACCATCAGATTGAAATTAAAAAATGCATTGGATATCTGCCTGAAGAAGCACCGCTCTATCGAGACATGTTGGTTTTTGATTATTTAAATTACATTGCTGACATAAGGGGAGTAGAAAAAAATAGAAAACTGTCTCATCTTCATGAATTAGCAGATTTATGCAACTTGAATGAAGTAATGCACAAAACAATTGATGAGCTTTCAAAAGGATACCGTCAGAGAGTCGGTATTGCCCAAGCACTAATGGGGAATCCGGAAATTCTTGTCCTGGATGAACCTACATCCGGCCTGGATCCCAATCAGATTGCTGAGACTCGAGAGATTATAAAAAAGATCGGGAAGGAAAAAACAATAGTCTTTTCAACTCATATTTTGAGTGAGGCAGAAGTGACCTGTGATCGTGTTGTGATAATAGATGAAGGCAAGATCGTCGCAGATGATACTATTGATAATTTAAGAAATTTGCTTCATGAAAAGTCATTTGAAAATATATTCAGGAAATTGACCAGGGGAAATTGAAATGCGTAATATGAAACACATATTTAAAAAAGAATTTAAAACTTATTTTGTTTCACCGATCGCGTACATCGTGATTTCGGTTTTTTTAGTCGTTATAGGCTGGCTGTTTTTTTCTACTTTTTTCTTGAACCGTCAGGCCAGCCTGACTCAATTCTTTTCACTTTTGCCAGTGACATTTGCTTTTATCATTCCAGCCGTTACCATGCGCTTGTTTTCTGAGGAGATAAATGTTGGTTCCTATGAAATCTTGCTGACAATGCCGGTTTTTTTCAAAGACATTATCATCGGGAAATTCTTAGCTGCCGTAGCCTTTGTTGGCATTATGCTTGCCCCAACTATTATATATGCCTTTTCAATTTCATTTTTAGGAGATCTCGATTGGGGGCCTGTAATAGGGGGATATCTGGGTGCTTTATTGCTTGGAGCAACTTTTAGCGCAATCGGGTTATTGGCATCTTCACTGACACGAAATCAGGTTATTGCATTTATAATTGGGATGGTCATATGCTTTTCCCTTACAGTATTAGTGGATTTCATGCTGTTTTTTCTCCCGAATTCTTTTGTGGGAATTTTCCAGTATCTCAGTGCAAGTTTCCATTTTAAAAATATAGCCAAGGGGATGCTTGATTCCAGGGATATTTTATATTTCCTTTCAGTATCTTTTATTGCGCTCTACGGGACAAATCTGATTATGCAGGAAAAGAAATAAGGAGTTCAAAATGAAAAAAGCTAAAAAAATGTCAAAATATTATACATTTTCTCTCTATCTCATAATAATCATCTTGATTAACCTTGCAGGAGTAAGCCTTTTTTTCCGGATTGATTTGACCGCAAACAGGCTTTACTCTCTTTCGAAGGCGAGTAAGAAGGCTGTGTTAACCCTGAAGGAGCCTCTGACTATCAATGTGTTTTTCTCAAAAAATCTTCCGGCTCCGTACAATAATGTTGAAAGCTATCTCCATGACCTGTTGGAAGAATATTCTATTTATGCCAATAATTACTTGAGTTTTCGTTTTTTCGATGTAAGCGCTAATGAAGGGGATTTAAGTGAGAAGGCTGAAGAGAATAGAAAAAAAGCGCAGGATTATGGGATTTATCCTGTAAACGTTCAGAAAATCGAGCAGGATGAGGCAAAAATTCAGAGGGCTTATATGGGGATGGTGTTTATCCATGGGGATATAGTGGAAAAAATTCCAGCCATAACATCTACAGAAGGACTTGAGTATCAGATCACAACTACTATTCAGAAGATGAATAATAAAATTTCAGCTCTATTAAACTTATCTGAAAAAATAGAAGTCAAATTAATACAATCTTCATCTCTTTCACAACTTGCCCCAGAGGTTAATCTTGAAGGTTTGGAAGAATTAAAAGGTAACATCGCTCAAGCTGTAAAGGAGCTAAACAGCAAGGTTTATGGGAAGCTGGAATTTGTCTATATTGATCCAAGTACTGATGAGGTAACTGAAGAAACTCTAAAGAGATACGAACGTTTCGGACTTAAATGGCCTGAATTTCAGAAAAAGGATGGGTCCGTTATACCAGCAGGGAGTGGCATCGTAGCGCTCGGAATAGAATACGGTGACAAATCAATAGAGCAGCGGTTATTAAACAAAAGCTTAAATTTGACAAGCAGGGGCCTGGAGGAACAGTTTGCAATTGTTGATATTGAACAGGTTAATACATTCATTGAAGAGAATATTGATAATCTCATTAATATTAATGACGAGATAGGATATCTTTCAACGCATGGAACCCTTTCGCTTTCGCCCGCACTGCCCCCTCAATTTCAGATGATGCAGCAGCAAGACGATTCGTTAACAAGATTCAATTCTCTTCTCAGCAGCAGCTATAGTGTTACTCAGATTGACCTGAAAGAGGATCCAGTTCCGGACAGCATTGATACTCTTATTATTGCAGGTGCCAAGGAAAATTTTTCAGATTGGGAATTGTTTCAGATTGATCAATTCTTAATGAAAGGAAAGTCACTGGCGATTTTCATGGAAGCATTTAATGAAATTAAACAACAAGGGCAGAGTCAGCAGATGTATGGAATGACTCAGCCTGCCTATCTCCCTGTAAATACAGGATTGGAAAAACTGCTGGAAAATTACGGTATTGAGGTTAAAAAGTCTTATGTTATGGATGAGAGCTGCTATACAAGCCGTGATCGTCTCAGCGGAGAAACACGGATTTACTTCGCTCCGATCATAAAGAATGAAAATATCAACCACAAGCTGGATTTCATTAAGAATGTCAAACAATTAATTATGATTAAGATGTCCCCATTGGAAATTGACAAAGAAAAAATAGATAAAAACAAGATAAAGGCCGACAGATTATTTTCATCTTCAAACAAGTCCTGGGAAATGGCGGGTAGGATTAATCTAAGTCCCTTGGCGATTCGCCCGCCGGTTAATGATAAAGATGAAAAGAGCATGCCTCTGGCTTATATCTTAGAGGGAGAGTTCTCCAGTTATTTTGCTGATAAATCTGTACCTGAAAAGCCAAAAAAGGATGAGGGTGAAGAGAAGGAATCCAGTGAGAAAATAGAGCAGCAGAAGCCTCAAATGCAGGAATCAAAAATTAAGGGAGAAAAGGAGATTCTCTCCAAGGGAAAGCCTGGTAAGATATTTTTGATCGGAAGTGCGGAAATTTTAAAGGATAATGTTCTGGATGAAGAGGGGAGTTCTCCAAATGCCGTGTTCTTATTGAATACAATTGACTATTTGAATAACAGGTCAGATATTGCCGTGATGAGAAGCAAGAATCAACGTTTTAATCCCCTAAAAGACACTAAAGCGATAACCAGGGCTTTTGTGAAAATATTTAATATTGCCGGATTGCCCATTTTGTTTGTACTTTTTGGCCTTTTCGTCTGGTTCAGGCGTAGAGCCAGGCGAAGGATGATTGAGGCGATATTTCTTCAAAAAAGCAGGGCTACGGAGGAGCGGCCATGAGATTGAAAAAAGAATATGTTATTTTGTTCGGTATCATCGTTGTGCTTCTTGTTTATCTTATCTTCAGTAGTAACAGGAATAAAATGACTTATAAAGTTCCCAAACTTGACAGGATAGAAAACAGTGAAATAGATAGGATCGAAATATCCAAAGCAGGTGAAGAAATCATCATTGCTGGAAAAGGAGATGTGTGGAAGATTATGCCTCAGGAATATCCCGCGGATTATGACAAAGTAAAGGGAATGTTGGATGTCATCGAAAATTTAATTCTGACAGAATTATCCGCAGAAAAACAGGACTACATGCGTTATGAATTGGATGAGGAGAAAAAGATTGGCGTGAGAGCTTTTAAAGGTGATCAATTACTGCGGGAATTTGATGTCGGAAAGCCTTCTTCGACTTACAGCCACACGTTTGTCAGAGTGGGAAAAGATCCTCGTGTGTATCATGCAAGGAATTCTTTTCGCAGTACATTTGATCAGAAGAGAATGGATTTGAGAGACAAGGTTGTGATGAAGTTTGATAAAAATGAAATAACTGGCTTAGAAATTAAAACGGGTGGGGAAACCTATAAATTAGTAAGAAAAATGGTGCCTTTGGAGATTCAGCCTGAAGGGCAGGAAGATAAAGATCAGCCCAGTGCACCAAAAGAAGAAGAATCATGGATAATGCCCGATGGGAAAAAAGCCCAAAAAACAGAGATTGATTCTCTCTTGTCACAGTTGTCTAACCTTAGATGCGATGAATTCATAGAGGGGAAGGCAGCAGAAGACTTCAAAGACCCTCTTTATTCAGTGATCTTAAAAGGCAATAAAGATTATGTTTTAAGGATATTCAAAAAGGAAAAGGAGGAGGATGACAAATATCCGGCTCTATCTTCAGATATCTCTTATCCATTCTTATTATCTTCCTATAATGCGGAAAAGATCATGAAAAAGCCGGAAGATTTTATGAAACAGGAATAATACTGCCAGGATATTAATATGAAAGAGACTCTTTTTGCAGGGATCGATGTTTCCACTCAGGGTTGTAAGATTGTTGTCATAGATACAGCAGCGGAGAAAATTGTTCACGTCGGCTATGTTAATTATGATGAGCATCTGCCGCATTTCAATACGAAAAACGGTGTGATCCAGGGTTTGGATGAAAAATGTTCGGAATCCGACCCAAAGATGTGGATAGAAGCAGTCGATCTAATATTTAAGAACATGAAGAATTCTGGCCTTCTACCAGAGAGAATTTTATGCATTTCGGTTTCAGGACAGCAGCACGGATTGGTTGCTCTGGATAACACAGGAAAACTGAGCAGGCAGCGGAGTAAACTTTGGAATGACTTTTCAACTCTCGAAGAATGCCGCATACTGACAGAAGAAGTCGGAGGACAGGATGTGATGATTCGGGAAGTAGGGAACAGCCAGAAAACTGGATATACGGCATCCAAAATATTCCATATGATCAGGCACGAGCCGGAAATCTATGAAAAATCAGCGACATTTTTTTTAGTGCATAATTATATTAACTGGTATCTTACAGGCGGTACAAGAGTCATAGAACCGGGGGATACATCCGGAATGGCTCTTTGGAACCCAAAGACGAAGAAGTGGTCAAAGAAAGTCATCGACGTCATTGATCCGGGTTTGCTGAACAAGATTCCTTCCTTAAGACCTGCCGATAAAAGCATTGGCTTTATCTCGGAAGATCTGGTTGAAAGGTTTGGATTTTCTCCCCGGTGTATGATAGATGCAGGAAGTGGGGACAATATGTATGGTGCTGTTGGAACCGGCAATGTTAAACCGGGCATAGTGACAGTAAGTCTTGGCACAAGTGGAACCGCATGCACTATTCTGCAAAAACCATTCATCGATCCTGCGGGAGAAATTGCTTCTTACTGTGACAGCACAGGAAATTATCTTCCTCTTATTTGTGTGTCGAATCTGGCTAACGGGTACAATGCTGTTTTAAAGAAGTATGATATCAGCCATAAAGCGTTCAATAAGATTGTAAGAAGAACAAAACCTGGCAATGGAGGAAGGCTTTTAATTCCCTGGTATACTGGTGAACGAACACCAAATCTTCCACTGGCATCTCCGGTTTATTTTGGGTTTAAACCGGAAGACTTTTCCCGCGAAATCCTATGCAGGGCAGTTCTTGAGGGCCATGTTATGAACCTTTACGAAGGATTTCAGCGGATGCCCATGAAGGCACAAGAGGTACGACTTACAGGAGGGTTGTCTCAGTCAGAGGCATGGTGTGAGACAATTGCCGATATGTTTGAAGCCGAGGCTGTTCCTGTTGAAGGTGAAGGAGCTGCACTGGGAGCTGCACTGCATGCTGCATGGGTCTGGAATAAAGAATTAAAACATCCTGTTGCAATTGATGACCTGACTTCTTCTTTTGTAAGGCTGAATGAGAGGCAGCGGAAAAAGCCTGTAAAGGAACACGTTGAATCCTTCCGTATCCAGAAGCGGCTTTTCCATGCGCTGAGCCAACGTATCAGGGGGGAAAAAGGCGAGGACCCATTCATGCTTCGCAGTCAACTTGTGCGGTTTCTAAAAAACCGGCACTGATGTTCCGGTTTTTTAGAAAGAGAAATATAAGGAGGGAATCTCTATGAAAAAAAATGTTCTCAATAAAACTGGAATCTTCCTTCTCTGTTTTTGCCTTGCAGCAGCGTTTGTATCTTGCAGGAAAAAAGAGCAGCTAAAATATAAATTCCCATTTCATAATCCTGACCTTTCCACTGAGGAAAGGATTAACGACCTTGTAGCACGAATGACCCTGGAAGAAAAAGTGTCTCAGCTTGTCTATGACGCCCCATCTGTTGAGAGGCTGGATATTCCTGCATACAATTGGTGGAACGAAGCTCTGCATGGTGTTGCCCGTGCAGGAAGAGCGACAGTATTTCCACAGGCTATTGGACTGGCGGCAACATGGGACAGCGATCTCATGTGCCAGGTTGCAACCGTTATTTCTGATGAGGCCCGTGCGAAACATCATGAGTTTGTGCGGAGAGGCAAAAGAGGTATTTATGAGGGATTAACATTCTGGTCACCCAATATTAACATTTTTCGTGACCCTAGATGGGGACGGGGCATGGAAACGTATGGAGAGGACCCATATCTTACCGGTAAAATGGCTGTGCAATTTGTGAAAGGCCTGCAGGGAAATGACCCACATTATCTTAAGACTGTTTCAACCCCCAAACATTTTGCTGTGCACAGCGGGCCGGAACCTGACCGCCACACGTTCAATGCTGTGGTCGATGAACGCGATCTGAGAGAGACATATCTGCCCGCATTCCGGATGTGTATCGTAGATGCTAATGCTTATTCTGTAATGTGTTCTTACAACAGATACATGGGTGAAGCATGCTGTGGGAGTGACCGCCTCTTGAAGCAGATTCTCAGAGGAGAATGGGGTTTTGATGGATATGTAGTCTCAGACTGCGGGGCTATTAGCAACATTTATAAAACCCATAAAATAGTGGAGACTTCTCCACAAGCTGCGGCGGTAGGAATTAAAGCTGGCTGTGATTTAAACTGTGGGAGGGAATACAAGTCTCTTCTTGAAGCGGTTGCAAAAGGATATATCTCGGAAGAAGAACTCGATGTGTCTGTAAAAAGGCTTTTTAGAGCAAGGTTTAGACTGGGCATGTTTGACCCTCCTGATAGAGTTCCTTACGCAAGAATCCCTTATGAAGTGAATGATTGCAAAAAACACCAGGAAATGGCTTTAGATACTGCAAGAAAATCTATAGTGCTTCTGAAGAACGAGAGAAATGTCCTGCCCTTGAAAAAGGATATTAAAACTATTGCTGTCATAGGTCCCAATGCGGATGATGTAGAAGTTCTGCTTGGTAATTATAACGGCACTCCGTCAAATCCAATAACTCTTCTTGATGGGATCCGCAAAAAAGTATCTCCTGATTCGAAAGTTCTTTATGCAGAGGGATGCTTCCTGGCGGAAAATCTTCCGTCTTTCCACGTAATTCCGTCTGAGGCCCTCCGTACTCCTGATGGCAGAGAGGGGCTTAAAGCTGAATATTTTGACAACCGGGAATTTGAGGGTGAACCGGTTTTTACACGCATTGATAAAGAAATCGATTTTAACTGGTGGGATAGGGCTCCCAGGGAAGGTCTTGATGATGATAACTTTGGAGTCCGATGGACTGGAGAACTGATTCCTCCGGTTACAGGGAAATATACCCTTACAGCAAGTGCATTTGGCGGATTGCGCGTATTTCTTGAAGATGCTCTCCTTTTGCATTATGACAGCCGTCATCATCCGAGGACTACATCCAAAGATTGTGATCTTGAGGCCGGCAAATCTTACGGGATTAAGGTTGAGTTTTATGAGCATAACAGTGATGCAACGGTCCGGCTGTCATGGTCCAGGCCCTCACGAAACATGAAAGAGGAAGCAGTCCAAGCAGCCGAGCAGGCAGATATCATCGTAATGGCAATGGGGATCTCTCCTCAATTAGAAGGGGAAGAAATGGAAGTTAATGTGAAGGGTTTCAAAGGTGGAGACAGGCTGGATTTAAAATTACCGGATACACAGGAAGAACTGTTAAAAGCGATCTTCGGCCTTGGAAAACCTGTTGTCCTGGTCCTTTTGAACGGAAGTGCCTTGGGAGTTAACTGGGCAGATGAACACATCCCGGCCATAGTGGAGGCATGGTACCCCGGGCAGGCAGCAGGAACAGCTATTGCAGATGTTCTCTTCGGAGATTACAACCCCGCAGGCCGTCTGCCAGTCACATTTTATAAGTCTGTTAATCAACTGCCTTCTTTCGATGATTATTCAATGAAAGGGAGGACTTACAGGTATTTCGATGGTGAACCTCTCTATCCTTTTGGCCACGGCCTAAGTTATACCTCGTTTGAATACAGCAATCTGACATTGCCGGAGAAGGTCGATCCATCTCAAGAGATCAACATTACAGTTGATGTGAGAAATACAGGGCAAACAGCAGGCGAGGAAGTCGTCCAACTGTATGTGTCAGATGTTGAGGCTTCGGTTCCTGTGCCTATCCGTTCATTGCAGGGATTCCGGAGAATATACCTTGAACCAGGCACGAAAAAAAGCGTTAATTTCGTACTAACAACAACGCAGCTTTCTTTGATCAGCCTCGAGAATAAACGGGTAGTAGAGCCGGGGGTTTTTGAAGTTGCTATCGGGGGAAAGCAGCCAGGCTTTAAAGGAACTGCAGATGCTCCCACGACAGGAGTCATTACCGGGAAGTTTGAAGTTTCAGTTGAAGTCAAAAAGAATTAGAATCGCACAATCCATCTTGTTTCCGAATTGAAAAAGGACATGCATGATTGATGATGAATTGAATTTGTGCTTGAGAAAAAAGAAAAAATCATCTATATTCTGAGGTGAAAAGAGAAAAAACATCCGGTTTTTTTCTGAGAAGAAAAGCCGGGGTGGCGGAATTGGTAGACGCAAGGGACTTAAAATCCCTCGTAGGGTTTCCTATGTGCCGGTTCGAGTCCGGCCCTCGGCACACTTTTTAGTTATCCGTGTTCTTCCTGGTTGCAGTATTTTATTATATATTGTGCCGGTTGGCAGTAGATCGTATTTGACCTGCCGGGGCGAAATACAACACTGGCAGGATAGATAAGTAGAGGAGAAACAATAAATGGAAAAAGCAGTCGGATTTGATAACGAAAAGTATCTGGAAAAGCAAACGGCAGAAATCCTCGAGAGAGTAAAACTTTTTGATAATAAGCTTTACCTTGAGTTTGGAGGGAAGCTCCTTTTTGACTACCATGCCTCCAGAGTTCTGCCTGGTTACGACCCGAATGTTAAGATGCGGCTGCTCCAAAAGCTTAAGGATAAGGCTGAGATCCTGCTCTGCATTTATGCTGGAGATATCGAAAGGAAAAAATTAAGAGCAGATTTTGGGATTACATATGACGTAGATGCTCTTAAGCTTATAGATGATGTTAGAGATTGGGGGCTTGAAATTTTAGGGGTTGTGATTACTCGTTTTGAAAATCAACAGTCAGCAAAGATGTTTAAGAATAAACTGGAACGGCGGGATATCAAGGTTTATACGCATAGTTTTACCAAAGGATATCCTACAGATATCGATTTAATCGTTAGTGATGAAGGATATGGAGCTAATGAGTACATTCCTTACAAGAAACCTTTGACGATTGTGACTGGGCCCGGCCCGGGCAGTGGAAAGCTGGCAACCTGCCTTTCCCAGATGTACCATGATTATAAACACGGTATTAAGGTTGGGTATGCAAAATTTGAGACTTTTCCTATATGGGATTTGCCTTTGAAACATCCAGTCAATATTGCCTATGAAGCTGCAACTGCTGACATCGAGGATTATAATCTTATCGACCCTTTTCATCTGGAGTCATATGGAAAGGCTGCTGTTAATTATAATCGCGACGTCGAGGTGTTTCCTGTTCTGAAACGTATTCTGGAGAAGCTCACAAAATCACAGTCTGTATACAAGTCTCCTACAGATATGGGAGTAAACAGGGCTAATATTGGTATTGTGAATGATGAAGTCGTAAGGGAGGCGGCAAAGCAGGAAGTGATCAGAAGGTTTTTTCGCTATGGCTGTGAGTATGCCATGGGATTTGTGGAGAAGGATACTGTCCAGAGAACCGAGCTTCTTATGGAAGAACTTAATATGAAACCCGAAGATAGGAAAGTTGTCACACCAGCAAGGCAGGCTGCTCAAGATGCAAGGCAGAAAGAAAAAGGGAATAAGGGGATTTTTTGTGGGGCTGCCATTGAGCTCAAAGACGGTTCAATCGTAACCGGAAAAAATTCTCCGCTCATGCATGCGGCATCGAGTCTTGTTTTAAACGCAATAAAAAAATTGGCAGGGATTCCTGATAAAATCCCTTTACTATCAACTAATATAATTGAGTCTGTAGCAAGTCTAAAAAAAGATATTTTGAAATCGAAGTCCTTAAGTCTGGATTTGGAAGAAATGCTTATAGGTTTGAGTGTAAGCGTTGCAACAAACCCAACTGTTAAGATGGCTCTGAACG
>Ga0268278_1001407_pt1 | contig 14084 bp, 10 predicted proteins | sample saktaG_3_FD_190135 | JGI IMG/M metagenome (GOLD analysis project Ga0268278, IMG submission 190135) | Saline water microbial communities from Sakinaw Lake, British Columbia, Canada - sak_2010_1_5_55m | ecosystem: Environmental > Aquatic > Non-marine Saline and Alkaline > Saline ... | reverse complement strand
CTGCAAGCACACCCGCTTGCCTTGCGGATAGAACCTCTTCAGAGTGGTCTCGTCCCTGTCCTTCAGCCTCACGGCCACCATCTCGCCCACCTCAGCTACCGCTTGATGCCTCATCACCACGATGTCCCCATCGTTGATCAAGGCATCAATCATCGAGTCGCCTTTTACCCGCAGAGCGTACAGGCCGTCCTGCTTCTGGACGATGTCGGGAGTCAGCTCAATCTCCTCGTGATCATCATCGGAGAAGGAGATTGGCTCCGCGCTGGCAGCGATCTGGCCCAGCAGAGGCACCTTGAAGCTCCTGAGACCATCGAGGAGCTTGATCCCGCGCGGGGTGTCGGGCTCTCGTTCGATCACACCCTTGCTCTCCAGAGCCTTCAGGTGGTGATTGACCAGAGACTTGGTGCTCATCTTCAAGCCCTGGCGGATCTCCTCGTGGGTGGGAGGGTATCCCTTCCTGTTGACGGAATCTGCGATGAAACCATGCATCTCATCCTGGCGTTTGCTTAACCTTCCCATCGGCCGCAGCTCCTTTCCAACAAAAATAGAACGCATGTTCTGTTGTATATTATACCAGAACATACGTTCTATGTCAAGGGGGAAAACGGCTTTTCTGAAAATTGTAAGGTTGGATCTCAGTCCAGTTGACGAATTACTAGAACCACCTTTCCTTGAATCTCCACATTGGCTGGGTGAACGTAGATGGGTTGCATCGTCGGGTTTGCTGGCTGCAGACGCACCTGTCCGTCCTCCAGGTAGAAGCGCTTCAGAGTGGTCTCCTTCTCGTCCCTCAGCCAGACAGCCACCAATTCGCCGTTTGCTGCCTCCTCCTGGTGTTTCATGACCACGATGTCTCCGTCGTGGATCAGGGCATCAACCATTGAGTTGCCCCTCACTTGCAGAGCGTAGATGCCCTCCTCTTTCCCGATGATGCCGCGGGTCAGCTCGATAGTCTCGTAGCCAAAGGGCGGGAGATCGCCGTCGGGGATGGGAATGGGTTCGCCAGCGGCGATCCGTCCCAGCAGGGGGATGCTGACCACGTCATTCCGAGGTCTACTAACTCCAGATCCGGACCCAGCCACCAGCCTCAGTCCCCTGGAGACCGTCTTATCCCGAGCGATGTAGCCCCTCTCCTCAAGGACGTTCAGGTTGTAGTTGACCACCGACGTCGAAGAGATGCCAACGGCCGCGCCTATCTCGCGTATGGTGGGAGGATACTCATTCTCCTGAGTGAAAGTCTCCAAGAAGCCGAGGATCTTCCTCTGGCGCTCTGACAAATCCATGATCCGCCTCCTCTCTTAAGTCTACGTCAACCCAATTATACACGAACATGCGTTCTATGTCAAATCGCACAATCAATCCCCTTGAGCCGACTCGATGGAGTATTCGTAGCTGGCCAGTTCGGTGGTTACTGGGGCCAGACCTGAGACGACGAGCACGGCCCCCTCTATTCCCGTCCCCAGGCCCTCCAGCACCAGGCGCCCGGTCTGAGCCTCGTCCAGTTCCATGCGCTGCACCCTCACATCTGGGCCGAGGACGATGAGCTGCACCAGGAACCGCTGGCGCAAGATGTTGTCGGTGCGGATGAATCCCTCCCCTACCCACTCTCCACCTGTACTGAGCTCAGCCGGAGTATCAGTTTCAGCATCATACAAGTATCCCAGTTCGGGGATAGTGACGTCGTCCACGCAGAAGCCAATGTGGTTCACGGCGCCGTCGGTGACGTATTCGAACCGCAGCAGAATCTCCTGGCCGACGTAGGGAGTTAGATTGATCTCTTCCTCAACCCAGTCAGGTCCCTCGTCGGCGGACGCCCACGATTTCCCCGTGTAGGCCTGGCCAAAGCTGTTGCCGTTGGGATTAGAGTCGGTGGTATGCTGGCCTGTCAGGATATCCCAGGTCTGGCCGCCATCCGTCGTCACCTCAATGTAGGCGTAGTCCCAGTCCTCCTCAATGTCATACCAGAGCCAGGCTTTCAGCGTGGCCTGCGACAGCCCCGTCAAGTCAAAGGCCCGTGTCAGGGTCATGTTGCTGTTGTCACCGCGATTTGACCACCAGAGATGCTCTCCGCTGTGAGGATCATTGGGAACCAGCTTCACCTGTGTTGAGCCGGCGAATGTGAGCGTCAAATCTGCCTCTCCTCGTAACTCGATGTAGTCGGCCCCATACTGGTGAACGGTGGTGGAGCGCTGGGCAGGATAGTCAGTATGGATCTGGTCGAGATAAGCTGGGCCAACGGCCAGGTCTCGGTAGCCGTAGCGGCCATCGGCCAGCTCGGGGTCGTCGAGATAGTTGGCGATCAGCCAGTCGGCGAAGACGTCCTCGAAAGTCAGCCCCTGCTCGGCGAGAATGGCCTCGAAGCCTGCTGTGCCATTGGCCTGGTGCGAGACCACCCGGCGCACGGCCTGGTCGCCGAAGCGTTCCATAAAATAGGCCGTGAAAAGGAAGCTGGCCCCATAGTTAGCCGCTGTCTGGCCAGGGCTGCCAGGCCAGGAAGTGAGTTGCGTATCGGGGGTGCGGCTGAAAGCGCGATCAATTCCTCTCACAGCATAGCCATTGAGATAAGAAGCCAGCTCCGAGAAGCCCTCGTTCACCCAGGTATCCTCATCGCGATCAGCCGCCCAATGGATCATGTGCTGGAACTCGTGGGCCAGGACGCTCTCGTACGACTCCGTGTCTGGCTGCAATCTGTCCGCGTTGATGTAGAACATCTCTCGCTCATTGGAGTAGGGGTTAACCAGCCTGGAGTACTCATCGGTGTCCAGGTAGTATCCATTTACCAAAGACCCCAGTCCACTGGTCTGGAGTACGTGAATGTGGGAGTCATTGTCCACGCCCGGCGTCCACTCGCTTCCGAAGAACTCCCGGTCGGTGGGATAGATATGGCTTTCGAAACGCTCGGCCGATCTTTCCAGGGCCTCTTGATCGAAACTGGAACCTTCCTCCACCCACAGATAGAGGTGAGGCGTCACGTAGCCCAGCGTAGCCGTGACGGTATAGTTAGTTGTAGTATCTACGTTCCCTACCCAAAAGACGTCTTTATCGCCCACGGCGTAGTGAGGTGGAGTGTCGTTTACCACCAGGGGGATGGGCTGGTCCAACTTCTTGAGGCGAGTGGTGAGAGCCACCAGGTCCCGTTCCGGGATCAAGGTTTCAGCCAAAAGCTGTTCAATGGGGCGCACGGCTGAGGGCACAGGCGCGAGCGTGGGAGTGACGACGGGCACGAGATTGGGGGTGAGGGTGGGGATGACCACGGGCACGGGCGTGGGCGTAGAGGTGGTCAGGAACTCATCTATCTGGGGCGCGATCAGCACTACCGTCCCCAAGAGTAGCAGGTTCAGGCAGCAACAGAGAGAGAGCGCGATGGCGACTACGATGGGGATGATCGAGCGGTTGTCCACGACAGCTTTCCTTTACTCGAGCGAATCCAAAACCTGCTGGGCTATTCCATCGCGATTCGCTTGGGTGACTTCGATGATAGTCACCTGGGGCAGGGCCTTGACGCTATCGGCCCAGGGGTGAGATGCCAGGGTGATGGTAGCCAGGACAGGCTTACCGCTGTGGATGGCCTCCCAGACCACATCCTTGAAAGCCTGGGAGAAAAGCTCCATCTTGCCGATCTCGTCAATGACCACGTAGTCCTTCTGGGCAATGGCCTCTCGAATAGCCGCCACACCTATGCCCTCCAGGTCTGTCAGCTTGACCCCGTACTTGCTGACTCGCATGCGGCTCTTGATGCTCACGTGAGCCAGAACGCCTTCCCGCCCATCCAGGGTCACGATTTTGAACCCTTGCCGCCGGCCGCGCTCCCTCATCTCCTCGGTATAGAAGCCGCCCGCCTGGCCAGGCAGCCTCCTCGCCACGTCCTTGATGATGGTCGTCTTGCCCACCCGAGGCCGGCCGGTCAACAGAATAGTCTTGCCCATGATGGGGTCAGTATACCACAGATTGGCGACATTGCAAACTTCGGCCCTCACAATTTGAGCTTTTGGCAGCGTGTGGTATAATATGGGGCGAGAAGAACTGTTTGAATCGTTTCACGTGAAACATTTCCGGGGACCATGGCTGAGATCTGCGATTACGAAGGTAGCTCATATCGCACCGACTTTTGGGAGGGGCGGGGGCGGGAATACGAGGACCTGGCGGAACGACTTGCCCTTCGCAAGCTGTTGCCCCCTGCTGGCGCTCGTCTGGTGGAAATCGGGGCCGGCTTCGGCCGCCTGGTGGATCTATACGACGGCTACCAGCAAGTCGTGTTGCTGGATTACTCCAAATCCATGCTGCGCCAGGCCCAGGACCGATTGGGGCGAGGCGGGAAGTACATCTACGTGGCCGCCGACCTGTATGCCATGCCGTTCGTGGACTCCCTCTTCGACACCACCGTGACGGTGCGGGTGCTGCACCACGTGCAGAACATCCCCGCCGCTTTCCAGGAGATTCAGCGGGTGTTAAAGCCAGGGGGAGCCTACGTGTTGGAGTACGCCAACAAACGCCACCTCAAGGCCGTCCTGCGATACCTGCTGGGCCGCCAAAGCTGGAGTCCCTTTGCCCCTGAGCCCTACGAGTTCGTCGAGCTCAACTACGACTTCCACCCGGCCTGGATGGAGGTTCGCCTGAGGGAAACTGGTTTCGCTATCGGGCGGGAGCTGGCCGTATCTTCTTTCCGCCTTCCCCTCCTCAAGCGGCTCGTTTCTCCTCGCTACCTGGCCACCTTGGATGGGCTGCTGCAGGGGCCCACAGCGCTACTGAAGCTCGCCCCCAGCGTCTTCGTCCGGGCCAGGGCGGAAAAGGAGGACGCCCACATCGAAGGCCGAGGCTTCTTCCGCTGCCCAAGTTGTCACGGAACTGACCTGATCGAGGCGGAGGAGGCATTGACCTGTCGGGGCTGCGGCCGAGGGTGGGCCATAGACGACGGCATTTACGACTTCAAGGAGCCCGCCGCCTCTTGAGTTCTCTTGCCTGAAACCGCTAAGTGTAGTATACTTACGGTGCATTCGGGAACCTTTCCGAAATAAGAACCTCTGAAATTCAGTTCGGATATGGAGCGTTAACTGCCATGTGTTCGCGAGTTTTACCTGTGTCAAGATTCTGTTAGCTCGATCAGTTTGACGAGCTTGAGAAGGAGGTTTTTAATGATGAGAATGAACAAACTATGGCTTCTGTTGGTAACGTTGGGGGTGATCTTATCCCTGGCAGCTTGCGGGTCGAAGGCCACACCAGTACCAGTAGGAGAGGCCACCCCAACGCCAAAGCCCGTAGAAGCCACTCCAACACCAAAACCCAAAGCAGAGGCCGCCCCCACACCAAAATCCAAGGTGGAAGCTACCCCCACACCTATCCCACCCTCGCCGACGACGGTGGCCGAGGCGAAGCCATCAATGCTCGTCGCCAACCCGGAGGACGCTCTGGACAGCTACCGAACGCGTATCGAGATGGAACTGGTGGAGAGGCCAGAGGGGATGGAGGGGGCGAAGGAGCCGGGGGTTGGGGACGTCTTTGCCATGATGTTTGACGACTGGGTCATGGAGATCGAATGGGTGCGGGAACCAGAGGCCCGGCATACCGTCAGCACCCATTCGGGTATGATTCCGGACACGGAGAGCATCGAAATCGGCGACACCATGTGGCTAAAGATGGGCGATGACTGGATGCAAATCCCGTCCGGGCCCAGTGGCGCGGAAGCGACTGCCCAGCAAGAGTTACAATTGGACTTCGAAGACCTGCTGAGGGGCCTGGAAAGCGGCATGACCCCGCTGGGCACGGAAACGGTGGACGACATTCGCTGTCAGAAATACACCATTGACACCGATTATGCCATGCCATTTCCCCTTCCAGACGACGCGCCCGAAGAAGCTCTGCAGTCCATGCCCACGGAAATGGCCTTCCACGTGCAGGGAGAGTTGTGGGTAGCCGACCAGCGTGGCCTGCCGCCGGTCGTCATCCGGTCCCAGACGACGCAGGAACTTAGTTTTGAAATCGCTTCGCAGACGACGACACTGGTTTATCGTGAGGATCGCCGCCTCTACGACATCAACACGCCTATCACCATCGAACCGCCTGAGGGAGCGATGGCGATACCCACCGTTCCCAGTGAGCCTTCTGGCAAGGAACCAACTCCGCAGGCTGAACAGCCTGGTGGCCCAGCAGAGGTCGCCAGCCTGGATAGCTTGGACAGCTACCGCCTCGATTGGTCAGTCCAGGTGCAGATATCGGCGGGCGGCGGGGTGAAGATGAGCTACACGATGGAATGGGTCCGCGAGCCTCCTTCCGGGCACCTCGTCACGGGCCTCGGCGAGTATACCTGGATTGACGACAACTTCTGGGTCAAGGTGGGCAATACCTGGATGCAGGGATCTCAAGAGGAGGCAGAGAACGCCTTCGATCAACTGGGAGACCTCATGGAGCCTGATAGTGATATGGTTCTGGCAGGTGAGGAGACGGTGAATGGCGTCCACTGTCAACACTACGTTTATGACTTAGAGGATACAATGCATAAAGAGATATGGGTGGCCGACCAGAGCGATCTGCCGCCGGTTGTCATCCGAGGGATGTTCCGTATTGAGACGAGTCAGATGGTCACTGAAGCGGAGGGCAATGTCCACGACATCAACACGCCCATCACCATTGAGCCGCCGAAGTGAGTTGCTGATGGATTCGGAGAAGGAATGGCATATTTCTATCAAAGGAGGTCACGTTCATGAGAGTTTCTTGCTTACAGGAGAATCTGGCTAAGGGGCTGGGCGTAGTGGGGAGGGCCGTGGCCGCCCGCAGCACTTTGCCGGTGCTTTCCAATGTGATGCTTTCCACCGACAATGGCCGCCTGAAGCTATCGGCCACGGATCTGGAGATCGGCATCAACTGCTGGATCGGGGCCAAAGTGGAGGAAGACGGGGCTACGACGGTGCCAGCCCGCTCTTTTATTGACTTGGTCAACTCCCTGCCGTCTGAGCGCATAGACATGGAGCTCGTCGTGCGCACCCAAACCCTCAATCTGAAGTGCGCCCGCTACGAGGCCAATCTCAAGGGTATAGACGCCCAGGAGTTCCCGCTCATTCCCGCGCTCGAGGAAGGGGACGGCCAGATCACTCTGGAAGCCGCTGCCTTCAGGAGGATGATCGAGCAGGTCGTCCTGGCCGCTGCCACCGATGAGAGCAGGCCCATTCTGACGGGAGTGCTGGCCAAGTTCGAGGGAAACAAGCTCACCCTGGCCGCCGCCGATGGCTTCCGCCTCTCGGTGCGTACGGCTGAGCTTCCCACGGAAACCGAGCCGGCCAGTGTCATCATCCCCGCCCGCGCCCTGGCAGAGCTGGCGCGCATAAGCACCGACGAGGAAGACATCACCCTGGTCATCACCCCCACCCGTAAACAGGCGCTTTTCCACGCGCCAAACGTAGACCTGGTCTCACAACTCATCGAGGGCAATTTCCCCGACTATCAGCAGATCATCCCCAAGAGTTGCGCCACGCGCACGGCATTGAACACTAACAGCTTCTTGAGGGCCTGCAAGACGACCAACATCTTTGCCCGTGACGCGGCCAATATCGCGCGCCTCCAAATCGCTCCCGGCAGCGAGCTGACTCCAGGCCACGTGACCATCGCCGCCACCAGCGCCGAATTGGGCGATAACGTGGGCGAGATTGACGCCTCCATCGAGGGGGATGCCGTTGAAATCGCCTTCAACGTCAAGTACCTCATTGACGTCCTCTCGGTTATGGACAGCGCCCAGGTAGTTCTGGAGACCACCACTTCCTCTAGCCCCGGCGTCATCAAGCCCGTGGGGGACGTGGATTTCGTTCACGTGATCATGCCCATGCACGTGCGGTCAGACTAATACCCAGTATTCAACATCGGCTGCGGCTTCAGAACCGAATGTTACCTTGCAATTAGATACTAGATATTGGGTATTGCTTTGCGCTGCACCACAATACGTAGTAGATAACGATCTTTGGGCTAACGAAGCCAAACGCCCTCGCGCTTATCAAGCTCCGAGGGCGTTTGATCGCAATACCGTTCGGATAAGAAAGCGAGCGCCGGCCGAGTAGGCCCTTCAGGTTGAGTAGCAAAGCGTACCGAAACCAAGGGCCACGTCGAGGCCAAGCGAACGGTTTTTCAGAGGCTTGATTGCGTTGGAGTCAGCACCTTGGTCTCGATACGGGCAACAAAGAGCGTTGCCCTACTCGACCGGCGGCGCTTAACCGAACAGTATGGCGTTTCGTCGTCCTCGCGGTGGAGTACAAAGTGTATCTTAAGCACCTCTCCCTGGCCAATTTCAGAAACTACGCCCGCCTGGAGCTGGAACTGCCGCCCGACACCATCCTCGTCCAGGGCGAGAACGCTCAGGGAAAGACCAATCTCCTCGAGGCCATCTACTACCTGTCCACGGCACGCTCGCCCTACGCCACAGCCGACCGAGAGCTGATCAACTGGCTGGCCGAGGAAGAGGAGCTGATCTTCGCTCGCCTGGTAGGCCAGATGCAGAAGGACGACACTCTGCAGCGCCTGGAGATCACTCTGCTCAAGGAGCCATCTCCAGAAGCAGGCGGCCACAGCCTCAAGAAGCAGATTCGGGTCAACGGCGTGCCCAAGCGCGTCCTGGACCTCATCGGCCAACTCAACGTGGTCTTCTTCTTGCCCCAGGACATTGACCTGGTGGCCGGCTCACCCGGCGGGCGGCGACGTTATCTCGACACGACTATCTGCCAGTTCGACCCTGTCTACTGCCGAACCCTCCGACGGTATAATCGCGTCCTGACCCAGCGCAACCACCTCCTGCGCCAGTTGCAGGAGCGCAGGAGCGGCCCCGATCAGCTCCGTTTCTGGAATGAGAAGCTGGCCGAAGACGGAGCCCACCTGGTCGCCCGCCGGCGAGATGTGATCGCCGAGCTAGAGGAGTTGGCCAGGGCCATCCACCTGGAGCTAACGAGCCAGGATGAGCATCTGTCTCTGCGCTACGAGCCGAGCGTCAGGATGCCCGACACTCACTATCAAATACCTCTGGGGCTTGGCTCGGAGAGGGTATTCGGCATTAGATATTCGGAAGCCAGTATCAGGGAGTCTTTCTTAGAGCAGTTGCAGGAAATCACTCGCGAGGAGATTCAACGGGGCATGTCGCTCATCGGCCCTCACCGCGACGAGCTGCGCTTTCTGGCCGCTGGCGTGGACATGAGAATCTACGGCTCCCGTGGTCAGCAGCGCACCGTCGTCCTGGCCCTGAAACTGGCTGAGGCGAAGCTCCTGGCCAAGGAGACGGGTGAACAACCCATCATGCTCCTGGACGAGGTCATGGCGGAGTTAGACGAGGCTCGACGGCGCTACCTCATGAAGGCGATAGAGAATAGCCAACAGGCCATCCTTACCACCACCCACTGGAACGCTTACAGTTCCGACTTTCTGAACAGAGCTACTTTGTTGAGAGTACAAGAGGGAAGAATAGAGGGAATATCCAATATCTAATATCCAATGACAATTGAGATCAGATATTGGATATTTGGGATTTGGTCATTGGGATTTAATAGGTCGTTTGCTGGGGATGCCTGGACGGCGGGGGTATTTCTCGGGTGTGGTGGCTATCTTTTCGACGACTACCAGGGAACGAGGCTCGGTCAGGTGCGGTAGCTCCAGGTGCACGATGTGGCGCAAAGCGCCTCCAAGCGCAACGATGGCTCTTTCGGCCGCCTTGGCCTCAGCATCGCCCTCGCCCCCCTTCTGGGCTACGAAAAGGCCACCCGACTTGCAGAAGGGCAGGGCGTATTCCACCAGGACGGGCAGTGCGGCCACCGCTCTGGCCAGGGCCAGGTCGTAGCGTTCGCGGTGGCCCGCGTCCCGACCCAACTCCTCCGCCCGCCCCTTGATGACCTCCACTCCCTCTAACCCCAGGCGGCCAACGATGTGCTCCAAAAAGCCGACCTTCTTGCCCGTAGCCTCTAACAGCGTCAACTGCAAGCCAGGACAGACGATCTTCAGCGGAAGTCCTGGAAACCCCGCTCCCGCCCCCACATCAATGACTCTTATCCCCGGCTGTTGACATAGGGCCCTCGTGAAGTCCTCGTCAGCCAACAAACAGGTAAGCGAATCTAAGAAGTGCTTGACCTGAACCTGGTCGTAATCGGTGATGGCGGTCAGGTTGAATTTCTCGTTCCAGGCCACCAGTTCCTTGTAGTAGATTTCGAACGCCCTGAGATGCTCCTCGTTCAGTTTTAAGCCCATAAGATGGGCGCTCTCGAATAGCAAGTTCATCGCTTTCACCTCAGATGCCCAGTGTCAGCTTGGCTATGGTGAAGTAAATGAACAGTCCCGTGGCATCCACCAGGGTGCTCATGAAGGGTCCGGAGACGATGGCGGGGTCAATCCCCACCCGGACGGCCAGGAGGGGGAGGATCGCTCCCACACCGTTGGCCCAGATGACGATGGTGAAGATGCTGGTCGCCACTGCCAGAGCCAGGGGCATGGCAACCCCCCAGGTCAAGGCACGGGCGAAGGCCACCGCGGCCATCAACAGACCCAGGATCAATCCGGCACGGATCTCGTGCCAGAATACCCGCACCGCGTCCCGCAGTCTGATCTCCCCCACTGCCAGGGCGCGGGTAATGGTCGCGGTGGTCTGTGAGCCGGCGTTGCCTCCGGTGCCGATGAGGAGGGGGACGAAGAAGGCCAGGGCTACTATGGCGTCCAGTTCCTGCTGAAAGTGGCGCAGCACGGATCCGGTGAATGTTTCGGTGACGAAGAGGAGGAGCAGCCAGCCGAGCCGCTTCCAGGCCACGCGGGTCACCTCGGTGTCCAGATAGGGCCGGTCCAGGGGCTGCGCGCCACCCAGTCGCTGGATGTCTTCAGTGGCCTCGTCCTCCAGGACCTCCACCAGGTCGTCCACGGTGATGACACCCACCACGTGGCCAGTCTCGTCCACCACGGGCAGGGCCAAGTCATAGCGGGCCATCAGGCGGGCGCACTCTTCCTGGTCGGCATCGGCTCGCACGTGGATCACGTCAGGATCCATCAGGTCGGCCACCAGGGTCGTGGGCGGGGCTTTGATCAACTGCAACAAGCTGACCACGCCGCACAGGCGACCCTCCTGATCAACCACGAAGAGGTGGTGAACTGCCTCCGCCTCAGGGGCCCAGCGGCGCACGGCGGCCAGGGCCTCAGCGGCGGTCATGCGGCGTCGCAGAACCAGGAACTCCGAGGTCATCAGCCCGCCGGCCGTCTCGTCTGGGTGCAGGAGCAGAGGGCGCACCTCGTCCGGATCGGCCATCTGAGCCAGAGCGGCCATCACGTGCTCGGGCAAGAGATCGCCCAGCAGGTCAGCGGCTTCGTCGGGTTCCATCTCATCCAGGATGGGGGCCAGGGTGCCAACGTCCAGGCGTTGAGCCAATTGGGCCGCTTCCTCATCTTCCAGTTCTTCCAGGATGTTGGCGGCGTTCTCCAGGCCCAGCCGGGACAGTAGTTCCGTTTGCTGCTGCAGGTGGAGTTCGCCGAAGAGGTCGGCCTGATCAGGGGGGCGCAGGGCCTCAATAATGGCTACTGCCCCATCCAGGTCGTTAGCCTCCAGGCGGGCGCGCACCCGGGTTAATGCTTCGTTCACCATGTATAGCTCCATCGAAGACCTCCTTGTGCTGTTGTGAGCGAAGTGTCCGGGCAGGAGCCAAGAAAGCTCCATGCAAACAAAAAGGCCGCAGGACAGGCTGCGGCCCTTCACGTCGTCCCAGGCAGGGACAATCACGCGTGGTCGGTCTGACCTGCTATAGGTAGCTTAAGTTGATGAACGGCCTCATGGGGCCGCCCTGGGCTGCCAGGACTCTCGCCAGGTTTAGAATCTGATGCTTCCTGTGGCATTGACCTTCCCGAACCTCTCGACTAATGTGGTGAGTATTATAGCAAAACTAGCCCGACTTGTCAATCTTAGACCAAGCGTCGGGACAAGATTATAGCCAACCCTGACGCTTGAAGTAAAATAGCATACTCCCGGCTACGAGTATCATCAATCCGAGGATAAAAATGAAGGACAGGGGATGCCTGGCCAGGGGCAAATAGATGTTCATGCCATAGATGCCTGAGAGCAGCGTCAGGGGCAACAAGACGACCGAGATAATGGTCAGGATGCGCATCACCTCGTTGATGCGATAGGAGATCACAGAGTCACTGGTCTCGCTCAACCCTTCGACGACCTCGCGGTGGTCTTCCAGTATGTCCCAGGCCTTGTTCAGGTGGTCCACGATGTCGCCGAAGTAGACGTCCAGGTCCTCTCGGATAAATGGCCTGTCCTTTTGCTCCAGATTGGCGACGATGGCGATCTGAGGCCTGATGATCCGTCGCAGAGCAATGATGTCACGGCGTATGGTGGAGATGCCCTGGACGACGCGCCGCATATCTTCGGTGAAGACTTCCTCCTCAATAGCGTGGATGTTAGCATCCACTTTATCCAGGATGGGAAAGCAATAGTCTACTAAAGCATCTATGACACTGTAGAGCAGGCGGCTGGCCCCCCGTCCCATGTGCTTGGCCCGCGTCCGCTCATAGCGCTGGCAGTCGTCGAACAACTGGTAGATTGGTCTCAGAATGCCGTCGTGGACGGTGACGAGGTAGCCAGCTCCGATAAAGAAGTCCACTTCGCTGGGTTTGCTGATGCGTTGGTCGGGGTCGTAAACCGGAAAATGCATAACGATGAATAAGTAGTCCTCATACTCGTCAATCTTTGGCCGTTCGATCCTGCTCAGGCAGTCCTCCAGATCCAGAGGGTGGAAGTTATAATTGCGACGCAGCACCTCAATATCTTCCGCCATTGGCTTCTCAATGTTGGTCCAGGTGATTTTTCCATAGGTGACGGTCTCAATGCTCATGGCTACCTCCTTTCCGCCGGCATATTATACTACAGGCCGGGCAAAAGGGAAAACGGCCTACCTACAGGCCTGTACCGACACATCATCCAGATACATAGCCGTCTTGAGATTGTCCCCCCCATTGTTGGAGACGTTGAAATAGAGAATGATGGTCTGCCCTTTGTAGGCCATCAGGTCGAAAGTGTGGTGTGTCCAGGCTTGGCTATCAGAGCAGACTTTCGGCATCGCCCAGGCTAGAAACACCCAAGGATCGCCAGGTTGATAGATGATCGCCGCTTGCCAATCGTGCTCGACGGTATCCTGGCAGAGAGGGTAGTACCAAAACGACAGAGTAGCGCTTGTTGCATCTGCTGGAATGGTCACCGCTTGATTGATGGAGGAATAGCTTTTGGCGTCGCTTAGGTAAGTGATTCCCAGGCGCATGGCCCAGGAATCCGTCCGAACCGCGGCCGTGGAGTAGCCCGCCGGGCGCGGGGTATCCCCGATGGTCCAGCACTCTGTCGTCTCAAAGCCACCGTTGCAAATCAGCTCATCGCAAGGAATCTGTGGCGGAGTGCTAGTTGGCGTGGGCGTATTTGTGGGAGTCGGGGTGGAAGTGGCCGTAGGTGTGGGAGACGATGTCTGCGTGGAGGTGCTGGTCGGCGTTTCTGTGGGTGTGCTGGTCGGCGTTGTAGTAGGGGTACCCGTCGGTGTCGTGGTGGCCGTTGATGTCGGCGTGGAGGTGTAAATCGGCGTTGTCGTGGGTGTGCTCGTCGAAGTCATAGTGACTGTAGGAGTTGCAGTTGATGTTGGAGTGGAGGTGTAAGTCGCTGTTGCAGTAGGCGTACTTGTCAGCGTCGTGGTAACTGTAGGGGTTGCCGTTGAGGTTGGTTCAGGTGTGTTTGTTGAAGTTGCTGTGGAAGTGGCCGTAGGCGTTGGAGTAGGTGGCAGATAGTTTTTGACAATCAGAGGCAAGAAAAGTTCAAGACTAGAGACGACAGAGACGGCTACATCCAGGGTATCACTGCCCTGATCGGCGAACCAGGTAACACCCTCGTGGACGAGATCCCACTTCAGGGTATACTGCCCCGGCTCTTCCGGCGCTGTCACCAGAGCCGGGCTGAAACCCGCTGTGTGGGCAAAGGGTACATCTTCAATCAAAGGAGTACGATGGTCGTACTCTGGCGGCTGTATCACCAACTCCCCACCCTTATCATGCCAGTGAAGACCCAGGTGCACAGGGTTATCCGCACCTGCTGGCCAAGTCAAGAT
>Ga0268278_1001402_pt1 | contig 14140 bp, 10 predicted proteins | sample saktaG_3_FD_190135 | JGI IMG/M metagenome (GOLD analysis project Ga0268278, IMG submission 190135) | Saline water microbial communities from Sakinaw Lake, British Columbia, Canada - sak_2010_1_5_55m | ecosystem: Environmental > Aquatic > Non-marine Saline and Alkaline > Saline ... | reverse complement strand
AAACAAAGACAGTCTAGCATTTCAATCCGTTGCGGAATATCAGGGAACAGGAACAGAAGCGAATAAGGATATTATTCTGGCTAATCCGTCTCCGGGAATTTGGTATGTGGCTGTGGAATGTAGAACCACCGTCCAAACGATTTTGCGAAGCTGGGGTTATGATTATTCCGGGCAAATAGCAGTACTGAATGGTGTTGCGTATACATTGGCTGTTAACTGGGATATAAATTCCAATATTTTGGCGAATTCAGATCATCTGGAAGAATATTCACTTTACCAGAATTATCCCAATCCTTTTAACCCAACGACAACCATTCGATACGATATCCCTGAAGCCTCAAATGTAATACTGACTATTTACAATATGAACGGTCAGGTCATTGAAAGGCTCATTGATCAGAAACAAGAACCTGGATCATACTCGATAAATTGGAATGCTTGGAACAAAATCTCCGGCATGTATTTGTATCGTATCCAGGCAGGCAGATTTCAACAAGTTAAAAAAATGCTGTTGATCAAGTAGCCTGAATATAATGTAAATCTTTAAGCCCAATCAAATAATCGGGCTTCTTCTTTTATATTTCCCACACATATTTTTATCAAGATTTTGATCTTTGAGAGGACAGGGGCAGACTAAAAAACAGCACCGTTACCGCACAACTTTTATTTTTTCACAACGATCGCCCTATGTTCTTTTAAACCGTGGGTCGTCCCGATTCGTCGGGACTGCACTTACCAATTTTCACAACATAAATCACTGCTTGCCGGTCGATAATAAATGGGCTTTTGTTTCTTGATTTTTCATATACAAACACACTGAGAAAAAGGTTGACCTCATGAAAAATATTTCTTAACATTTATGCAAATGAGGTAACCTAGTCTATTTGGACATAATTGGCTTGTTCTATTATTGTGTTTTTTTCTTTTTGATTCTTTGATTATCGGTTTTGTCTGCTAAGAAGTATTCCGACACAAGCCGAAAAATAAAATAAGTAATGAAGGTAGTTATGTTTGAAAAATCCGATAATATTCCAAAATCACAATTTCAGAACCTAACCGATTCCGGATCCTGGGAGCTGGAAACGGCCGGTGGCGGAAAACATTATTTGCGGTGGCGGGGCATTTGGGCCGGCAGCAACCGGAACTGGCGCGTCGCTCAGGTAACTACCGGAGGCCAGTTATACAGTATGCTGTATATCAAAGACGACAGTGCCGGCATTCGCAGGCGTATGCTGCAGGAATTCCAAACCAAGCCGGAATTGCAGTTCGCCCGGGATAGACTGACCCGGTTTCTCAAAGAAATGCGAGAAATCAAGAAAACCAGTTTGCCGAAATGGTAGTTGGGGCAGCCTATTTCCATCCTATCAATCAAAAAATCCGATAATACATAAATCATCTGGTGAATTGGTCAATATGAATAAAAATCAGATTAGATTCTTCTGTCGCCATTCTTTTGCCAGCCGACGAAAATGTGGATCTGCATATTCCTGAAACATTATTATCGCTTCACAAAAATAATTCAAGCCTCTTGTCCGACTGTCACGGAATCTATCCTTCGGACACCCTCCAAAACAGAAAGATAACCAGGGACATTTTAGACATTTTTTGGGTAGTTCCGCCTTTTGATTTCCAAACGTCTGTTGCCGTGGTGAATTAAGCATATCTATCAAACGGTTTTCAGTAATATTCCCCAGTTTCCAGGCTGGTTCAACAAAAAAGTCACAACTGTAAACATCTCCGGTATGTTCCACAACAACATAAGGCCCGCAGCATTTCATCAATGTACAATCAGGTGGCTGCATATCCACATATCGAAAAAACAGAGACTCAAAAAACCGAATGGACATTGTTGGTTCACCGTTTTGAAAGTCTTCCTGCCAGCGATCAAACAGCCGAATCAGAAACCGTCCGTATTCCTTTGGACGAACCGAAAATGATTTGATCCCCCGGTCATTTTCAAAGGACTCAACTATCGGGATAAACTGCAAATACCGAAAACCTACCGTTTTTAAATAATCATAAATCTCATCGGGGTAACGCACGGAATACGCATTTACCGTCGTGATCGCGTTCACCGCCACCCCATTCCCAAGCATAATTGATGCAGTAGTAGCGACCCTCTCCCAGCTACCATTGCCACCCCGGTCTTTGCGGTAATAGTCATGAATGTGTTGTGGGCCATCAATGGACAGGCCTACCAGAAAATTGTTCTCTCGCAAAAACGATACCCAACTGTCATCAATCAGCAGGCCGTTTGTTTGAAGTGAATTTCCAATCATTTTACCGGATTTAAACTGGTCCTGAAATTCGACCGCCTTTTGATAAAATCCCACTCCCATCAATGTCGGTTCGCCCCCCTGCCAGGCAACAGAAATCTGCCGGGTTCCCTGTTCCGCTAACTGCCGCATCAGTTCCCGCAGAATATCTTCACTCATCCGGTGTTTAGCTTCTTTTGGAAACAAGCTCGCTTTGCCCAGATAAAAACAGTAATCACAGGCAAGATTACAGTCGGGACCGGCCGGTTTGATCAGAACATTGGAAAGCGGTTTAATTTTATTCAAACCTGATATCCTGTAATAATTCTCTTAAAACAGCGATGTTTCGGATCTTTCAATCTGTTTGGGGACCGGTTTTTTCACCTTATAATGTGCCTGGAGCTGATAGAGATTCTCTTTCAATGTTTTAATAATGTCCTGGTATTCCGGTAAATTGTAGATATTGTTCATTTCCCTGGGATCTTTCAGCAGGTCGAATAATTCCCATTCGTCGGTATAGCCGTAGTAATGGATCAGTTTATACCGATCCGTTCGGATACCGTAATGAGCATCAACCATATGCCAGGCCGGGTATTCATAATAATGATAGTAGGCAGACTGTCGCCAGTTCTTCGGTGTCCGACCCTTTAGAATTTTTCGGAAGTTTTCACCCTGAATGTCATTCGGAATTGCGGCACCGGCAAAATCCAGAAATGTCGGCGCAAAATCCACATTCAAAACCATGTCCTCGCTCACCTGTCCCTTCGGAACGACTCCCGGATACCGAATAATCAATGGCATTCTGAGTGATTCTTCATACATGAAACGCTTGTCAAACCAACCGTGATCGCCCAGGAAAAAACCCTGATCAGAGGTATAAATAACGATTGTATTTTCCTCAAGTCCACTTGTTTTCAGAAAATCCAGAATTCTCCCGATATTGTCATCAATCGAGGCAATGCAGGCCAGGTAATTCCGCATATAATGCTGATATCGCCAGCGGATCAGGTCATCACCTTTCAGATTTTCCGGAGCAATCAATCCACCGGTATCCAGCGGATGCATGTGCCGTTCCAGTGTCATTTCGGCATTCAGAACGGCCTCAGCTTTTCCTTTATAATCATCAAACAATGTCGGTGGCTCTGGAATTTCCCGGTCTTTGAATTGCTCCCAGTGTTTCGGATCGGGCTGCCAGGGACGATGGGGCGCTTTATGGTGACACATCAGTAAAAAGGGTTTTTCGGGATCAGTAGTTTGCATAAACCGGATTGCTTCATCAGTAATAATATCGGTCACATACCCTTTTTCCTCGATCGTTTCAGGCCAGCTGTTTTTTGTCTGAAACAATGGATCGAAATATTTCCCTTGTCCGGGTACGACTTTATAATAATCAAACCCCGTCGGTTCGCTTTTTAGATGCCATTTGCCGATCATCGCCGTCTGATAACCTGCCGGTTTTAACAATTTAGGTAGCGTCTGTTGCCTGCCATCAAATTCCAGTTTGTTGTCCAGCATGCCATTCATATGACTATACTTGCCGGTCAGAATAGATGCCCGGCTGGGCGCGCAGATACCATTGGTGCAGAAACAGTTATCGAAACGCATTCCTTCGCTGGCAAGCTTGTCCAAACGGGGTGTTTGATTGACCTGACTGCCGTAGCAACTAATAGCATGAGCGGCGTGATCATCACTCATTATAAAAAGGATATTCGGTTTCTTTTTCCCCAACGCACAGGAGTAAATCCATGACGGCAACGACGCTGCCGCAACGCCAACCCCAAGGGTTTTGATAAAATCCCGTCGTGTTTTGATTTCCATAAACACTCCCTCCTGACTATTTGATGGTTTTTTCATTGAAGGAAATATACAAGTTTTTCCGGAAATCAGAAACCAGTTCTTGAAAAATAAATCATTCGTATGTAAAATAAACCCGATGAAAACCATACTCTATCGCGTTGTAAAATCCTATCAGTCTCCGTACCCGGACTCCATCTCCTTTAAAAAAGGTGAGCAGGTCGTAATTGGCAGAGAAATCCGATGGCAGCTGTGGCTGGGTTCCCCTGAATCACCTTGAAGTGATAAGACCAAAGACAGAGGAAAGATAATTCGATTGCATACACTTGGTTATATTTTTTGAAGTTATTATATTAACATAATTAGATTGGAGGCATTTTATGGCAAAAGGTAAAGACAAAAGAAGTTCGGAAGAGAAGAAAAAACCACAAAAAAGCATTAAAGAAAAAAGAAAAGAAAAAAAAGACAAAAACGCTAAAAATGAGTAAATAATTCCAGGCAATTAGACTTTCCATGACCGGGATATTATATAAGCGAAAGAGGTTTTTCTATTGCCTCATGTTATCAAATTCGACACTGTCGGTGATTTCGAAAACAACACTTTTGCCGATCCCAGAATATTAATGATCATCACGGAACTACGTATCTGGTTTTGTATTGCATGTATCAATCACAAACGTGACGATCATCCGCTCCTCAAACTGTTCATCATTATTAACCAGAATTTCGGAAAGAATAAAGCCCCCCTCTTTCTTTTTGAACACCGCTATCCGGTATTCTGGAAATCCTATGCAATAATTCTGTTATGTGATTCTGTAATAGAATTCAATTGCAGACTTTCTAATATTTTGCATTGTTGAAAAACCTATTGAAACGATCAGTTGAAATTTATCCCAAACAAGGCACACATTATGAAAATACCTACACTTATCATCCCCTTACTGTTTGCATTTCTTCTGCTTGGTTGCGGAAGCAAAACTGATCAAATTGTTCGTTCTCCGGGCGGTAAAATCACGATCCAATTCAAACTGATTTCCGGTGCTCCCCATTATTCAGTTCAGTATAATTCAACAGCGATATTATCAGATTCGCGGCTGGGATTCCGATTCAGAGATACAACGCCACTGGAAAATAATTTCGAAATTATTGATACCGAATACAACAGTTTTGATGAAACATGGACCCAGCCCTGGGGTGAGGTAAAGGACATTCGCAATCATTACAATGAAATGATCATATCCTTACAGGAAAACAACAAACAACATCGACAAATGAACATTATTTTCCGGGTTTTCGATGACGGTTTAGGCTTCCGCTATGAGCTTCCCAGACAGGAAAATCTGAAGGACTTTCAGATCACCGATGAATTGACGGAATTCAATTTCACAGCCGATCATGACTGCTGGTGGATTGGCGCATATCAGGGTAATCGTTATGAGTTTTTATTCAATGAGACAAAACTCAGCGAAATCGATACCGTGCATACTCCTTTTACACTCAAAACCGATGACGATCTGTATTTATCACTTCATGAAGCCAATCTTACGGATTATTCCAGTATGGCATTGGCCAGAGTTGAAGGAACCAAACTGACCTGCGATCTGTACCCCTGGTCCGATGGAACGAAGGTCAAGGCATCAATCCCGATGCAAACTCCCTGGCGAACAATTCAGATCGCCGAAAAACCGGGAGATCTCATCACCTCATATTTGATCCTGAATCTGAATGAACCCAGCAAAATTAAGGACACTTCCTGGATCAAGCCACAGAAATACGTGGGCATCTGGTGGGAAATGCACCTGGATAAATCGACCTGGGGCTCCGGTGAAAAACACGGTGCAACTACGAAAAATACAAAGAAATATATCGACTTCGCCGCGAAATACGGCTTTGACGGCGTTTTAGTTGAAGGCTGGAATGTCGATTGGGACGGCGATTGGATTCAAAACGGCAGTATTTTTAACTTTACCAAACCACATCCTGATTATGATATCGACCAAGTTACTCAATATGCCGCTTCAAAAGGTGTCAGAATAATCGGTCATCATGAAACCGGCGCTGACGCATTGAATTATGAAAAACAGATGGAAGATGCCTTTAAGTTCTGCAATAAATACGGCATCAATACAGTAAAAACCGGCTATGTCGGGCACGGACAAACCATTAAACGGATCGATGAAAACGGCGATCTCCAGAAAGAATGGCACCATGGACAATACATGGTGAGGCATTATCGAAAAGTCGTCGAAACTGCCGCTAAGTACCACATTATGCTGGATGTTCATGAACCAATCAAAGACACCGGCATCCGGCGGACATGGCCGAATATGATGACCCGTGAAGGCGCCCGGGGGATGGAATACGACGCCTGGAGCCCTGATGGCGGCAATCCACCGGATTATATGACCATTCTCCCCTTCACCCGCCTGTTGAGCGGCCCAATGGACTTTACACCGGGCATCGTGGATCTGTTTTATGAAGAGTACAAGCCAAATAACCGGGTCAATGCGACCTTGGCAAAAATGCTGGCCTATTATGTCATCATCTACAGCCCGTTGCATATGGCCGCCGATCTCCCTGAAAATTATGAAAAACAGTTAGAAGCATTTCAATTCATACGCGACGTCCCGGTGGACTGGGAAGAAACCAGAGTACTGAATGCCGAAATCAGTGAATACCTCACATTTGTACGCAAAGATAGAAATTCTGATGATTGGTATCTCGGTAGTATAACCAATGAAAAAGAACGGGTGCTGAAAGTTAAACTGGATTTTCTGGATCCTGATAAAAAATATTTCATCGATTTATATGAAGATGGTGCTGATGCCAGTTGGGATAAAAATCCGTTATCAATCAGGATTCGAAAAAAAATTCTCCTTCCAAAACGGGATTATATGATATTAAAACTTGCTTCCGGAGGAGGTATTGCTATCCGTTTTACATCTATGACAGAACAGGAGTGGAAGAATTATTTGGAAGAATATAACTATAATGGCCCGGTCAAAGAATTTCATCATCCCGATCCGACAATACTGGTTGAGGAATATCTGAAACGCGATGCAAATGGAGATTTTTTAAAAACTGATCCCTGGTATAAAACGTCAAAATTACATCCTATTGGTTCCGGCTGGGACCAGGCCTATCTAATTTCAGATTATAATACCGGTCCCATTCAGATAGATTCAAGTCATGCAAAAGTAAGTGTAATTTACGATATGATCGCATGGATAACTCAGAACATTGATGGACCTTATCTCGTTTTTAAACCTGAACAGAAGAAAGTTGATTTCGAATTGGAAAATACAAAATGGGGTTGGCGGATCGACAGACCAGATCAGCCGTCGCATATTTTACCAAAAGTAATAATTAACCGATTGCCTGACGAAGACCAGCAAAAACTAAACATCTATTTAGAACAACACCAGATAACTCAACTTTTAGAATAAACTCTTATCAGATTCAATTTTACAAACTAATAATTGAAAAATAGTAGTCCATTGAAATCACCATATTTAAAATGGAGGATTAAATGACCGGAAGAGAACGAATATTGGCCTGTTTAGATGGAAAAATGCCTGATCGGGTTCCGCTCTATATTCACGCTATAAATGAAGTCACTATCCAGGGAATTGCCCGGCTGATGGATCGCCCGACAAATCTCCCCGGGAAAAATTCAATTTATGACATGAATGAGCAGGAATTGATGGGATTGCTTGATGCCTTCTTCGCAATTCACGACTATTACGGAATAGATGGAATCACCACTTTTGATTTACTAAACGATAAACCCGTGGATAATGATCATGTCATTGACCAGTTTGGAGTCACTTATAAAAAAAGTATTTACGGTCTTCCCGTTCCGGTCAAGTATCCTGTCGAAGAAGAAAAAGATTTAGAGAATTATACGCCTCCAAAACCTACACCGCAGGAACTTCAACTTCTGCACGCCGCGGTACAGCGCTTCAAAGAAGAAAAGGCGACCTTTTGGATGATGAGAGGAACCTTCGTCAGAGCCTCAAGATTGATGGGTATGGAAAATTTTATGATAAACATTTATGACAATCCGCAATTCGTTCATAGAGTATGCAAATTGGTTACTGAGTATAATCTTGCCAAGATAGAACTTCTGCAACAGTCCGGACTCGATGTGTTGATCGTTGAAGATGATATTGCCGATAAGAACCGCCCTTTTGTATCAACATCCCATTTTGCAGAGTTTATCAATCCATATAACAAAAAACTGGTTGAAAAAGCCCACTCGCTGGGACTGAAAGTTATTCGCCACAGCGATGGTAATTTATGGCAAATTCTAGATATTCTTATTAAGACAGGTTATGATGGACTCAATCCCCTTGAACCGCAAGCGGGAATGGATCTGAAAAAAGTAAAGGAATATACCAAGGGCAAATTGTGCCTGTTGGGTAACATTGATTGCCAGGAGCTGCTGTCTTCCGGATCAATAGAAGAAGTATATAAAGCCGTCAAAGATGCCATTGATATTGCCGGAAGAGATGGCGGGCTGATTATATGTTCTTCAAATTCGCTCCATCCCGGAGTCAAACCGGAAAACTGTATCGCCATGTTTGAAGCGACCAAAAAATATGGAATTTACCCGAAAAGTTAAAAGCTATAGGTTGGATTTATTGCAGTCAGGATCGGCAAATTACGGATTCACCGGATCGTTGTAACCGACAATGATCCGTTTTTTTGTCTTCACTGCTTCATGCTTCACATCTACCGGTGTTTCTGAACGTTTCAAAAGTGTCTCACAGGCTTCCAGAATATCGCTCCGGTTGTGACTGAATGTATACCAGCCAGCCGCTTCCAGTGCCACAACCCGCAGCTGAGCATCATCACTTTCGTCCAAAATCACCGATAGCAGTACCGGCAGGGCTTCCTGAAACTGGTAATTTCGCAGCATTCTCGCCGCGCTGATGCGCTTTTTAATTGCCAAGGTATCGGATGTCAATTCGGGAATTACCTCCTCCCACAGCCGTGCAGTCGAACGCTGATAGGACTTCTCCATCCTGATCAACAGATCACTGTTCGCGGTCAGCTCCGGCAGCTGCTGAATCGCTTTTTCAAAGTAAGGATAAACTTTGTCAGGGCCAACTTTTTCAATGGCTGTTTTTGCCGAATATGCAGCCCGTTTGGAGGGATCAAAAATAACGGTATTCACCAATGCCGGCAGATAATCTTCCCGGCCAACCACACCCATCCACTGTGCGGAGAACCGCCGTATTAATTCATACGGATCATTAATGGAACTGAACAGTATTTCTTCGAACTGAACTGACCGATTCACAGCCAGCTCCTTGAGCGCCGCCATACGCACCAGAAACGACGGATCGGTTTTGTACACATTAAGCATAGTCTCTTCAATGCCGGTTTGCTGCAAGCCAGCTATTTTTTTAACCGCCAGCACTCGGATTGGGATATCCTCGCTTTTAAGCATTTTTTGCCAGAAGCGCAGGTTCGAACTTTTGTCCTGAAGGATCAGACTCCAATCTTTCCGGGCCTGATTTTTAAACCGAAATGTGGGATCGCCAATGATATGGGTTTCCAGATAATTACGGTCCTGATGCCATTGCCCCAGGCGGACACTGTAATTAAGCAATCCCAGACCCTCATCGGCCCATAAATCTTGTTTGACGTTCACTGAATTGGCAACACCAGCAATGACACTTCCATTCCCAAATACATACTCCCCGGCAATATACCGGTCCTTTTGGAATGAACCATTGAAACATTCATCAAATATAATCAGTTCGGCGCCATTTTTAAAAAGTGAAACATCGCTGATATCCATATCCAGATTCGCAGAGTAGATGGAGTCGGCAACGATCACTGAATCATCGAAGGCCCCCTCAAACCAGGCTTCGGACAAACCGTAATTCTCAATATAATACGTTTTTACCTCTTCAACAGATTTCTTCCTGCGTTTTGCCTGCCGGAGTTTGCTCCGCACAAACATTTTAATTGCATCAACATTCTGATTGATGCTCGACGCTTCCGGATATCCCGAAAAATATTGCGCCTCCACCCCGCCATGAGCATGGAAAATTACCATGTCCAGATCCGGTTTCTGAAGAGTATTGATAATAATCGTTTTCATATCATCCGACATAGAGTGTTCCAGCGACGTAAATGTCCCGCCCGGTACAAACAGCTGCGGAAACTGCTCCCGTAAAGTAAAGGCTTCACCTTCCCATGAGCTGAGCGACTCCGAATTGTAGCCATGACCGGAATATCTCATCAGGTTGTCTATCATATTCATTTGCTGTTTCTGATCCGCAACTCGGGTGAGATATTTTACCAGCTGAACATATTTCTCTTCGCCGGTAAAAGGCGGACGAATCCGGGCCGAGTAAATCTCCCGTTCGATTTTCTGGGGCGATTCAGCGGTCAGAGAATAGTAATACAGCAGGGTATTGATCGTATCCTGTTCCAGAAACTTGAATTCCAGATCAAAATCATCGTAGAATCGGTCAGATGGAATCGATGACCGCTTGAAAGGAAACCGTTCCTGGTCCATCTTGAACGCCGAGGCCAGGTGCTGAGCATCGCGGATCATGGGAATCGGAACATCGCCGATAAACACAACCCCTTCCAGTTTCGGATCACGGTTTTTCAAATCAATAATTTTATTGCGGAGTTCATCAGGATTAATTGCGCCAATTATCATGATGTATGTTGATAATCCGTCGGCTTCGACAGCGTCCCGGTATGTCAATACCGCTTTTTCCGTTTTGGAATAACTGATTTCGTCAATAATAATCGCAAAAGAGGATTTCATCGTCCGGATTGGATTAATTATTTCAGGCCGGGCCTGTATTAGAGTTACTGCAGTAAATAATAGCAGTATATATCGCTTCATTTTCATTGTTTCTCCATTATTTCGTAAATCGGATCAAGTCTTCAACAATAAAATTCAGTTGTAATTGTTCCCGAAAGGAATAATTAAAATATTGTGAATCTCCGGGTATTAACCGCAGGTATTCCAACTCAAGAGAATAGCGTCGTTTCTGACCAAAAGAGAGCATTTCCGTAAACCGGAACGAGGTATAATCGGTGCCGTAATATAATTCATCATTTGCAGTTATCGATTGATAATAAAATCCCACGTTATTTGGTAAAAATATTTCATCATTTCCAACAAAGTACTTATCAAATCCCACACCAAATTTAAAGTCAACATAACCACGATCGGGCGTATCAACCAACAAATGATATTTCCACAACGTACCCGGAAAATAGTCAAGGATACCATTAAATGTATCCTCCCTTTTCAACATTCTGGACATTATTTCGGCAGAAGGTGACAAAAACCAACTGGATTTTGTTCCTAAGTTCAAAATGATACCACCACTTAGTTGCCGTTCGGTTTCGTGATAAATTTCCAGATGCAGATCGGGATGTGTAGCAGATTGAAAACGTTGAAGTCCATTGGAATAGAAAACAATATCCGTATTATTGCCTAGGAACACTGTAAAGTCCACAGCATAGCTGGCATATTCATCTTCCCAACTACCCTGCTCGATGGGATACGCACCGCCATCCACATTGTCGGCAGTAGAACTTCCGTAGTTTGCCGCAAAATCAATTTTACTGTCCATGAATTTTCTGATCGTTCCATCGATTGATACAGCCAATCCATCAATGGAATATAGTCGCTCTTCACTGGTTTGTCCACGGAAAATCAGCGGCGTGTCCAGTCCCCTGAGTTTGTAGAAAATCGGTGTTTTCTCCTGATCCAGACTGTATTTTGAAGTCGCCAGGGATTCCTGGATATTAAAATATTTCAGCATAAATCCAAGACGAGAATCATTGGAAGATACAGCACCAATACCGGTGTTGATATACATGTCCCGGTGGTTGCCTTTGGGTCTCGGAAAAATATCCTGATATTCTTCATCAACATTATAAAAAACCGAAATCCCCCCATAGACCCTATCGCGAATAAATTCCCGGGAGATATCCACATTCCACATTAACCCGTTCAATTCCCAATCGCCCGTGGAACTGTCGGCAAAAACAAATGGCAGCCCACTGTAAGGTTGCCGATTATGGGACCATGTCTTATCGGCAGCAGTTTGGAACCGATAGCTGAAACTGCCATAAAACAGACTTCTTTCGCCAAGTCGTTGAGAACCCGAAGCCGTCCAGTAACTGTCATTGATCTGCCCCGGATCAAGAATTCTGCGAAAATCACCATTAGTAGAACCGGCCTGTAATGAATATCGCACTGTGGATGTTGAATCATCCCGGAAATTCCAACAGGGATTAGTCATTGACTGCCGGACAACAGAATGTAATTGGATGCCACTATGGAAATACAGAGGATCAAAAAGTTTATGAGCAGGCTCGGCAAATCCGGCTACAATCAATAAACTGGTTAATCCTGTAATCATAGTAATCTTAAAATTAATCTTACCGGTTCCGATCTTGATATTGCTATTCATCGAACAGATACCCCGGCGTCGGATGATCCAGTACCTGGAAATCGATGCTGCTGTTATTATTGTCCATTAAAATAACTCGACCTTCATCATAAGTGTCAATTTTTCGGTGGACGGACTTGTTTTGATACGCTTCAAATCCGCCGGTCAGCCCGGCATCGATGGAAGCATCCAACCGCTTGTACTCCACCTCCGCCAGATTATCCCGGTAATCAATTCCATCGATTACAGCACTTTTGGGAAGTAGAATTAAATCGAATTGACTATAACCATAGGCAAAAGGGTCTTGGACTTTCAGCAGGACCACCGCATCGTTAAACACGGAATAAAGGACATCAATACCATATTTATGATGTATTTTTATCATATTTTCCACATTGGGCTGATCCACATCACCCCCGCCAACAAAATATTCAAAATCCGCACCAGACAGATTCACGCTGTTTGGAACAACAATGGTATGATCAATCGCATCCTGAGCCAATACGACAAATTCACCGGGATACAGCGGATAATCTTTTCCTGTTCCGGGAAACATATTGGCGTGAACCGCATAGATATAGTCTTCATCCGCATGACCATAATCCAGATCGGCAACGATGATACTATCAAGATATATGATTTCATCGGAGTTATTGTATATTTCTGTAAACTGATCATGAAAATATTGCGGAATATTGTAAGGTGGTTGAGGTGGTGAACCATTATAATATAACTCACTGATCACCAGCTGGCTTGCAACCGCAGGCTGCACATATATCGTTACATTTTGGTCTTCCCCGAAAACTTCAATATTGACCAATGATCCATTCATTGATACTTTAGTAAAATTACTGACCATGCGCTTTGTTACAGAGAGATTATAATTATCGGGTAATATCTGAAAAAAACCGGCGGTTCCAGTGGAGTCGGAGAGAGTATCAAAATTGGTATAATAGGAAACTGAATTCAGATAAACAGTTGCATTTTCGACCAATTCTGTTCCGTAATTCTCCATACTGAAACCTGTCGTGTCTTTAACGGTTACCGTCAGGTTCAGGCGCATCGACGACGGTGGACTGACTGTTTCCTCACAACGAAACAGACATAATCCGCAAATCATGAAAATTAGAATGAACAATTTGCTTAATATCTTATTTTCCATGACGCCCACCGAAAAGTTGATCCACCTTTCCACTGAATTCCACACCAAAGTACAAATCGGGGTTCAGCATTGAGTAAGATGTTGTACTGCTGGAAACCCGCTGACGTTGATACAGTGGATGATAATTGAAAATATTATTCACATAGAATGACACCTCGGTGCCCCTCAATAAGGCCTTGCTTACCCTTAGATTAAACAGCCAGATATTTTTATGATTTTCAGTATTATACCAATAATCTTCATAAGGACGACGATAACTTATATAAGCATTATCGGTTCGGTAGAGATCACTATTCCGGTCCTCCTCGGGAATCGTGATTTTTTGACCAGCTGCTGTCAGGTATCCAACCGCCACGGAATCATCTAATCCCGTGTACCAATCCCGATCAAACACGACCTGCTGGGCTTCAAGTGTAACCCACGCCCCAAGGTCTTTAATTTTAAACTCCATCCGGTAATTAATCAGCAGATTATCCGTGCGTAGGTTT
>Ga0268278_1001398_pt1 | contig 14152 bp, 11 predicted proteins | sample saktaG_3_FD_190135 | JGI IMG/M metagenome (GOLD analysis project Ga0268278, IMG submission 190135) | Saline water microbial communities from Sakinaw Lake, British Columbia, Canada - sak_2010_1_5_55m | ecosystem: Environmental > Aquatic > Non-marine Saline and Alkaline > Saline ... | reverse complement strand
TGGGGCATTGATATAGCGCCGTCTGCTGTCAAACGTGTTATAGACAGGGCAGGTTCTGAATCTAAAATCCATGCCCGGGTCGAAGATGTGAATGGTGACATAGGCTTTGAAGATGCCAAATTTGATACTATTGTTGCGCTGGCAGTGCTGGAGCATATATTCGATCCTTATCACTTTATCTCATTATGTCGCAGGCTGCTTCGCCCCGGAGGCGTATTGATCATTGAAGTGCCCAACGTTGCCTTTTTACCCAACAGGATCAGGCTGCTTTTTGGTTGCGCACCCAGGACCTCGGATGAAGGAGCTGCAGGTTATGATGCCGGACATTTGCATTATTTTACCAGGCGGTCACTGCGGGAACTGGTGGAAAATGACGGATTCAAAGTGGTCAAGATGACTGCCTGCGGCATTTTCCCGAAGTTGCGCAGACTCTGGGCTTCCCTGCTATGCGGCGATATTCTGATCTTGGCGAAGAAACTGTAAAATGAAGAGGAAGCCTGTATACAGGAAATAACAGTATGAATATATTGGTAACCGGCGGCGCTGGATTTATCGGGTCTCACCTGGTCAAAGCCCTGCTGGATTCGGGGAATGAAGTTACTGCCATGGATAACCTGAGTTCAGGGACCATGCGAAATCTGAAAGTGGACACAGGTCCCCGCACTTTAACCTTTCTATCACAGGACGTTGTGGAGAAAATTGATCTCCCCAAGTTCGATCAGATATACCACCTCGCCTCTCTGGCTTCCCCCGTGTTTTACCAGAAGCATCCCATCGGGACCGCGCTGAGCAACTCGGTCGGGACGTATAACCTGCTGCTGCATGCCCGCGCAAAAAAGTCTAAAATCTTATTTGCTTCCACTTCAGAAATTTACGGTAACCCCCTCGAACATCCGCAACGGGAAAGTTATTGGGGCAATGTTAATCCTAATGGCATCAGGAGCTGCTACGATGAAAGCAAGAGATTCGGGGAAAGCCTGATGATGGATTTCCACCGGCAGTACGGTGTTGAAACGAGGATCGCCCGCATTTTTAATACCTATGGCCCCGGCATGAATTCAGATGACGGCAGGGTCATCCCTAACTTTATATTGCAGGCCTTAACGCACCGGCCTGTCACAGTCTACGGCGATGGGAAACAAACGAGAAGCTTCTGCTATGTGTCCGATACTGTACGGGCGTTAGTCAGCCTGATGAATTCTGAGTTTATAGAACCGGTGAATATCGGCAATGCCAAAGAGATAACAATCATGGAACTGGTTGATAAAATAAAGCTGTTAACAGGTTCAAAATCGGAGATTGTTTTTTCGCATATACCTGAAGACGATCCGCTTAGAAGGTGCCCCGACATAAGCCGCGCAAAACAGGTCCTGGCATGGGAACCGGGGGTCGGTTTGGAAGAAGGGCTGAAAGAAACTATCGGCTGGTTTAAACAGGAATTGAGATCAGGAGGCCGGTAAAAATGAACTCCGATAATCCCGCGGGAACAGCGGGGCCGCTTCCCGCCGGAAAGATTAAAATAGCAGTAATTCAGAATATCGCGTCACCCTATATAATACCCCTCTTCAGCCGGTTTGCGGCGGCGCCCGATGTCGACCTGCAGGTCTATCTCATGGCTCTATCGGAGAAGAACAGGGAGTGGGTAACCGGATTAGGAGCTGATTTTAAATACAAAGTGCTGCCGGGCCTGACCCTGAACTTCTTTAAGAAAGATCTATTCGCTTTTCATATCAATCTTTCAATAATGCAGGAACTGATTAAAGATAACCCTGATATAGTCTTTTCTTCGGGTTATTCGTCGCTAACCAACCAGTTGGCCTTTTTATACGCCAAGTTATATAAAAAGCCATTCATTGTCTGGTCTGAAAGTACCTTCAACGAACCGAATATTCTTAGAACAATCTCGCTGCCCCTGGTAAAGTTTATTGTCAGGCATTGCGATGCGCTGGTGGCCTGCGGCACCAGGTCCAGGGAGTACCTGGTTCATCTCGGCGCCAGGACGGATAAGATTTTTACCGCTTACTGCACAGTTGATACGGATTCCTTTAAAAGGCAAAGTGTCGCACTTAAGCCGCAGAAGGATAAGCTGAAAGAAGAAATCGGTATAAAAAATAAATCGGTGATTCTGTATGTGGGCCAGCTTATCGAACGAAAAGGGCTAAAATACCTGATCAAAGCTTACGCAAAGTTGAAGCCGGAGTTTGATGCGGCTCTGCTCATGGTTGGCGGCGGCATGCAAAAGGACGAGTTGGCAGAACTATGTCAAAAGGATAATATCCTGGATGTTTTCTTCACCGGTTATATACAGTTGGAGGCACTGGTTAAATATTATGTGATATCCGATATTTTTGTGTTGCCTTCGCTGGAGGAAACATGGGGAAGAGTTCTCAACGAAGCTATGGCCTGCGGCCTGCCTGTCATCGGCACTGTTAAAGCCGGCGCCCCGGCGGACCTGATAAAAAACGGGCTGAATGGATTTGTGGTTGAAGATAAGAGCGCAGAGCAATTATACCAGGCGATGAAAAAAATTCTATCAGAACACGGGCTTAAACAAAGCATGGGAAGTGAATCGCAAAAAATGATAGATGAGAGCTTCAAAATTGAGCATGCGGTAGCGGGTTTTATGAGTGCAGTAGATTATGCCATGTCAAAACCTGAATAACGATTGAAAGAGGCTTTAATTTTATGCCATTCCGCCTTTGGCGCTCTTCATAATTCCGATTAAAAGTGTTTTGTGCTTACCGCACCATTCGCCCTGTGTGTTGAATTCATGCTCACGGATTTCTGACCAGGGGGATTCTTGCCAGGAGTTCATTCTTGCGTCTGTCTGCTTCATGCAATATGAACTGTTGAACTTGATTGTCCCGTCGGCCAGGTATCTGTCCATATCCGGGTTATAACCAAATGGTACTGTGAGTATAAATTCACCCCCGGCCGTCAGGACATTTTCCGTTACATTCTCTATTGCCTGAAGCAGTTTTTCCGGTTGCCGGGGCCCTTTTTCCCAGCATCCTATATGTTCGAACGTTGAAATACTCACGATAAGGTTGTATTTATTGCCGGGGCGAAAATCCGTAATGTCCCGGGTGATAACACCCGGATATCTCTCAGTTAAATCTACTGTATCGTGGCTGCAAGGGAAATAGTGCCGCAGAACATTTCCTATTTCCAGAATTCGTTTATCACTATTTTCCTGCACAATTTGCCAGATTATCGGTATTTCTACGCTCCTTTCGTTTTTCCGCGTCGCATTGTAGCTATGGTAAAAGTAGTTGTATGTTTGTCCATGGAATGTGAAAGTGGTTAGGTTTTTTTTAAAATATTTGTTAAATAATGGGACTAAAACATCAAGGGGCCACATGGCAACATATGCGCAGCCTTTTCGAATCGCATACCAGGGTCCCTCCCTTTGATAAGCTCTTATCAGCAGGAGTCCCCGCGTTTGTATTGAGTGGAGTATTCTTTTCATTCAATTACACCTGGCTAGTATGTTAATGCATATCCTTCAGGCAGAAGCGCTTCCTGACCATGTTAACACCCTGGTTGCCCAACCGATCTTTTAATTCCTGGTCTTGAAGGAGCTTCGTGATAGCGGACGAAAATGCCGGTATGTTAGCTGGAGGGATTAGCATACCGGTTATCCCATCATCTACCACTTCAGGGTGAGGGCCGGTTTTAAATGCCACAACGGGTTTACCGCAGGCCTGCGCTTCTATCAGTGGTATGTTGAATCCCTCCCACAGTGTGGCGGTTGCATATACGTCGCAGGCGGCATAATAGTCAGGCATGTCATCGTCGCTCGCATCTTCCACAAATATAACGGAATCGCCGGCCATATCACGCAGTTTTTTTAAATAGCCGGGGAATACAGCTTTGCCGACGATTATGAGCCGGGCATCAGGTATCTTATCTTTAATGCTGTGAAAGGCCTCTATCAGCAGATGCATGCCTTTGGACGGTATGAGCTGCCCAACACAAAGTATAACCCGCTGATCGGTTATTCTGTATTTGCTTCTGATCCTGGTGCGATCAAGCCCGGGCTTGAATCTATCACAGTCAACGCTGCAATAGATAACCTCGATATCCTTGTCGAATAAATTAGCCAGTGAATCTTTCGAAAAATGGCTGATGGTTATCACTTTATTTGCCCTTCGGAGAGTCCATTTCTCCAGGAATATGTGTATCCTCGAATACACGCGGGCCAGCAAACCGGGGATGAAGCCCGGAAGGTTGAAATGAAAAAAGTAATAGACATATGTTTCCCCGTACCACTTCTTTGCCACGTAGCCTAACCAACTGGCAGGGTAGGGGCCCGTATAGATCACATCAAATTCCCTGAGCAGGCGACCGTACTTAATACCGGTTATTACGTTTAAGAAGAAAGTGAGGTGAAAGAGGCGCTGGCCGATGAAGCCTGCCGGCATACCGATGGTTACCAGTTTTACATCCGGCGGTGGGCCCCAGTTTCCCTGAAAAACGAACAGGGTAACAGCATTGCCCTTTTTTGACAGATCATCTGCCAGTTGCCACATGACGCGGTCAGCGCCCTGGTGCCGGTACAAAGTCGTAGATATTACTGCAATTTTCAACGCTTTACTATTCCAATATTACTGGCGCAAGTATTTTTGCACCCCCGTTATTGTAGACCAAATCTTTCGCGCTGATGGTTGCGGCAAGTCCCGGTATCTCTTCGATGCTGAAATGTTTCCTTAAACCGGCATTAGATTTTGTTAAGCCGGGGTACATGGCAAAGGCCAGTTCATTCTTCTCCACGTTCCATTTGGTTAAATAAAGGTAGCTGCCGGCAGCCCGTGGGCTGTTATCCAGGGATATTCCGCCGACCGGACCGTCGAAACCGTGGAACTGTATTATACGATGAGTGTGCTGGTCAGCGGCCACAGATGTGCCCGGATCAGAACGCTTTGCCAGCCAATCCGCGGCATACCCGTCCTGAAGGTAAAAAACTCCGGAAAGGTCAATACGGTAGCTGCTGAGCGCGATGGAATAGGGCGTATCGATACTGTCTGTGATATCTTGCCGTGTTATCTCGTAAACAAGGCCTGAAGTGAGCAGGAAATAAGGAATAAGTACTACTAAAGTTATGAATGCCGGATAGCGGCGTATATAAGTCCCTGCGCCGGCCGGGGTGGCAGGCCCGGCATGTTTCAGTTTGCCCCATGCCACTGTCACAGCCAGCCAGATGACTTCACCGCCGAGGATGCAGAAGGGCGATAACGTGATCAGCGTTATATGGTACATACGGGTAGTATTTAAAAGGTCGGCAAAACCGCTCATAAATATGCATGCGGCCAGCAACAGGCAGCTTGTCACGCACAGCGACAGGTATTCCATACTGAAATTCAGGCCTTTGGGTTTGGAGACAAACCTGAGTATGCCGAGTACAAGCAAGAATTGTGTCATAAGCTGGAAGATTCTGAATATCTTGCCCTGGGTCGTGGCCTGGAAATAATCTAGCCCCAGCGCGGTGCGGATTAGTGCGTCGCGCGCTCCGAAATCGAAGAAACTGGAGATCTGATCGGTGGGCAGGGAAGATATACCGGAAGTAATCGTGCCGGTTTGCGAACCCCACAGCCTGTTCAGTACCCCCATATTTATACCTGAAGCAATGAAGGCATACCAGGCATAGCCGGCCAGGAAAAAGACGCCCACGATTATCCATAAGGCTGCCGGGTGAACCGGTTTACCCGGTGGAGGCAGGCCTCCTGATTTCGAGCTGAGCCATGACCATGCAGACCTGAACCAGCGGCTCTGCAGGATATATATAAAGGGCAGAAAAAGCCCCATGTAAATTAATCCGATAAAACCTGTTGCGTAATGGGAGACAATGATGGAAGCAGCGAATACGCAGCCCATGGTGATCTTCTGAACAGTGCTCAGCCGCTGTGTTACCAGCAGCATGATCAGCAGCGCCAGGAAAAGCTCGGCAACCTGCTGCCGGCACAGGGCGATCATCTCCAGTGAGAAGGTGGGCACCGCCATGAAGAAGAAGGCCGCCAACAGCGCCATTCTATTTCCTATCTGCCCGCTGAAAATGCTGTAGAGCACCACCGGCATCAGTGAGAAAAGCACGGGGTAGATCGCTTTGAATACCCAGATACCCTCGATATTCATCAGCAGAGAGTAGGCCGGCGCAAGCATGGTGATGCTCAGGCAGGAGTTCACGGCGCTGGCAATCGTATAATCCCAGTAGCCGGCGGCGGCAGCCAGCTGGTAGAAATGATACTCGGTATAAATGTCGGAGCCGACCGGGTAGGGCGACATGAGAGTTGTCTGGTAGAGCAGGCTGAGGGCGATTACGTAAATTGCCAGAGGATATAGGTTAGTAGTAATAAATTTGTTAAAGGCGGCCAGGATAACGATTCCTGCGATACAGATCAGGCAGAAAATCATCATGAGGTTGTTGCCGAAGATGTCTATCAATTGCACTGCAAGTATGGTCAGCACCGGCAGCAGTACCAGCGATAATACGGCAGGCAATTGCTGGCTGTTCCTGTTTACCTGCCTGACCTCGCAGGTGTAATTCCTGTCGCTGATAAAGGCGGCCGCCATCAGCAGCAGGATCATGACTGACAGTGTGATCGTCACCGGCCACAAAGTCAGGGGTTGAAGGATGCCGGTCAGAGGCAAAATAATATCGGCCGCCGCCAGGGTGAACATAACCAGTGCCAGGCTGAGCCCAACGGAGTATCCGATGCACTCTATCCAGCTTGTATGGTGGACGCGCATCGCCCTGAGCAGCAGCAGGCCGGGGATAAAGCTGATCACAGCGAAACCTGCAACCTGGGTCAGGAGCGGTATGCCGGCCTTACCGTCCGCGAGGGCGGCCAATATAATCAGGCTTACCAGAAGGGTGAAGGCAACCTTCAGTAATCTCGTTAGTTCCCAATCATTGGGCGGGATCATTTCTCAGCCTCTTCGCCAGGATCATCGAAATTGCCGTGATCATCTCACTATCTGACTTGCAACCCGCATGAATTCGGACGCCCGGTTTTTGTATGTGTGCTCTTTAAGCACCTTCGCCCTTGCCCTGCTCCCCAGCTTCTCCCGCAACGATTTGTCCGACAGCAGCTTCGTGTAAATCTGTACCGCCTCTTCCGTACTGTTTACTACCAGCAGCTCTTCACCGATATCAAACCATTCCTCGATGCCGTTATATGGTTGAGAGACGATACAGCTTCCAAATGATGCGAGCTCAAACGGCCGGGCTGTGGATGAAGCATATACGCTGGTATGAGACCAGCGCGTGATATTCAGGCTGATTTTACTGCGGCAGCAATACTGCCGCCATTGGCTGTATGATAGGTCGCCCGGCATTTTGGCATTGCCAAGATCGATGCCGAAACCGCCGCCGGCTACCGAGAATTTGACGCCCGGCAGCTCACGGCTGGGGATGGTGATCATCTTCTCCATCCACTCCTCTCTGAAGTCGCTGCCATAGCCGAAGAAGGAAATATCTATATCCTGTTCTATCTCAACGGGAGCGGCCAGCTCCGCATCGATAGCGTAATAGAGTGGGTGAACGTTTTTGGCGCCCATCTCTTCCAGGTCTGCGATACACCCTTTGGAGTTGGTGAAGAATGCGTCGTATTCGGACAGATCGGCCCCCTGGTAATAGTTGAACTTGAATCCCCTGCTGACGGTGTATTTGGGCAGGATCGTGGGCATATCGCCGTCGTAGAATACAGAAGGTGTATTGAAAAGTTTTTTTATCTTTGTGGGGATGCCGGCAAAATGCGTTATGGGGACGCTCATAAAAAGAAGTAAAGATATATCCTTTTCTTTCGCCAGGATCGACGTAAGCTGTCCTTCCCATCTGGGCCTGATATAGCGCTGAATGAGCTGGTTGGCAACCGGCGTCAGCAACGTTCTCCGGCTGGGCGATTTCCCCGATTTCTTGCGCCCCTCCAGGTATGCGTTATACATGATGCTTTCCCGGGCGCAGGGGTTGTCGTAGGTCCGCCACCACAGGCTCTCTATAGCGTCGCCCAAATAAGGGACCACGATCACTTCATGCCCTGTCTCGTGGAAGGCTTTGAGCAACTGCCACCAGGCCGGGGTGCATCCCAGCTTGTTCCTGAGGTCGATTGTGGATACGATGGCAAGTATTTTCATCTTTCAACATATTTGCCGGCGCCGCGCCGGGGAAACCGGCCGGCGCGGGTTATTTCAGGTTGTCCCTGTCGGCCAGGTACCAGTCAATGGTCTTCTTCAACCCCTCCTCGAAATCCGTCCTGGCTGTGAAACCGAATTCCACTGTCGCTCTGGAAGTATCCAGCCGCCTTTTTGGCTGGCCGTCGGGTTTGGATGTGTCGAACGTAATGCGGCCTTTGAAACCGGTCAAACGGGCGATCAAAATTGCCAGGTCCCTGATGGATATCTCATAAGTCGAGCCTATATTTACAGGGTCACTCTTATTATATTTTTCAGCAGCCAGCGCCACCGCCTCGGCGGCGTCTTCCACGTACAAAAATTCGCGCGTCGGAGTGCCGGTGCCCCAGATCACCACTTCGGGCGCCCTGCTCTCGACGGCATCGACAAACTTCTTGATCTGGGCGGGTATGACGTGCGACGACGCAGGGTCGAAGTTATCCCCGGGGCCGTAGAGGTTGACCGGCAGCAGGTAAACGGCGTTCAAGCCGTACTGCTCCCGGTATGCCTGGGCCTGGACCAGCAGCATTTTCTTGGCCAGCCCGTAAGGCGCGTTGGTTTCCTCGGGATAGCCGTTCCAGAGGTTATCTTCCTTAAATGGAACGGGTGTGAATTTGGGATAGGCACAAATCGTGCCGACAGCTACGAATTTCTCGATTTCGAATAGCCTGGCCTGTTCCATGAGCTGCACGCCCATCATCAGGTTGTCGTAAAAAAACGAGCCGGGGTTGGCCTGGTTGGCGCCGATGCCACCCACCCTGCCCGCCAGGTGGATGATAACCTCGGGTCGGGCATCGGCATAGAGGGCTTTAACGGCAGCATTATCGACGAGATCATAGTCTTTGCTGCGCACCACGAAAACATGGGCGCATCCTGCTTCCTCCAGCTTCCTTACAACGTACCTGCCGAAAAACCCACTGCCGCCGGTTACGGCAATCCTCTTATCGGTAAAGCTGCTCATACCGACCTATTATACCCCGATACGGTTCAGGCCTTCATTTTTTACTTCTGCCGAAGAGTACATTGGAGAGGCGGATGCCGATGACGGCAATCACAACACTGAATCCATGGGTCACAGGGTTGGATGTGGAGCCCTGTTCATGATAAAGACAGGTAACCGGGACTTCAGCGATGCGGAAACCTTTTCTTCTGGCTTTGACCAGCACCTCTACGCTGAAACTGAAGTCATCATGCGTTATATCGATGGATTCCAGCAGCTTCCTGCTGAAAGCGCGGAATCCGCTCTGGGCATCTGTAATCTTCAAGTCTCTACCCAGGTTGTATATCCACGTAATGAAATCCACGCCCAGTTTGCGGTACGCCGGGATATTCGTTTCATGCTTGATAAACCTGGAGCCGATGACGAGGTCCGCTTTGTCCTGCAGCAGCGGTTGCAACAGCAGAGGTATCTCAGCCGCGTTATGCTGGCCGTCGCCGTCCAGTGTTATGACTATATCCGCGCCGCGCTGCAGTGCGGCTTCAAATCCGCTGCGTGTGGCCGCGCCGGCTCCCCTCCTCGTGGCATGGCTGATAACCTCGGCGCCGGCCTCCCGCGCCACAGACGCGGTAGCATCGGTGGAGCCGTCATCGACAACCAGTACCCGGCCCACATGCGGCAGGGCCCCGGTAACTATAGCTGCTATGAATTTCTCTTCATTGAGGCAGGGGATGACGGCAATGATTTTCATTCAGGCTACCTGACCGTCACCGATTTTGCCAGGTTGCGCGGCATGTCGGGATTGTGGCCCCGCCTGGTGGCCATGTGATAGGCCAGCAGCTGCAGCGGCACGACCGCCACGATGGGGTAGAGCAGGTCGTGCACCTTGGGGATCCTGATCCAGTGGTCGTAGATCTCGTTGTTTACATCGGAGACCGCTATTATCTTTGCCCCCCTGGCCTTGGCCTCGATGGCGTTGCCCAGTGTCTCATTGTAGGTGTAGTCCCCGGGACAGATCACCAGCACCGGCGTGCCCTCCTCGATCAGCGAAAGCGTGCCGTGCTTGAGCTCGCCGGCGGGCATGCCCTCGGCATGGATATAGGATATCTCCTTCAGCTTCAACGCCCCCTCAGAAGCTATGGCGAAATTGATGCCGCGGGCGATATAATAAAAGTCGTTCTTGTCGTGGTAAGTTTGCGTGATCCTGGCTATCTCGTCGTTGTTCCAGTCGATGGCCCTGGCCACCTGCCGGCTGACCTTGCGTATGTTGTCGACCGCCATGCCGAACGAATGCACCATGGAAAAAGCAAGCAGGTAAAAGACGGCCAGCTGGTTGAGGAACGACTTGGTGGCGGCCACTCCGATCTCGGGGCCGCAGTTCAGGTACAGGACATTGTGGCTGAGCTCGCCCAGCAGCGACTGGGGCCGGTTGATGACCGAGACTATCCTGGCGCCCGCCTTGCGCGCCAGCTCCACGCCGTCGATCACGTCAAGGGTCTCGCCGCTCTGCGATATGGCCAGCACCAGCGTGTTCCTGTCCACCGAGTCGGCGAAGTACTGGAACTCCGACGCCATCACCACCTCGCAGAACTTCTTGCCCACGCTGGAGAAGAGGTAGCGGCCCACCAGGGCGGCGTAACGCGAGGAACCGCAGGCCGTGACTATGATCTGGTCGGCCCTCAGCATATCCAGCGCCACCGAGGTGAAAATGTCCTTGTCCTGGCGCGCAGCAGCCATCAGTGTCTCGGGCTGCTCCATGATCTCCTTGAGCATGAAATACTCGTAGCCGCCCTTGTCGTTTTCATTCCACACGGCATCGGGTTTAGTAGATTTTTTGCTGATCTCGCGTCCCGTGTGATCGTAGAAAGTAGCCTTATCGGCGGTTAGCACCGCTGTCTCGCCCTCGCCCAGCATGTAAAGGTGGTCTATCTGGCCGGCCAGGGCCAGCGAATCGCTGGCTGCGAAAGCGCCGTTCTTGCCCACGCCGATCACCAGCGGGCTGCCCTTGCGGGTGCCCACGATCTTGCCCGGCTCCCTGGTGCTGACGGCGAGGAAGGCGTAAGAACCCTCCAGCCTGGGGGCCACAGCCATCACGGCCTCCTCGAGCGATTTTCCCCGCTTGATCTCGTCCTCGATCTTGTGAGGTATCACCTCGGTGTCGGTCTCGGAGAGTAAACGGTGCCCGCGCTTGACCAGGTCTTTGCGCAGCTCCTGGTAGTTGTCGACGATGCCGTTATGGATTACGGCGATCTCATTGCCGCAATCGCAGTGGGGGTGGGTGTTGATCTGTGTGACGCCCCCGTGCGTGGCCCAGCGCGTATGTCCGATGCCCACGCTGCCCGGCAGGCTACTTAATTTGTATTTCTTGTTAACCTCCTCCAGCTTGCCCACGCCCTTCTTCACCAGCAGTTTGCCATTGGATATCATGGCTACGCCGGATGAGTCGTAGCCGCGGTATTCCATGCGCTTGAGGTCTTCAAAGATCACCTCGGCAGCCCTGCCGTTCTTGCTGCAATACCCGATAATTCCGCACATATTCTCAGTTCTCCGTTACCTTCATGATCAATACCAGCGGGTCTTTTATACGGGGCAACTCCGCGCCGTCCTTGTAGAGGTAAAAATTCACCCTGCGGCTGTCCCCGGCATTACTCAGCGTGAATTCCACCGGCTGCTCCCATTTCTGTCCGTCATTCAATTCGCCCACCGTTACCGACTTGATTATAACATCATTTTCCTTGATTTGAACCGCGTAATCAGACGGGCGCCCCTCATGGTTCACGATACCCACGATTATGCTCACAGGTTGTTCGGCCGCGACCTGCGACGGATAGCCGGACGCCTTTCCTCCTTGGCCCAGCAGGTAGAATTCGCTGAACCTCTCCGACGGCTGGGGTGTCACGGCCAGGTAGACGATCAGCCCAACACATATGATTATGGCCGTTATCAGGACGGCGGAGATTATTTTATTCGAGGCGGTCATCATTTTACCGTTTACGGTTCTGAATTCTACGTACTGCGGGATGCGCTTGTCAATGCGCATGTTGACCAAAAGTCAATATTACAATAATATATAGTCTTGATATCGGCAAAACATATCATAATGATGCGCATATATAAATATATCTGGAAGCACCTGCCTTGTTAATCATCGCCTGTATCAAGCAGGTCCCGGACACCACTCAGGTTAAGATCGACCCTGAAACGGGCACGCTTATCCGCGAGGGCGTCCCTTCTATTATCAATCCCTTTGATGCGCACGCCCTTGAGGAGGCCCTGCGGCTAAAGAAAAAGTACGGTTTCAAAGTGGTGGCGCTCTCCATGGGGCCGCCGGGCGCTGAGATGACGCTGCGCAAGGCCCTGGCCGTCGGCGCCGACGATGTGGTGCTGCTGAGCGACCGCGCCTTCGGCGGCGCCGATACGCTGGCCACCAGCATGGTGCTGACCTCCGCCATCCGCATGCTGGCTGAAAAGGACGAACTGGCCATGGTCATCTGCGGCAAACAGACCATCGACGGCGATACGGCCCAGGTGGGGCCGGGCATCGCCACGCGTCTCGGTTGCGCCCAGCTTACATCGGTCGACCGCATCGAGAACATCGACCTGGAGAATAAAAGGATAAGGGTGCGCTGCAAGTTCGAGGACAGGTACGAGGTGCTGGATTCCAGGCTGCCGGCTATGATAGCGGTGCTGCGCGAGATCAACCGCCCGCGTTACCCGACGGTACCTATGCGGCTGATGGCAAAGGATGCCTGCATCAATATCTGGGACAATCAGGTGCTTAAGCTGAGCGAGGATGTCATCGGCCTCAAGGGTTCAGCTACATCGGTGCGCAGGATTTTCTCCCCCGACCGGCCTCCCGGCCAGATATTGGGCGGGGAGTGCGTAAATGACCCTGAAGAGGCGGCCCGTATCCTGCTGGAAAAACTGGTAAGCAGGAACGTCATCTCTACTCAATAAAACCGGGTACGGCGAAGAGATTGGAAAGACATGCCCGAAGATAAGAAGATCAAGAAACCGCTGGGCGTTGCCAGGCTCCTGGAGAACAAGTGCATAGCCTGCGGCGCACGTTGCATGAGCGTGTGTCCCAAGCACGCGATCGGCATCACGGACCAGGGCATACCGCTTATCGATATCACCAGGTGCACGGGCTGCCGCAGGTGTATAAAGGTCTGCCCGGCCCAGGCGTTGGAGATATATTACACGCCGGAACAGCTCAAGCTGCTGGAAGAGATGGCCTCCCAGGGGCAGAAAATAGACCTTCAGGAAACGGAGGAGGAAGAGATAACGGCCGGCAATGGCCAGTACAGGGGAGTCTGGGTATTTGTAGAGCAAACCGACGGGATACCGGCAGTCGTCTCATGGGAATTGCTGGGCGTGGGCCGGACCCTGGCCAAACAGCTGAAAGTTGAGCTTTGCGCTGTTGTCATCGGTGAAAAAGTCGAGGGTATCTGCAAGGAAGCCTTTGCTTACGGCGCCGAAAAAGTCTATCTCATGGACTCGACGGTCTACCGCTACTACCGCACGGAGCCTTATTTCAAGGCGCTTTGCTACCTGGTCGGCAGATACCATCCGGAGATCGTCCTGATCGGCGCCACCGGTGTGGGAAGGGACATGGCGGGAGCGGTGGCCACCGAGCTGCGCACCGGTTTGACGGCCGACTGCACCGGGCTGACTGTGGACGACGAAAGGCGGCTGTTGATGCAGACGCGCCCGGCCTTCGGCGGCAATATAATGGCCACTATCGTTACAGAGAAGTCATGGCCGCAGATGGCTACCGTCAGGCCGCATACCATGCACATGCACGACAAGGACGAATCACATAGCGGCGAGATCATAAAGGAGTGGCTGGATATCAAGGAGGACGAGGTGGCCACCAAGGTGATCGAGATCATCGACCGCCGGACGGGCAATGAGATTGACATAACGGCGGCTGATATAATCGTCTCGGGAGGCCGCGGGCTTCAGTCACCCGAGAATTTCCGCCTGCTGCAGGATCTGGCCGATGAACTCGGCGGCGTGGTGGCCTGCTCGCGCAGCGTGGTCGAT